>Ga0210044_10010421_pt1 | contig 11080 bp, 8 predicted proteins | sample CryGey13umfilter_2_FD_183959 | JGI IMG/M metagenome (GOLD analysis project Ga0210044, IMG submission 183959) | Groundwater microbial communities from aquifer in Utah, USA - Crystal Geyser 4/9/14 3 um filter (SPAdes) (version 2) | ecosystem: Environmental > Aquatic > Deep subsurface > Groundwater...
TATAGCCAGTATTGCACCTGCAGCCATTGAATATGTTTTAGTATATGCAAGAGGCTTGAAAAGTCTGCCCTCTTGTTGTTCTAAAGAAAAAACCGGTAAGAAAGAAACAACAATTACAAGCAGTGAAAAGAATATTGAAGGACCAACTTCTTTAGAAGATTCTAATATTATAGCCCAATGTGGTCTTTGTTTTTCCTTTGGTTGAAGTTGATTATGGAGAATGTGGGAGTGTGAATTCTCCACCATTATTATTGCAGCATCAACCATAGCTCCAATTGCAATAGCTATTCCACCAAGTGACATAATATTTGCATTAATACCTTGTATATGCATAACTAACAATGCTGCTAAAACTGCTAAAGGTAGAGATATTATTGCTACAAGGGAACTTCTAAAGTGTAATAAAAATCCAATTATTACTAGGGCTACTATAATACTTTCTTCTAATAATTTATCACTTAAATTATTTACAGCATTGTTTATAAGTGTAGATCTGTCATAAGCAGGAATTATATTTACATCTTCAGGTAATGAGGTTTTTAATTCTTCAAGTCTTTTCTTAACTCTTTCAATTACTACCAAACCATTTTCACCAAATCTTTGAATTATTATTCCACCAACAGTTTCACCTTCACCGTTCCAATCTGCAATTCCTCTTCTTAATTCAGGACCGATATCAATATTAGCTACATCTTTTAAGTAAACTGGAATACCTGAATTTTTATCAGTACCGATTGTAATCTGTTTTAAGTCGTCAATATTTTTAATATAACCCAAACCTCTTACCATAAATTCAGTTTCACCCATCTCCATTAATCTGCCACCGACATCATTATTACTCATTTTAATTACTGTCTTTATTTTCTCTAATGAAATGTCATATGAGGCAAGTTTTATAGGATCAACATTTACCTGGTATTGTTTTACATATCCGCCAATACTGGCTACTTCAGATACACCTGGTATTGCAGTTAACTCATATCTTAAAAACCAATCTTGAATTGAGCGTAATTCCTGCAAGTCTCTTTTATCTGATTGTAGTACATATTGATAAACCCAGCCTAAGCCTGTTGCATCCGGTCCTAATTGGGGAGTAACAGATGCAGGTAATTCTTTCTGCATTGAACTTAAATATTCCAAGACACGACTTCGGGCCCAGTAAATATCAGTTCCATCTTCAAATATTATATATACCATAGAAAAGCCAAAGAATGAATATCCTCTAACATATATAGCATAAGGGACAGATAACATTTTTGTTGTTAGAGGATAAGTTACTTGATTTTCAATTATTTGAGGTCCTTGTCCGGGATATTCTGTAAAAATTATTACCTGAACATCGCTTAAATCAGGTATAGCATCAACTGCAGTATTTTTTATTGCCCATATTCCTCCGAGCAGTAAAGCTACAGTCATAATAATCACAAATATTTTATTATTAATTGACCATTCAATAGTTTTTGCAATTAATCCGTCTTTATTTTGAGAACTTGTTATCATTTTTTACTCCAAATTTTTCTCAGTGGCCTCTGTGTGCTCTGTGGTGAAAAAAACACCGCAGAGTAAGTAGAGCAAGCTGAGATCATTTAAACTTATATCCGTTTTTAGTTAAATTATCTTTAATTTCGTTGATCGTAAATTCTTTTAATGTCATTCCACATAATGGACAAATACCAGGTCTATCAGAGAGAACATTCCAATCCATAACATCCTGAAATAATTTACCGTCTTTATTTTTGTCTATAGCTTCTACATCTATAATTCCTTTTCTGATCAACTCGCTTTCAGTTTTTGTAGTATCTTTTTCATCTATTTCGGGATTATTATTGTTGTCCTTTGTTTGCTTGTATTGATTTAGAGCTGCTTTTAAATTACTTTCAGAATCAATTAAGAACTGTGATGAAGTGACTATATTTGCTCCTTCATCTATTCCAGATAGAACTTGATAATATCCGTTTGAATAAGACCCAAGTTTAACTTCAACAGGTTTGAACTTTCCTTCTCCAAGAGCTAAAACAATTACATTTTTTTGTCCGCTTCTTATTATTGCTTGTTCAGGGGCAAGAGGATAAGTGCCAATATCTTGACCTTTAATTACTATCGTTGCAAACATAGAAGGCTTCAATTCGTTTTTATAATTTGGGATATCAATTCTTATTTTAGCCGTTCTTGTTTTAGGGTTTAATGTGGGATAAATAAAAGTTATTTTTCTATTAAATATTTTACCCGGAAGGAAATTAAATTTTATTTCAGTATCTGCTCCTATTTTTACCTTTGATAATTCATATTCATAAACATCAGCAATAAGCCAAAGGTTTTTTAAGTCAGCAATTTTTAATAAAGTAGAACCTGGATTAATTTTTTGTCCTTCAATTACTTCTTTACTAATTACTGTTCCATTAAAAGGAGCATAAAGAGTAATATATTTTTGAATTTGTTTAGTCACTTTTAGCTTTTCAATTTGTTCTTTTGTAATATCCAGTAGTTCAAGTTTTCTTATGCTGTTTTCTATAAGGTCATTTCCTGTTGATGATATATTTTTATTAGGATTATTTTTCACATTTTCACTGTATGAAATTGCAGTTAAAAATTCTTGTTGTGCAGCAACTAAATTTGGAGAGTAAATATCAATTAACTTCTGACCTTTTTTAACTTCCTGCCATGTATAATTGACATATAAATTCTCAACCCAGCCGCCAACTTTTGTATTTATTATAAATTCTTTTCTTTCATCTGTTTGTAAAATACCGTTGGTAACAATTGATGAACTTAATTCTCCCTTTTTCACAACTTCAGTTTTAATATTCATATTCTGTTGAATCTGGCCGTCAATTTTTACGATACCTTCAGAACCAAGTTCATCTTCATAGACGGGTACTAAATCCATCCCCATATTTGATTTTCCGGGTTTATCATATATTTCATTTGGATTCATTGGAGCTTTCCAATAAAGTATTTTCTTATCTTTTGGTGAATCATTTTTAACGGTGTCTTTTTGAATTACAACACTGTTACTGTTATTAAAGAATAATAAGAATATTGCTATTCCGATAATCAATCCTATAACAACAAAAATTAAATCTCTCTTTTTCACAATCATTTCTCCATTAATTATTTTGTTAATTCTATCTGCTAGCAGACAGGCTTGTTCCTGTTAAAAATTCCAAGTCAGCTATTTGTTTTAGATAACTTGTTTTTAACCTGTATAAATTTGTTTCAATTTGAAAAAGCTGATCCTGTGCATCAATTACATTAATAAAATCAACTTCATTTACTTGATAACTAGCTAAAGCTGATTTCAAGTTTTGTTGAGCTTGTGGTAATAGACCATATTCAAAAAGATTGATCCTTTCTTCAATAGATTTTAATTCTGCTATGTCAGATCCAAATCTGCCTGAAAGAAATTGCATTGCAGATGAATATTGTTCTTCGTATAAGTTTTGAAGTGAAACCGCTTCTTCTACTTTTGAGGTAACTTTTCCTCCATAATTTATAGGTAGAGAAATTCCTAAAGAAAATGTTACAAGATTATTTAAGTCGGTTCCTGTGGAAGCAATTCTATCTCTGAATGAATAAAGAAAACCTAAAGTGAAATTCGGATAAAAATCTTTTTGTGCTACTGTTTGCTTTAACCTTGCTTTTTCTTCTGAAAGTTTTATACCTTTTAAAAATGGTCTGTTTATTTGTGCAAGTTTATTTAACTCTTGTGATGTAACTGTTATAGTATTTACTTTTTCTATCTGTTCTGTTTGGATATAAGAGTTTGCATCTTGTAATAAATACGAATTTAAAACTGATAAAGCAGACTTCTCTCTGCTTTTTAGTTCTTCTATTTTATTTAATATTTTTGTTTGCTCTAATTGAACTTTTATTACATTTTGTTGTGTTGCGGTTGAAACTTTATATTTTACACTTACTACATTTTCAATTTCTTTCAGAAGTTTTTTTGATTCTTTGGCATAATATATTGCACGACGGAAATAATTTAAATCATAATAGCTTTTTGTAACTGACTGTGTAATTTTATTTACTTCATCATTTATTTCCTGATCAATAATTAGAGTATCAATTGCTGATTCATTCTCTATTGCAGACAACTTTCCGGGGAATGGGAAAGTTTGCGTAAGACCTATAACTTTACCTGTCATTGGATCCTGATTAAATGCAAAAGTGTTTGTGGGAAGATTTGCCAATGCAAGTGTAAGCATTGGATCCGGCAAATTAGAGTTTTGAGTTATTCTATTATATGCAACATTCCTTTTCGCTTTCAGCATTTTGATCTTGGGACTTAGCTTGATGGATCTGCTGATTAGAGATTCTAGATCATCACCTTGCGGAAAAGCTATGTTGGAAATTGAAAAGATTAAAATTGTTAAAACATAAAAACATTTTCTTGTCATTATTTTACCTATTTAATAATTAAATATTAATTAATATCTAAAGCATAATTAATGTTCGGACAGATAATTGATTTTAACGCTGAACATTAATGTTAAATGATAATTCTCAATTAAAGATAATTAAGATCAATTAAATAGGTAAGGTCTAAATTAGTAAGAGTGAAAATGTGAGGAAAATTTTGTTGTTTACAGTTTTGGGTGGAGCCTTATTTGTTTGATAAAGCTTTGATATTTGTATGTCACTATTAATAGTGAGAAATACTTTTGATAAAATTTTAGTTTTAAGATCTTTTGAAGTAATACTCTGGGTTAGTACAAAATCGTCTTTTATATTAACACTTTTTGTTATTGAACAGCAACAATTAGGGAGCTTAATATTTTGAGTATTATTTTTTTCGATTGCACTTTTCATTTGGCAATGAATACTATTCATCTTTTCAGACATATTCATTTTACAACTATTCTTGCTAGCTTCCTCCATCATTTTACATAAATTAATGGAAATTGGCAGACTGGTTGTTGAACCAAAGAAAAAGAAAATAAGAAGGAATATTTGTATCTTTTTAACCATAAAATATTTTAAATATAATCATTATACTTAGAGAATCAAAGTTTGTGCCAACTTTACAAACAATATTTGTAATTTTTTTAAACTTATTTTCTTACCTGTACTTGTAAATAAATATAATTATCTAAATAAATTTAAGAATCGATGGTAAAATTCTATTATATAAATTTATAAATAATTTATAGAATTTAAATGTCCAATATTTCCTCACAGACTTCTATTCTTTGCTTTTATTTTTACCTCTCTTTATATTAACTAATCGATTTTTAATAATTAATACTCCTAAATGCAGAAAATTTTAGTTAAGGATTTATCAGATTACGTTGGTAAGGAAGTCACTGTAAGCGGCTGGCTTTACAACAAAAGATCAAGTGGAAAATTAAAATTTTTATTGCTTCGAGATGGTTCGGGGATTGTTCAATGTATTTTCTTTAAAGGAAATGTATCAGAAGAAATTTTTGAAAATGCTGATAAAATAGGACAAGAGTCATCTATTGAAATAAGGGGGAAAGTAAAAGAAGAACCTCGCTCACCCGGTGGTTATGAATTAGATGGGATCGATCTTAAAATTATAGGCGAATCAATTGACTACCCAATAACACCAAAAGACCACGGAATCGAATTTTTAATGGATCACCGTCATCTTTGGCTTCGTTCCAGCAAGCAAACAGCAATCTTAAAAGTAAGAGCCAGAATTGTAAAAGCTATTAGAGATTTTTTTGATAACAATGGCTTTACATTAGTTGATACACCAATTTTAACTCCCGCAGCTTGCGAGGGAACTTCCACACTTTTTGCAACAGATTATTTTGATTTAGGTCAGGCATATTTAACACAATCAGGTCAACTTTATGCTGAAGCAAATGCAATGGCTTTGGGTAAGGTTTATAATTTTGGCCCAACATTTCGTGCAGAAAAATCAAAAACAAGAAGACATTTAACAGAATTTTGGATGGTTGAACCTGAAGTAGCTTTTGCTGATTTAGATGATAACATGGCATTAGCTGAACAGTTTTTAGAATATGTTGTTCAGACTGTTTTAAAAGATTGTAAAACTGAATTAAAAACTTTGGAAAGAGATACTTCATTTTTAAAAAATATAAAAGCACCATTACCAAGAATTTCATATGACGAAGCAGTCCAAATTTTAAAAGATAACGGTGTTGATTTTGAGTGGGGCAATGACTTTGGCGGAGCAGATGAAACTATAATCTCAAATCAATTTGACAGACCGGTTATGGTTCATCGCTATCCTGCAGCAGTAAAAGCATTTTATATGAAAAGAGATCCTGAAAATTCAAAATTAGCTTTAGCACTTGATGTACTTGCACCTGAAGGTTACGGAGAAATAATTGGTGGTAGCCAGAGAGAAGATAGTTTAGAGTTATTGATTGAAAGAATAAAAGAACATAATTTACCGCAACAATTTTTTGAGTGGTATTTAGATTTAAGAAGATACGGTTCTGTACCACATTCAGGATTTGGACTTGGACTTGAAAGAACTGTAAGTTGGATATGTGGATTGGAACATATTAGAGAAACAATACCGTTTCCTAGAATGATTTACAGAAATACACCATAGTAGGGGAAAGATACTTATGTCACTACAATTTATATTATTTATTTTATTTGGTTTAATTTCTGCAGCTTCATCTGTATTAATGATAACCAGAAAAGATGTAGTTGTTAGTGCATTATTTTTAGTACTTAATTTTGCCGGTTTAGCAGGTATTTATATCACATTAAATGCACAATTCATTGCTGTTGTTCAGGTTATAGTTTATGCCGGTGCAATAATGGTGCTATTCCTTTTTGTAATAATGCTATTAAGACCGGAGAATGAGAAGAAATTTTTAGAAGCGAATCCCTCAATAAAAATATTTGCTGTAATAATTGGTGCTGTAATTTTCTTTCAACTTGTCTATCTAATATTTTTTAGCAGCGCACATAATCCTGTTAATGCGAGTGTTGAAGCAAGCATTAAAGCAGGTACCATAGAAGAAATAGGAAAACAACTTTATACTAATTATATACTACCTTTTGAAGCTGCTGGATTTTTATTATTGGCTGCAACAATTGGTGCATTAGTTTTGGCAAAGAAAAAATTTTAATTATGGAATTATCAATAGAATATTATTTAATACTTAGTGCATTTATGTTTATCATAGGTGTAATTGGTGTACTAATTAGAAGAAATGCTATAGTTGTTTTTATGTCTATTGAACTTATGCTTAATTCTGCAAACTTAACTATGGTTGCTTTCTCTTCTTATCTGGGGAATTCAATTGGTCAGCTGTTTGTATTTTTTGTTATGACCGTAGCAGCAGCGGAAGCTGCAATTGGATTAGCAATTATCATAGCAATGTTTAGAAATAAAAAAACTCTAAACATAGATGAGATTAATATTCTTAAATGGTAAAATTTATTAATTGATTTTGATAAAGTTATATGATGACTGAATATATTTACTTAACTGTCTTTCTTCCCTTACTTGGTTTCCTAATTAATGGGATCTTTGGTACTAAAATTAAGAATGAGAAAGTAATTGGAATTATTGGAAGCTCGGCTGTTGGTTTATCTTTTATCATTGTTGTTATTTCATTCTTCCAAACTTTATCCCTCCCAGAAGAAAGCAGAAAACAAATTGTTGAACTTTTTACATGGATACAAGCCGGTGGTCTTAATGTAAGTATTGCTTATCAGGTTGATCAGCTATCTTTAATAATGGCATTAGTAGTTACAGGGGTTGGATTTATTATTCATGTTTACTCCATTGGTTACATGCACGGTGATAAATCTTTCTGGAGATTTTTTGCATATTTAAATCTCTTCATCTTTGCAATGATGAATCTTATTCTTGCCGATAATTTTGTACTTCTATTCTTAGGCTGGGAAGGAGTTGGGCTTTGTTCTTATCTTCTAATTGGTTTTTGGTATGACAGAAAATTTGAAAAGAGTACAACTTCTGAAGCGGGAAAGAAAGCTTTTGTTGTAAATAGAATTGGTGACTTCGGATTTTTACTCGGGATGTTTTTGATCTATTTAACTTTTGGAAGTTTAAATTTTACAGAAGTGTTTGCAAGAGCAGATGCACCCGGAATACCTGAATCCACATTTACTTTTATTGCATTATTTTTATTTATCGGTGCGACTGGAAAATCTGCTCAAATTCCTCTTTATGTTTGGCTTCCTGATGCTATGGCTGGTCCAACTCCTGTGTCCGCACTAATACATGCAGCAACAATGGTTACAGCCGGTGTTTATATGGTAGCCAGATGTTCAATTATATTTGTTTCGGCTCCGGCTATTTTAACAGTAGTGGCTGTAGTTGGTGTTGTAACTGCTTTATTTGCTGCTACAATTGGACTTGTTCAAAACGATATTAAAAAAGTTTTAGCTTACTCAACAATTTCTCAGCTTGGTTATATGTTTTTGGCTTTGGGTGTCGGTGCATTTTCTGCCGGAATTTTTCATTTAATGACACACGCATTTTTTAAAGCATTACTCTTTTTAGGTGCAGGTTCAATTATTCATGCAATGCACGAAGAACAGAACATTCAGGCTTACGGTGGATTAAAGAAATATATGCCTCATACATTTATAACATTTTTAATAGCATCATTGGCAATATCAGGTATTCCTCCTCTATCAGGTTTCTTTAGTAAAGATGAAATACTCTGGTCATCTTTTGCAAATGGTAATGTTTTGTTTTGGGCATTAGGTGCTTTTACTGCTTTGTTAACAGCTTTTTACATGTTCAGATTAGTTAACCTAACTTTCTTTGGTAAAGAAAGAATTGCTAAAGATAAACACCCGCACGAATCTCCAAAAGTGATGACCATTCCTTTAATGGCTTTGGCAGTATTGTCAGTTATTGGCGGGCTTATCGGAATTCCGGCTTTGTTCTCAGGTGAAGGCGGAAATAAGTTTGAACATTGGCTTGAACCAATATTTAAAAATTCCGAACTAAAATTATCACACTATCAGACTTATGCACACTCTACTGAAATTACATTAATGATAGTATCTGTTATTTTGGCTGTAACTGGAATTCTGGTTGCAAGAAATATCTATTTAAAAAATCCATCTTTTGCTGATAAGATGAAAAATAAATTTAACGGTATTTATAAAATTTTATGGAATAAATATTTTATTGATGAATTTTATGATTGGCTGATTGTAACACCAATATATAGATTATCAGAATCAGTGCTTTGGAAAATAACAGATGCAAAATTAATTGACGGAACTGTTAATGGTCTTGCTTCAATAGTTAATTCAATTTCGACAAGGATTAGAAAATTTGAAAACGGTATTGCACAATTTTATGCTTTAATAATGGCTGTTGGAATTGTGATAGCACTATTTTGGATAATTTTCACTTTATAAATTTATGGAATCAAATAATTTACTTGCAATATTATTATTTCTACCGATCATAGGTTCGGTTTTACTTCTTTTTATTAATAAAAAGAATGAGAGTCTGATCAAATATTTTGGCTTAGCAGTTTCTGTTTTAGTATTCATTGTTTCATTAATAATTTATTCAAACTTTAACAGTGATATAGGAGACTTTCAATTTCTTCTTAAAGTAAGTTGGATCTCAAATTTAAACATCAGCTTTTTTGTCGGCATTGATGGAATGTCAATGCTGCTGATTTTATTAACTGCATTTATTACTCCATTAACATTAATTTCAAGTTGGTCTAGTATTGATAAGAATGTAAAAGAATTTACTTTCTTTATGCTTTTATTGGAAACAGGAATTATAGGTGTATTTATCTCTTTAGATCTTTTCTTGTTCTATATTTTTTGGGAACTTATGCTTATTCCAATGTACTTTATTATTGGTATTTGGGGAGGCAAAAGAAGAATTTATGCTTCAATTAAATTCTTTATTTATACAATGGCTGGTAGTTTATTAATGCTTGTTGCAATAATATGGCTGGCTATTTATGCGTCAAATTCTTTGGGACATTTTTCAACCGATATAACAGAACTATATAAAATTGGACCGACGATTCCTCAATCAATTCAGCTTTATATGTTTTTGGCATTTGCCTTAAGTTTTTCAATCAAGGTACCATTGTTTCCTTTACATACCTGGTTACCAGATGCGCACACAGAAGCACCGACTGCAGGTAGTGTAATTCTTGCTGCTGTACTTCTGAAAATGGGAACTTATGGATTAATTAGATTTAATTTACCTTTATTCCCACAAGCTTCAATTTATTTTGCTCCTTTTATTTCTGTGCTGGCAGTAATCGGAATTATTTACGGAGCTCTTGTTGCAATGGTTCAAAAAGATATGAAAAGACTTGTTGCATATTCATCAGTTGCACATTTAGGTTTTGTTGTATTAGGAATTTTTGCAATGAATCAGGAATCACTTCAAGGTGCAATAATTCAAATGGTAAACCACGGATTATCAACCGGAGCTTTATTCCTTTTAGTTGGAGTAATTTATGAAAGAACACATACAAGAGAAATTTCAGAATATGGTGGAATTGCAAAAGTGGTACCATTCTATGCCTTTGCTTTAATGTTTGCTTCACTTTCATCTGTTGGATTACCCGGATTAAACGGTTTTGTTGGTGAATTTTTAATTTTACTTGGTTCTTTTAAATCCTCAGTATTGAACAGTTGGATATATACAATATTTGCAGCTTCAGGGATTATTTTTGCAGCAATTTATTTATTATGGATGTATCAGAGAGTTATTTTTGGGAAAGTAACAAATCCAAAAATGGAAACCATAAAGGATATGAATAAAAGAGAAATATTTGTAATGGTTCCAATTTTTATTTTAATAATTTGGATTGGGATTTACCCAAGCACATTCTTAAAAGTTTCACAAAAAACTACTGACAAAGTAATTGAACAAGTATTCCACTATCAAAATGTTACAAATAAATAAGGCAAAAATTTAAATGATTCTTAATAAAAAAATATTTTTTCCATCTTTATTTGTTTTTTTAGGAATTATTTTTTCAATTAATATTTTTGCAGGTGAAAGTAATTTAATAGTAAAAGAGACAGAACAATTAACGCAACCCAGTATTTATATGGTTTTGCCTTTTATAATCCTTTTACTGTTGATCGCAACAGGACC
>Ga0210044_10010426_pt1 | contig 11076 bp, 10 predicted proteins | sample CryGey13umfilter_2_FD_183959 | JGI IMG/M metagenome (GOLD analysis project Ga0210044, IMG submission 183959) | Groundwater microbial communities from aquifer in Utah, USA - Crystal Geyser 4/9/14 3 um filter (SPAdes) (version 2) | ecosystem: Environmental > Aquatic > Deep subsurface >...
AAGAAATTAAAACAGGGAGTTGTCCTTTATCCTGGTTCAGCTTTGCCTGGTCAGGGATATTCTATTATTATTGGCCATTCCTCTCAATATCCTTGGCAGTCAGGTAGATACAAATCAGTTTTTTCTCTCTTATCAGAATTACAAATAGGGGATAAAATTTATGTTTATTGGGAGCAAGAACCTTTAGTTTTTGAAGTTCAAGAGAAAAAAATCTTTTTACCTTGGCCTAAAGGCAATGAGATTACAGAAACAGTTTTTCCACCTGAAAATAAACCAATTTTGATTTTACAGAGCTGTTGGCCAGTGGGCGTAGCCTACAAAAGAGTGGCAGTGAAGACAGTGCTAATAAATAATAAATAAAGCTAAAAAATAAAAAATCTTGAGATTATCAAGGTTTTTTGTTATATTAAAAGAAGTTTTTGGCGTTATCGTCTAGTCTGGTCAGGACACGGGGCCTTCAATCCCGTAACATGGGTTCAAATCCCATTAACGCCACTGTGATGCAAAATGACTATTTTAGGAATTGAAACATCATGTGATGAAACTTCTATCGCATTACTTAAGACCGAAAAAACTAAGGCTGGTTTTGTTTATGAGCCAATAGCTAGCACAGTAGCCAGTCAGATAAAAGTTCATGCTCCATATGGAGGAGTGGTACCAATGTTAGCTTCAAGAGAGCATGTTAAAAATTTGGAAATCGTTTTTCAAAAAACCATTTTTGAGGCTTTTGGATTTTCAGAGAAGGTTGAATCAAAAATAGATTTAATAAGCGTTACTTGTGGACCTGGTTTAATACCCGCTCTTTTAGTAGGTGTTAATTTTGCTAAAACTTTAGCTTGGGTTTGGAAGAAACCGATTATAGGAGTTAATCATTTAGAAGGACATTTACTCAGTTTTTTCTTGCCAGAAAAAACTGAGAATTTTCAAATCTCAATTTCCAGTTTTCAAAAGATTTTTCCAGCGATTGGATTACTAATATCAGGAGGGCATACTTTGTTAGTTTATACAAAAGACATTGGTAAATATGAAATTATAGGTGAAACTCGAGATGATGCTGCTGGTGAATGTTTTGACAAGGGAGCTAGACTTTTAGGATTAGGTTATCCGGGAGGACCAGTTATTGCTGCTGAAGCAGAAAAATACAGAATACGGAATACAGAATACAGAATACAAAGGCTGCCCCGTCCGATGCTTGATTCTCGCGATTATGATTTTTCTTTTTCTGGTTTAAAAACCGCTCTTTTGTATTTATGGCAAAAGTTAAATTCAGAAGAAAAGAAAAAGTTACTACCATCTTTAGCTTTTGAATTGCAAGAAGCTATTACTGATGTTCTAATAGAAAAAACTTTAAAAGCAGCTAAAAATTATTCAGTCAAATCAATTATTTTAGGCGGAGGAGTCACTGCAAACCAAAGATTAAGAGAAAAGTTTCAAGAGAAATTACAAAAGCAAAACAAGCCTTTCAATTTTTATCTTCCCTTGTTAAAATATACAACAGATAATGCTATGATGATTGCTTTAGCAGGATTTTTTAATTATTCCTCCTTAAAGTTAAATCAATTACAGAATTTGAAATGGAATAAAATAGAAACTGAAGCTAATTTAAGATTATGAAAAAAGTTTACGATCATCAAAAAATTGAAAAACAAATTTATCGCCTGTGGGAAAAATCTGGTTATTTTAATCCCGATAAATTGCCCCTTCGACAAGCTCAGGGTAAACCTTTTACTATTATTATGCCGCCACCCAATGCTAATGACCCCTTACATATTGGCAATGCTGTTTTTGTCACTTTAGAAGATTTAATGATTCGCTATGAACGGATGAAAGGCAAAAAAGCTCTTTGGCTTCCTGGAACCGATCATGCTGGTTTTGAAACTCAGATAGTATTTGAGAAAAAATTAGCTCAAGAAGGCAGAAGCCGTTTTTCTTTTAGTCGTGAAGAATTCTTTAAATTGGTTTGGGCTTATACCCAAAAAAATAAAAAAATTATTAGGCAGCAATTAAAAAAATTAGGCGCTTCCTGCGATTGGTCAAGAGAAAAATTTACTTTAGATAAAGATATTATTAAAGTAGTCTATCAAACTTTTGAAAAACTTTGGCAGGATAGCTTGCTTTATCGAGGCCAAAGAATTGTTAATTATTGTCCTAAGCATCAGACAGCTTTTTCTGATTTAGAAGTGAAATATCAAGAAGAAAAATCCAAGCTTTATTATATTCGTTATGATTTTGTTAAAGATAAAACTAAATCTATCACTGTAGCTACTACCAGACCAGAAACTATTCCTGGGGATATTGCCATTGCTGTTAACCCTAAAGATAAAAGATATAAGAATATTATTAATGAATTTGTTATTGAGCCTATTACTCAAAGGCAAATTCCTATTATTAGCGATAAAAGAGTGGAGATAGAGTTTGGCACTGGCGCTTTAAAAATCACTCCTGCTCATGATGCTTTAGATTTTGAAATTGGAAAAGATCATCATTTAGAAACGAGACAAACGTTAAATTTTGATGGAAAATTTAATGAATTAGCCGGCTCTTTAAAGGATTTAAAAGTTTCCGAAGCCCGGCAAAAAGCCATTGAAATTTTGAAAAATAATAACCATTTAATAAATGAAGAAGATTATATTCATGAAGTTGGCCATTGTTATAAATGCGGAACGATAATTGAACCAATGATTATGGATCAATGGTTTGTGGCAGTGAATAAACCATTCGGCAAAACAAAAAAATCCTTAAAAGAATTAGCGGTCTCTGCTGTTAAAACTAAAAAAATCAAAATTATTCCGAAGCATTTTGAAAAAATATTTTTCCACTGGATGAATAACTTAAAAGATTGGAATATTTCAAGGCAAATTTATTGGGGAATTCAATTGCCAGTTTGGTACTGTCAAGATCAAAAGAATGATTTATGTCGATCTCAACAAGGGATTATTATAACCCGAGGCAAAAAACCCTTGAAATGTCCTTATTGCGGCAGTAAAAATTTAGAACAAGATAAGGATGTTTTAGACACTTGGTTTTCTTCCGGCCAATGGCCATTCGCTACTTTAATAGCTAATAGGAAAAAAGATTTTAGGACATTTTACCCTACTGATGTCATGGAAACTGCTTGGGATATTTTATTCTTTTGGGTGGCCAGAATGATAATGTTAGGGATTTATCAAACTGGAAAAGTGCCTTTTAAAACTGTTTATCTCCATGGTTTAGTAAGAGACAAAGATAGACAAAAAATGTCTAAATCTAAGGGCAATGCCATAGATCCTTTAGCAGTGACTGAACTTTATGGCACTGATGCTTTAAGGATGGCTTTGATTATTGGCAATACAGCAGGTAATGATATTATTATTTCCGAAGAGAAAATCAGGGGTTATCGAAATTTTGCTAATAAAATTTGGAATGCGAGTCGCTTTATTTTAATGAATTTACAAGGATTTGATGGTAAAAAACCTACTTTAAAACCCCATGATAAAAAGATTTTGAAGGATTTAGAAAAAACAGAGAAGAAAATTTCTTCTTACCTTGATAATTATCGTTTTTCTTTGGCTGGGGAAACTTTATATCATTATTTTTGGCATACTTTTGCTGATAAGATTATAGAAGAAATGAAAATGAGAATTAAAGAAGGAAAAGAAACAAAAGCTGCTCAGTATCTTCTCATAAAAATTTTGATAGATTCTCTAAAAATACTCCATCCTTTTATGCCTTTTGTGACCGAAGCCATCTGGCAAAAATTGCCAGAGCATAGCAGAAAAGAAAAAATTTTAATGATTGAAAAATGGCCTTAATTTTTTTCATTTCTAGTTTTTTGGGTATTCTACCCATTGTTTTATGGCTGGTGTTTTTTCTTTGGCAGGATATTCTTAAACCCGAACCTTTGAAATGGTTAATGATTCTTTTTGGTTTAGGAATTTTGATTACTCCTTTAATTTGGTATGGAGAAGGTTTGTATTTAAAATTATTAAGAATTGATATGAATGCTTCTCTCTCTTTTTTAAACATTATTTTAGTCTACGGAGGGATTGCCGTCATAGAAGAACTAGCTAAATTTTTCAGCGCTTATTTTATTTTAAAAAGAAACAAATACCTTGATGAAGCCATTGATGCGATGATTTATTTGATTGTTTTGGCTTTAGGCTTGGGTTTAGTAGAAAACATCTTGGCAGCCAGTCAGGAAATAGTAAATGGAAGTTTACTTCTCCCGGTTTTCCAGACTATAAGTTTAAGATTTGTTGGCGCTAATTTGCTTCATGCTCTCTCCAGCGGCATTATTGGTTTTTTCTGGGCTTTATTTCTTTTAAAGAAGAAAAAATCTTATCTTTACTGGGGATTAGTTTTAGGCATAGCGTTGCATTTCTTTTTTAATCTTGCTATTATTAAATTTGGCGGGATAGCAGTATTTTTAGTCAGTTTAGGATTATTTTTTGTGACCATTGGTCTTCTTTGGGCTTTTGATTTATTAAAACAAATTAAAAAACCAATAAAATTTATTTAATTTATGGCAGAAAAACAAAAATCTTTAAACATTAATAACAATAGTGATAAAAATAAACCAGCTTGGCCGGCTTCCTCAGAAGAAGGAGAATTAGCCATTGATTTGTACGAAACCCAGGATAGTTTAATTCTTCAGGCAGTCATTGGGGGAATGAAAGCCAATGATTTAGACATTTCTATTACCAATGATATGATTGCTATTCGAGGTGAAAGAAAAAGAGAAGAAAGCGGAAAAATTGATGAATTTTATTATGAAGAATGTTTTTGGGGAGTATTTTCTCGTTCCATTATTCTGCCTCAGGAAATTAATGCTGATAAAGCTAAGGCTACCATTAAAAACGGTTTACTCACTATTATTCTTCCGAAATTAGAAAAAACAAAAAAGAAGGTTTTAGAGATAGAAGAAGAATAATTTAGGGCCGATGTGGTGAAATTGGTACACACGCGAGGTTTAGGACCTCGTGCCGAAAGGCTTGAGGGTTCGAATCCCTCCATCGGCACTAGGCCTTGGCAGGCGGCTGCACTGAGTTAGGACCCAGCAAGGAAACCCTTGAGAGTTCGAATCTCTCCTCCGACACTTTTTAAAAATTCACAATCAAAAAACTCCTTTTTAAGGAGTTTTTTGATTGAATAGATATTTTCAAGTTTAGAAGAAACTGCAATCAGTGCCACCGACAAACCCACAAATCATAAAGATTAAACCTTTAGCTAAAACAGCGATGGCTACACCAATAAGAGCATAGATAACGGAATTCAAAGCAGTTTTCATTTTCTCTGCATTGCCAGCAGAAGTAACATAGGTAAAACCAGCCCAGATAAGCATAATAGCAGCGATAAAAATCACAATACCAAAGACCCAATTAAGAGATTTGGTTAGAATACTATTCGGACCCCAAAGCGTAAGGCGAATAAATGGCGGGACGATTCCTTCTCCAGTAGTAGTTGCAGCAAAAGAGACCAAAGCTAAAGAAAATAAGGTTAAAATTGAGGTAGCGAGAATTATTTTTTTCATAGTAATAATTTAGATTTATTTTATCGACCTTTTTATCCCGCACCTTTTTAAGATAAATATCACAGACATATTTTGGCAAAGTCAATCTTAAAAAGGTGCGGGATTTATTAATTTTATTCTTAATCCATTATAAAATCTAAACCCTCTAAAGTCAAATTTTTTGTTTTTCAAGATTTTTGAACATAAATTTCATAATTAAAATTAAATTATTTACTATTAGGATAACAACCAGGGGTCCAAACAAGCCAGGTAGAAGGAGAAAAATAACAATCTCCCAGAGCAAGGCATTCTTTTTCGTCGCATACATTAAAATCAAACGCAGTCCCACCACAATCAAAGCATTTAGATACTGGTTCTGTCTCTTGTTCTGAGACTGGCGTTTCTTCTTCTGTTGCTGAAGATGGTTGACAATCAGAATGAATTTTGCATTCATCATTTGGTTTAGGTTGAGTCCCGTGCCACATTCCTGGAGTGCAAAGACCATTAGTCCAACAAAAATAATAAACTGAAGCTTCGCATTCAGAAGCAGTTGCGCATTCATCATTTGGTTTAGGACCGGTTCCTTTCCATTCAGCCAGACTGCATTCCGGAGAAGCGGAGCTTGAAGGATCAATCCAGCAAGTTTTTACAAAAATCTTTTCTTCTTCCGCTGTTTATTCTTCTGCTGGTTCTGCTGGTTCTGATACTCCACTATTATCTGGTTGTGCTGGTTCTGCCGGTGCTTCTGGTGTTTCTGCTGGTACTTCTGCTGGTGATTCTTCTTTTCCAGAAAGAAATTCTTGTATAATTGCAGGTACGCCTTTTGCTATTAAAACAATGGCAAAACCAATTAGAGCCCAAATTAAAGTTTTTTGGGCAGTTTTAATTTTTTCTGCATTGCCAGCTGAAGTAATATAAAGAAGGCCGGCATAAACTATCAGAATGGCTGACAAAGGAATAGACAAGACAATAAGGAAGTCTAAAATTTTTATAACTAAGGTATAAATATCCGAAGTTTCACCCAAAGGATTTTCAATATCTATTGCAAAACTAATAGAAATTAACAATAAACTAAAAACTAAAATAGCCAATAAAGCAATTTTTGTTTTTGAAAGATTCTTGAACATAAATTTCATAATTAAAATTAAATTATTTACTATTTGTTAATGCAATAACCCCAACCAAACATAAGAACGTAAGCTTTAAATTCACAATCTCCCAGAGAAAGGCATTCCTGTTCATCGCAATAACCCCAAATCGCTTTTCCACAGTCCGAGCATTTGGATACTGTTTCTGTTGGTGTTTCTGAAGGGGTTTCTGCTGGTGTTTCTGCAGGAGCAACACCATTTTCAAGTATATCAGGACATTCTAAATGCCACCAACTACCAGTATACTCTTCTTTCCCTCCAGCTTGACCAATGAGCCAGAAAACAGTGTTGACAATTAACCAGGCGCAAAGAACAATCATTAAACCAACAATGGCATTAGTTATTATTTTCATGCCAGCTTTAATATTAGCTTCATTGCCTCCAGAAAAAATCCAGCGAAAACCACCATAAACAATAAAAACAATAACAATTAAAAAGACTATTATCAAAGCAAATTTCAAAACATTTTGGAATAAAATCAATAAATCACAAGCAGTGCAAGGGTCTTCACCAGTTCCGCCGCAAGGCACTAAGCCAGTAGTGCTTGTAGCGCTTGTAGCGCTTGCTGATAAAGGCGCAAATAGGAGAATCAGGAGAGAAAAAATAATTAATTGTTTTATTGTTTTATGCTTCATGTTTTTAGTTTCATATTTACTTTTTTTGTTGCCACAAAAGCTCAATTCCTGAGGCAGCTTTAAAGATTGCTTGGACAGGAAGAATATTTTGGAGAACCACGCTTTCAATCATATCATTAAAAATAGTGCTGATTTCTTGAGAATCAATTTGGTACCAATCGCGGCTAGTCAAAATTTGACTGGCAAAAACTCCTGCTTGAGAATCATTAATAGCCAGAGAAATAAGATCTAGCCTGGCTGGAGGATTTTTGGTTTGGAGGAAATAATATTGACTATTATTCGATTGGCTAAGATATTTTAAAAATTGCCAAGCCTCTTTTGAATGAGAGGATCTGTTGAAGACTACCAAATTCATTGTTCTGGCATAATTAATTTTTTCTTCATTACCGCTAAGATAAGGAAAAGTGGCAATGCCATATCTTAAACCAGGTGCCTCTTTTTGAATAGCGTTTTGAGCTTGATTATAACCAATCATCATAGCAGTTTTACCCTGGGAGAAGGCAGAAACAGAATTTATAGGGAAACTATTATTCCAGGTATAAAGAGAAGATTTAGGGTTGGCAAATTGAGTAAAATATTTTAAGGCTTCTTCACCGGGAATAATTTTTGAATCATTTTGAATAACAGGTTCGTCAAAAGTCACTTTTTGATAAGTTTTGTCTATCATAGAACTGCCTAATTGCATCATTAATTCAGAAAGAATATCACTAGCCCAATCAATATTATTACTGGTGCCCAATGCAATAGCGGCTCTGGTAATCTGACCTTTGGTATTAGTTTTTCTTAATTTGGGAATAAGCTTTACAACTTCATCCCAGGTTTGGGGAGGAAGGGCAATATTATAATAATCAAAGATGTCTTTGTTGTAATAAAGAGCCAAAGTATCGATGGAGAGGGGTATGCCTAAGAGAAAATCATTATTAACTAAGTCGTCTTGGACAACTTGAGGGAAAGTTTGGCTGATAATCAAAGAATTCAAATCTTTATCCTTTTTCAAATTCAAGGGCTCGATCTTGCCTTGATAACTTGGCAGCCAATTGCCAAAAAGCATAAAAATATCCGGGGCTTTATTAGCAGCAAAGGTTTTTAATAAATCGTTTTGATAAGTAGCAGGATCTTTCTTGATGTAATGGATGCTGATATGAGGGTTGTTTTTTTGAAAACTATTAATGAGAGGAGTAAAAACTGCAGGTTCATCAATTACACCCCACATTTCTAAAGAAACAGGCTTAGGGTTTTGTCTTCTCAAAAAAATACTCAAAACGATAAAACCAATAATGATGCTGATAATGACGAAAAGAATTTTTTTTTGGCGTGAAGTCATATTTTAATAAATTTCTTAAAAGGTATCTAAGACAAGATTAGAGATTCTTTAGCGCTTCGCGCTTCAGGATGACAACTTCGTTGTCAATTTGGTTAAAAGGCCATAGTGAGTAATACTTAAGGAAAGCTCTCTTTCTATTTGAAAACTAAATCTTTCTAATAATTCTAGAGCCTCTTGTTTAGTAATAGGGAAAAGAAGATTTTTATTAGGCAGTTTATCCGGTTCCCATTCAATTAAAACTAAAAATCCTTCTGGTTTTAAAATTCTTTTTGCCTCTTCAATGATAGTTTCTTTTTTCTCTACCTCAAAAAGAATATTAGCAATAAAAACTAAATCGCACGAATTATTATCTAAACCGCTTCCTTTTGGCATTTCTAAATTAGCCCAGCGGGTCTCGATGAGAGAATTCAAACCTTCTAATTTAGAACGAAAAGCTAAAGCCTCAAGCGAGGGTTTCCAGATATCTAAAGCAATCACTCGACCATTGGGCCTTAATCTTTTAGCCATCTCTAAAGTAAAATAACCATTGCCACAACCAAAATCTGCCACTGTCATTCCTTCTTTCAAAGGTAAAAGATTTATCGCCTCAGCAGGATTAAGAAAAGATGCCATATATTATATATATTATATCAAACTTTAGTTTGATAAATCAAAGTTTATCTTTGCTATATCAAACTTTAGTTTGATAAATCAAAGTTTATCTTTGCTATATCAAACTTTAGTTTAATAAATCAAAACTTGTTTTGATATACCAAATTTTTGAAGAAATTTAGAGCAAAGAAACACCAGCTATTTTATCCCCTTTTTCTAATTTCATAATTCTTACTCCTTGGGTAGCCCGTCTTAAAATGGGAATACTATTTAAATTAGCTTTAATGATTTGAGCTTTTTGAGAAATAGCAATTAAAGTTTCTTGATTTTGGACTAAAGAAGTTTTGACTAAAACACCGGTTTTTTCAGTGATTTTAGCAGTTTTGATGCCCGAACCCCCTCTTTTTTGTTTTCGATACTCATTTAACTTAGTTCTTTTACCAAAACCGTTTTCGCTGATGACCAAAGTTTGAGGGTTAGCTTTGATCACTTCTGGAGCAATGGTAATCAGGCTTATTAATTTATCATTTTCAGCTAATTTTAATCCCTTCACGCCACTAGTTGTTCTAGCCAAAGCTCGCATTTCTTTTTCCGAAAAACGGATGGCTTGGCCATTTTTGGAAATTAAAATAATATCATCATTACCTGTAGTAAAGGCTGCGTCAATAAGACTATCATTACTCGTTAGTTTAATGGTAACAATGCCTCCTCTTCTAATGTTCTCATACTCTTTGAGAAGGGTTTTTTTGACCATACCCTTTTCGGTAGCAAGAATAAGATAACGATAGTTGGTCTCTTTTAAATTTATAGCTAGATTTAAAAGAACTATTACTTGTTCTCCTTGCCGCAAATTAAGGTAATTTTGAATCAATTTTCCTCGACCAGTTCTCGAGCCTTCAGCAATTTCAAAAGCCGGGAGTTGAAAAAGATAACCTTTGTTGGTAAAAAAAAGAATTTTATCACGGTTATTGGCCGCTAAAAGATGGCTAATAGCATCTTCTTCATTTTTTGTTTCGTAACCAATCACTCCTTTGCCTCCTCTTTTTTGAGTTTTTAAAGTTAGAGGCTCCATTTTCTTGATATAGCCGGTCTGGGATAAAGTAATCAGAATTTCTTTAGAAGGGATTAATTCCTCTTCTTTGATTTCTCCAGGAAGGAAAGGTTCGATTTGAGTTTTCCTAGCGTCGTCATATTTTTCTTTTAAGGCGTTTAATTCATCTTTAATGATTTTAAGGATTCTTTTTGGTTCTTGAAGAATAATACTGCATTCTTCTTCTAATTTTAGCTTTTCTTTCAATTCGTCTTCAATCTTTTGTTTTTCTAATTTAGCTAAGATAGAGAGTTTCATCTCCAGAATTGCATTAGCCTGAATTTCACTAAAACGATATTTGGCCATTAATTTCTTTTGAGCATCGTCTCGGTTGAGAGAAGCTTTGATTAATTTAATAATCTCATCAATGTGATTTAAGGCTTTTGATAAACCTTCTAAAATATGAATTCTTTCTTTTGTTTTCTTGAGGAGAAACTCGATTCGTCTTTTAACAACATCCTTACGATGATTAATATATTCTTCCAGGATATTTTTCAAAGAAAGAACTTTTGGTTGCAAACCATTTTCTACTAAAGCCAGCATATTCACATGAAAGGATTTTTCCATTTCTGTATACTTAAAGAGCTGGTTTAAAATTCTCTTAGGTAGGGCATTATTATGAAGATCAATGGCTATTTGCAGGCCTTCTTTATCTGATTCGTCCCTTAAATCTTTTATGCCTTCGATTTTCTTTTCTTCTACTAATTGAGCGACCTTGGTTATTAAATCTGCTTTATTCACCTGATAGGGAATTTCTGTAACCAAGATTCTTTTATTTTGAGCGAAGTGAGAAACAAGGA
>Ga0210044_10010432_pt1 | contig 11074 bp, 10 predicted proteins | sample CryGey13umfilter_2_FD_183959 | JGI IMG/M metagenome (GOLD analysis project Ga0210044, IMG submission 183959) | Groundwater microbial communities from aquifer in Utah, USA - Crystal Geyser 4/9/14 3 um filter (SPAdes) (version 2) | ecosystem: Environmental > Aquatic > Deep subsurface >...
ACTCATTTGACACAAGATCAAAAGAAATTGATTCCGATATCACTACAGAACTATCCTTAGTTCCATACACTCGACGCATTAAAACTTTGATACGCGCTAGCATTTCAGCAATAGTAAAAGGCTTACGGATATAATCGTCTCCCCCGCTTTGATACCCCTTTAAGACAGAGGCTTCATCCCCCATAGATGTTATAAAAATTGCCGGTGTAGTATCTCCGCTACTTCGCAACTCTTCTAAAAGCTTTGTTCCTAAAATTCCCGGAACATTGATATCAAGGAGATAAAAATCGTACGTCTCCTCATAACTCATATCGAGTGCTTTGTTCCCCGTAGGGGCAATATGACATATATACCCCTCATCTTCTAATGCCTCTTGGATAGTCTCTGCGAGTGTTTTATCATCTTCTAATAGTAGTATTTTCATCTAGTGTATCTCACAATTTTTGTTGGCATGTGGAAATAATTTTCTCTTTTTAGAGAGCTTTTGGCATAAAACTTTATCACCATAAATTTTAAGTTTATAGAGAGGAAATACCAAATTTTTTTCGTGAATAATCGTACCTTCATCTGTTATATTATAAGAACCCATCTAATGTACTTCACAACTTTTATTGTCATCTGAATATTTTTGAGTCTCAGGTTGCATGATAAAATGGTTAATGCCAATCTTTGCTAAATCACTTCGTACACTCTCTAAAAGTTCTTCTATCATTTCAAGGGAGAGATTTTCACACAGTACGATGTGCGCACTTCCATAAATCTCTTGTGAGTTTGGCGTATAGATGTGCAAATCATGGACTGAACTTATCTGCTCACTTTGCAAAATAGTATTTTCAATACTTTGCATGTCAACCCCGCCACTTGAATCCATCAGTGCTAAAAAGGATGTTTTCAAAATTGGGAATGTTTCTTTAATAATGTAAACACTAAATATAATTGATAAAATGGTGTCAATTGAGACGATATTAAAGAAGTAAATCACCACCCCGCCAATGGTGACACTCAGCGAAATGACTGCATCACCGAGCATATGCAGATACGCAGAGCTCATGTTAAGATCTTTTTTCTCATCTTCATGGTGGTGGTGCTCATCATCGTGATGATGATACTCAACTCCACTATGACGTAAAAGATAGGTGCTGTACCCATTAATCATAAGCGCAATAAGCGAAGCTACAATAACTATAGGCGCATCTATTACATGTGGATTGTAGAACCTCATAAAAGATTCAAAAAGAATAAAAAGCATAGTGATAATCAAAAAGAGCGAGTTCACAAACGCCGCCATCATCTCCGCTTTTATATAACCAAAAGTCATTTTGATTGAGACTTCTTTTGCCCCGTAAACAATGGCAACAAGCGAAATAAAAAGGGCTAGTACATCGCCCAGATTATGAAACGCATCGGCAACCAACGCCATCGAACCGCTAAAAATTCCCGCAGCGATTTCTGCTATAACTAAGATAATATTTAAGAGTATTACCTTTTGTAGTGTTATTTTTTTACTCTCTTGCAATTGTATCTCCTTACTATTTTTTTGCCATGCTATACACCATCATTGGCACGAAGTATAAGATAAGTATAGTTCCCACTAAAAGTCCGCCGATGGCTACATCTGCAAGTGGTGAGAGTCTCTCTAGACCTACAGACCACTCAAAAGCCACCGGAATCATTCCGGCAATAGTTGCAAATGCTGTCATCATAACAGGGCGGTAACGAAGAACTATACTCTCTCTTGCTGCCTCGTAGGGAGCTAAACCTTCGCGCAGTTTCTCTTTGTAAAAATCTACCAAAAGAATAGAATTTTTAATCAAAATTCCAAAAAGAAGCAGAATTCCCAGCATACTTGGCATACAACTAGGTTTGTCAAAAATGAGCATCCCCCAACTAGCTCCTATCATCGCAAACGGTAAAGTGACAATCATAACAAAGGCTAAAGTTACAGAGCTATATATAACACTGAGTGCTAAAAATAGAAGTGCTAATCCCAACCCAATGGCTTTGAGCATTCGACCCATACTGTCATCAAGCTGAACGATATCACCCTCTTGGGATATTTTTACACCCTCTATTTTGATATCTTTAATCGCCTCATTTGCCTCATCTGTAATATGAGTTATAGCTTTTTTTTGTCTATAGGCATTGACATCTACCGTGTATAGAAGATCGGTTCGTTCGATTTTTGTTTGCGTTGGTTGTAGTGTTATTTTTGCTAATTCTCCCAAACTTACCATTCCTTTTTTGGTGTCTATCTTAACAAACTGAAGATTATTAATAAAACTTCTGTTAGTGCTGTCGCTGTAGATTCTAATAGGCACAGCGGAGAGTTGTTCAAAATTTGATTGAAATCCTACAATCTGTCCCATCATTGGCAGTTGTGCCAAAATATCGTATGGAGTGATGCCAAAACTTAATGCTTTGTTCGTATCTATATCAAGCACCGCTTCCATCTGGTCATCACTCCAGCTTTTAGAGATACTTGTAAGCCCTGTAATACCTTTGATACTCTTTATAACTCTATCGGCTCCCTCTTGTAAATCGGTCGTTTCATTACTGCTGAGGCGGATATTGAGCGGTGCTTTTATAGAAGACAGAGCAGTAGCTCCAAAATCAAAAACATCTACTTTGTTGATGCCCTCGATTTTGTGAAGTTCTTTTTGAATCTCTTTTTCTATCTCCCAGATGCTTTTTTCTCTCTCAAATCTATTGACACAGTTGATAGTGATTGTTGCCTCTGTTGGTAGATTACCGCTTCCCAAAGAGAGTGTTCCCGGCTCTGTTCCAAAACTAGTAGCTGAGGAGGAGACCTCTTTTCGTGTATGAAGCCACGTCAAAAATGGTTTTATCTTTTTGATAGAACTCTGGGTTGTTTCATTTGGACTAAAGGCTAAATTTACTTTAATAATCCCTGTATCCATCGGTGGGAGCGTATCTTTACCAATGAGCGGCATCACATTTTTCAAACTTAAAATAAGAACCGCGAGCATTCCCACAACGACTACAATACGTCTAAGTTTTGAAAAAGAGGTATATTCCAAAGCCCCTATATATATAGGGACAAAACGGGCAAAAGTTTTTTGATACAAGAGTTCAAAAAGATTTTCTACCTTTGTTTTTTTAGGATATCTCTTGTAGAGATAATCAAGTAGTTTAGGGATAAAAGTGATAGATAAAAAATAAGAGATTATAAGTGCAATAATAAGTGTAACGATAAGTGGTCTAAAAATAGTTTGTGGAAAATCGCCCACAAACATAAGCGGCGTAATGACTGCACCTGTTGCAAGAGTACCTGCAAAAACTGCTCCGAGTACCTCTTTTGTCCCATCTTGAACCGCTTTACTTACATCATCGGTAAGTGTTAAATGCCTTTCTATATTTTCAAGCACAACAACAGAATCATCAACAAGCATTCCAAGAGCTAAAATGATTGCCGTATAAACAACGATATTAAGTTCTCCGCCCATAAACCAAATGGTTCCAATTGTACCTAAAAAAACCAGGGGAATAGAGATACCGGCAACAAGCAGTGCTTTAAAATTTCCCAAAAACAAAAGCAATACAACAAGAACAAAGATAACCGCATCTCGAAGTGCTTCAAGCATATTGTCGTTAGCTACTGTGATAAGGTCTCTTTGGGTATCTACTATCTCAAACTCTAAGTTTTTGTATTTAGCTCTTAGTTTTTCGAGTTGGGCTCTTGCATTGTTGCTCACTTGCAGAACACTTCCCCCAATTGGTCGCTGAATGGCCAAAGCTATAGACTCTTTACCATTGCCTAAAAAAGCACTGAACTGCTCTTGTTTTTTCCATGAAAGAGTCGCCACTTCTTTGAGTGCAATATTTGGAGCTACAAAGAGCTGTTCAAGCTCATTAACGGTCAGTTTTTCACCGTAATAACCAATGGTCATAAAATTTTTCTCCGATTTACTAAAACCAAAAGGGATATCTTTGTTGTTGCTTTTAAGGGCTGTCACAACCTGCCCAAGAGAGAGATTGTAAGATTTTAGTTTTTGCAAATCCACATCAATCTTGAACACTTTTTGCTGACCGCCAAAGACTTCAATATTTCCAAAGAGTTTAGAAGCTAAGAGTTTTGGTTTTATATCTCCCTCGACAAGGGCACGAATATCATCAAGCCCCATCGTATTTTCTTTGGAACTGATAGAGACAATCTCAACAGGGAGTAAAAAAGAGCCACCCGCATAGACAGAAGTGAGAGCATTTGAGGGGAGTTTAGGTTTGACGACACTCAGCGCATTTGTAGTGTCTGAGACGGCACTGTCTAAACCTTTGGCATATTCAAACTCTATCTTTACAATACTCACTCCCGCGAGAGAAGTAGAGCTAACTTGACGCACAAGAGAGAGGCGTGCCATCTCCTCTTCTATGGGTTTTGAAACTGTTGAAGCGACAAGTTTGGCACTTGCACCCGGCACTTGGGTAATGATGATAGCTTGCGGTCGCTCACTGTCGGGAAAAAGATTTTTTGGCAGTGTATTTAAGCCAATAATGCCAAAAATAACGAACACTGCTAAGGTAGCAAAAAGAAGATAAGGTCGTTTAAAAAAAAACTCAAACACCACTTACTCCTTGATAGCGATTTTCATACCGCTAAGCACCTTGAGCATGGCATCTGGTTTTGCTTGAAGCAAGGATAAACCGCTCAAATCTTCTCTGCTGACACAGCCTGTATTTCCACATGCCAAGAATGCAATCTCTCTTTTTGTTACCTTTTCATTTTCATAGAGTAAAAGATAGCTTTTAGAGTTTATTTGTAAAAAAGAGTTATTTGGAAGAAAATAACCCAAGCCTTCGTATAGCACAAGGTCTATACTCATTGTAGTACCGATACTCTCTTTTATCGCAACTTCATTGGAGATGTAACGGTTCATAGAATTTTTAGCAACCGGGAGTTTTTGCAGTGCTATTTTAGCACCTTCGTAAATAATGCCCTTTGGCTCTATAGAAGAGGGAAGTTCTAGTTCAAAATACCTTCTCTTCTCATTTGCGAAACTAAGAAGCCCTTTAAAAGGAGTTGCTATCTCACCCTGCTCGACATTTCTTTCAACAACTATGCCATCAAAAGGTGCATAAAATTTAGTGTAACTGAGTAAGTTTTTTAGCTGAGCTTTTTTATTTTTAAGAATCTCTATTTTAGATTCTACCGCTTTAGTTGCAAAAAGAGTGCTCTCTATAGCAACCTCTTCGTTGGCTATCTGTTCAGGTGATATTCCTCCAACACTCTGCAACTTCAAACTTCGTTCATGATTTGTTTGAAGCGTTTTAAGTTGGAGTGTTTTTGAAGAGAGGTCAATACGCGAATTCTCTATCTCTAGGGCAACATTTTGAACGTCATGGAGTATGTCTTGATTGTCAAGTTCTAAAAGGAGTGCACCTTTTTTAAGTGATTCTGCCATTGAGACGATATGAAGAACTCTTAGAGGAAGTTTTGAGCTGTACTGCACCACCCCTTCACTTTTGACGCCTGCAAGAGCTTGAACTCGAATGTCACCTTGTTTTTCTATTGGGTGAAAAATCTTTGCATTAAGTGCAAACTCCTCCATTAATGGTTTTGATGCCAACTCCGCTTTTTTGTTCTTTACTAAAACAACGCCGCCAAAAACCAGCAGAACCACTATTGCCAAATATGTAATCTTTTTCATCTTTACTCCACCATCTCTTTCAAATCTATTCCGTATACAACGCTAAGTTTACTCAGCAGTTGCCATTCTCTTAATTTTAGCTCTGCAAAAGCAGTAAGTGCACCTGCATACTCCTCTTCGTACCTCAAATACTCTTCCATATTCATACGACCCTCGCTATAAGACATTTTTGCTATAAGACGTAACTGCTTCGAGTTGTCTATGCTCTTTTGCAGATAAACCTTGGATGCCTCGAGCGCATCAAGCTCACTCAGAGTTGAACTCTCAAGTGCTTTAAGTTCATAAAGTTGCTTCGCATAAAGATTTTTCGCTTGTGCATAGGCAACTCTTTTTTCACTCTCTTTAGCGCCAACATTTCTGTCATACAGAGGCATAACAATTTTTATGCCGACAAAGCCGACATCTCTATCGAATCTTTCGCTATTGTTGTACGATTCACCGAAGCCTTTAAGGTAAGAAGCTTGGAGCATCACTTTTGGAAAATAACTCTCTTTTGCACTTTTGAGTGAATTTTTAGCGACATGTGCAAAGTACTTTAGAGGTTTTGCACCTGCATCTGAGGAACCCTCGGGCACTCCCTCTTTAAACTTCATAGGAGCTGCTTTTTTTACACGAATGCCTTTGAACGACTCTATAGAGTTGATTTGTCTCTTTTTTTGTGCTTGAAGCGTCTGTAGGGCAACATCTATCTGTGCTATTTTATTTTCAAGCTTGAGCCCTTCAGCCATCGCCACTCTACCGCTCTCAATACCTACCCTAACGCTCTTTTGTGTTTGAGAGAGAGACTCTTTTTTGGCATCTAAAAACTCTTGGAGTGACTCAAGGTAAATAAGTGTTCCATTTGCCCCAACAATAAGTGCTTGGTTTGCAATGGTGCCGAGCTTTGCACTCTCTTTGGCAGAAAGCTCTAACTCTTTCATGGAGTCATGAAGAGTATAAAGCTCTTTGGCAAAAAGTAAAAGAGAGAAGTTTACTCCCACTTTTTGTAAATCTTCACTAAAGGGATAGGTTCCATTACCTGTGCCGATAGCACTAGCATCCGTAGGCAAAAGTGGTACAACATTCATGGGAATAGTATAATGCTCCAAAGAGGCAAAAAGTTCTAACTTAGGGTAAAAGTTCGCCTCAAGCGACTCTGTTTTCGCCTCAACACTCTCTAGCTTAAGTCTCTCTTGCACGCCGAGAGGTCTATTTTCAACTGCATTAAAGAGCTCATGGATATTTGCGCCAAAAAGCAGCACACCACTTGTAATCATCATCATAATATACTTCACTAAAATCCTTTAATTCGTTTAAATACGGTTATCGCTACAATTATCTATTTTATTCTTTCTATAAACTCTTTCGCGTTATCACCTCGTAACTCCTCGGTAACTTTTAGCAATCCCTCACTACGGTTGCTTCTATTTTAACCATCTCAAGCATCTCTGCACTCTTTATTTTCATAGCTTTACGCTCAGCATAATCGAAGCTTTTGAGATAAGTATCAAAACTTTTTGCCTCTAAGGCAAAGCTTCCACATGCCAAAAGTAAAAATGTAAAAAGAACTCTTTTCACCTGTTACTCCTTAAATTTATGCTCATCAAAAAGCTTGGATATTTGCTCGTTAGAGAGCATCCCTATATGCCTATAGACCTCTTCTCCCTCTTTATCGTAAATAATTTGTGTAGGAATCATGCCAATACCAAGATCCATGGCAGTTTTTCGATCTTTTGCTACATTGATAAAATGAATATTGTAGTTTGGATGCTTTTGTACGATTTTGTAGAGCATCTGACCCATAATTTGACAGCTTCTGCAACTCTCCGCGCCCACTTCTAAAAAGTAGGGTTTACCTTTACCTATGCTCTGTGAGACGAACTCATACTTGCTCGCTTGGAGCATGGCATCACTCGCAAAAAGCGAAGCTAAAAAAAGAAAAACTAAAATCAAAACTTTCATAAAAAACTCCTAAAATTGTAGTGTGGCTTGGTATGCAAAATAAACAGCAAAAGCAATAAGCATAATGGCGAAACCTTTGTTAAGATAGCTTGAGAAGCTACTTAAAAAGCGGTTTGAGACTATGCTTTGTGTAAAACCGACCGAGAGACCTGCAACAAGCAGAAGCATCGAGTGTCCCAGAGCGAAGATCAAAATCACTCCATACGCATACAAATACCCGCTATTTGCCCCAAGGCTGATGATGGCTACAAGAGGTGCTGAAGCACAAGGCGTACTTACTAAACCAAAAATGATACCTATCAAAAAACCGCCAAAAAGACGGTATTTGATGAAGCGTCGCAAAAGAGAAGATTTGTCAACTTCACCAAAAAGACCAAAAGCATACAAGCCTATAAAAAGACTAAAGAGTGCTGCCACCATGTACGCCCACAAAGGTGCCACTGAAAAAAAGCCTCCAAACTTTGCCACAATGAGCCCAAGCACAGAAAAACTCAGCATCACCCCAAGGGCAAAAAGCGAAGCGAAAGCATACGTATAAAGTACTTTTTTTCTGCCCTGTAAATCTTTACTCAATGCGACGGAAGTGCCCACTAACAAAGGGACGCTTACGAGAGAACACGGTGCGATTGCAGTGAGTGTCCCTGCCCCAAAAGCTCCTAAAAAAAGCCAAAAAGAACTTGAAGATTCAAGCATCTCTAAAAAAAAGTGTTCCATCTATTCTCCATAAATTTTTTAATTGTAGCATAATTAATACAATATATCAATATATATTGATATATTAATACTTATCTGTATAGTGTGAGCTACAATCAGAGCACAGAGAAGAAAAAATGTTTATCCAACATGAGCAACTATTTTTAGAGGTATCCTTAATAGTATTCGTTTATTTTTACTCCCACTACTTAGGGTATAAAAATGAAAATGAACTTAGTAAAATTAAGAAAAAAGGGAGAGAAGTTGTAATACTCAGCCTTTGTTAAAGCTTTTAAATGTTAAAAAAATCTCTGATGTATGGTAAAGTGGCATTTGTCAGAGCACAGGTAGAAGTTCTTAGATACGCTCCGGAAATATTTGCAACACAGTAACGAACTATGCCTTTTTCTATAAAATCGGTTCTTTATGAATGGTTGCGTGAGAGCTCTCAAAGCAAAGTATTTTGGATATACTCTCGTTATAAGAGAAGAAGGAAAATCATGGCTGCAAAAGCAACAATTTGTAAGGCTCTACTCAATATTGCCAATATGGATAGATTTAGGGCAACCTGATGAAAAACGTATAAAAAAAGTGTGTGGTCGTTCAGAGAGAGTTATCATCTATACTTACCAAGAAGGAATGGGCTTCTCCTTGGTTTAAACAGTTAGAAAATTCTCTTAAACGTTTTAAAAACCTCTCTATAGTCCATTTAAAGATAGATGGAGACATAGAGTCTCTAACAAAGCGTTCAATGAATTTACAATGCAATCTGAGCGACAACGAGCTGACGCTCATTGATGGCGATAATAGCGTACTTATTACACAAGAGATATTTAAAGAGATGCAAAACTAAAAACCCAATTACAAGGATATATAAAATGGATGGGACTATTATGGTTACTTATAAAGTATTATGCGATACAGATTTAAATATAGAAATATCTCTGCAAGAGTTGCTTAAAAATGAGAATGTTTTAAAAAGTATAAAGTCAGAGTTTGCAAAAGGTTCTCGAAATATAACTTTTTCTTCAAAGACAGATGCTGTTGTAAAAATTGAGTCATTAAAAGATGTACACTCTTTTGAAGTATCAAAGGATGATTTTGCTGATTTGCTTACACTCGCTGAAGAAGATGCAAAAAATAAAAAGTTATTAAAAAAAGAGTGTGAGCGAATTGAACTGGTTGATATTGAAACTCTATAAGGGTTTTATTAGTTAAGAAATTATTTTAAAGATAATTATTTTATTTTAAGTATATTTGTTCTAAACTGTTCTAGCATGTTGTTTAATAAACGAAAGTCGAAAATCACAATTATTCAGTAATACGGCGCAAAGCATGAGTGAAGTGTCAGAACACATTATATATAGACAATTGGCACTTTTTGAAAAAGTTGATCTGGCTTATGCAGCTGGAGTTAGCAAAGAAAGTGTTCTAAAAGCACGTTTTTATATATTGCTGACACTAAAACACATTCCCTTCCTTCACTGTAAATAAATCTTTCTTTACACATAGCAATCAGACTAACAAATGTAACCAAAAAGTAAATACATTACTTTTATGGTGTAATTTACCTAGTAAACTTTCTTAAAAATATAAACTTAATAAAATTTTAATACTTATAGTTATATACTTTTTCTTTATGAATAAAAAAATATATTCATAAGATATTTTTACACAAGGGATTCTTTATGAGAAACGATTTACCAAAAAAATTTGCCTATTTAGTGGGCTTGTCGCTAATGTGCGCTACAGCAGCGCAAGCTACACCTGCCTTTGCTAGACAGATGGGTATGGATTGTATGTCATGCCATTATCAAAACATACCAAAATTAAACTCATTCGGTAGAGAGTTTAAAATGTCAGGTTTTACAATGACAGGTGGTCAGAAGGAACTAACGAGCGATACTGCCGGAGGACTTAGTCTCCCTAGTACACTCAATATGGCGATAGTCTTAAAGGCGCGTGTATATGTTGATGACAAGACAGAAAATACAGCAAATGGCACAACAGCAAAAACAGAGATTTTTGATGAATCTGCTTTTATCTTAGGCGGTAAAATAGCAGACAATGTAGGTACATCTTTCGAAGTTGGACCTGGTGGCGTCTTTAGCGGTAAAGTGATTTTTACGACAGAAGCCCTTGGTGGAAGAGTCGGTGCATCATATTCTACGACAGATGCTCTAGGAGCGTTTGCGGGAACTGAGACATATACTACGGGACTTTACAGACCGGTTCGTCAGTTTGAAAATCGCAAAAAAACAAACATCTTACAAAACCTAGGTATCGGAGCTGGAAAAGCCACTGTAGTGCAGGCTTACACTAACATAAACGGTCTTTACGCAACGGTTGGTGCATACGCTCCGACTCATGTAGGAAGTGCTAGAACAGATCTTAACGGTTTTAAACTTATGGCAAGAGCTGCCTATGAGTTTAGTGTTGCAAATACGACTATGATGCTTGGTGGCTATTACATTGGTGGAGATGTAAGTAAAAATCTTTATGCTTACAATACTGACGCTCTTAAGGGTCTTGCTGATATAGATGCTTTAGACAGAACAGCTTACGGTATTGACTTTCAGTTAGAAAACACAGTTGCTAATATGCCGTTAATGGTAACAGCTGCTTATGTTTTGAAAAATGACTACACTAGTGGTCTTTCTTCAACTGCTGCAGTTGGCACTGAACAAGACATAACCGGTTTCAGTATAGATGCACAACTTAACTTTACAGACCAGTATGGTGTTAAAGCAGCTTTCTTAAATCACAATGATAATAAT
>Ga0210044_10010435_pt1 | contig 11072 bp, 13 predicted proteins | sample CryGey13umfilter_2_FD_183959 | JGI IMG/M metagenome (GOLD analysis project Ga0210044, IMG submission 183959) | Groundwater microbial communities from aquifer in Utah, USA - Crystal Geyser 4/9/14 3 um filter (SPAdes) (version 2) | ecosystem: Environmental > Aquatic > Deep subsurface >...
CTAGTTCCTGATAGTTTTTAGGCATACTAGAATTAAGATAGCTCATGACTGTAGGAAAAATGGTATCGTAATCTCTATCGTTTTGGATAACGGTAAAAACATGATGAATCAATTGTTGGATTTCCAGATGCTCATCACAATACAGAGTTTTTTTTGGATTTTTGTTTGAATCCAAAAGAGTGAATCCGTTATCGGTTTGCAACAAATTTTTTAGCAGCGAATTTACTACGGTGATCTTTTCATTTACATCCTTATGGCGGTAATCTTCTTCCAGTTTTTTTATATGATTTTTTAGATTGTGAAATGAGGCGTTTGTAATTCTTTCAACATGCTGTTGGAATTTAATGGCATAGTTTAATGTCGGAGAGTAAAACTTCATGTTTCCTTTTTTCTCTACAAAGATTATCTGTTTTTCAAGCAGTGAGTCCCTGGTCTTCTCAAATGTTGTCTTTGCCATATGCTCTGGGACAACCTTCTTCATGAGCGCATTATGATGCATATTGGGGTTATTTTTGATGCACTCAAAAATTATTCTTTCACGCTCGTATAGTTCTGAGTTGGGCTCAACATAGGGTATCATTACTAGGTCGACCTAGTATATACAGGTCATATATTTATCATTATCTCATCAAACTTAGGCATGAATTTTAAAATATTATTATATGTGTTGCCAGTGGAAAACTATCTAAGATACAACAGGAACTAGACTGTGAGCAAGCGATAATCAACGAAAAAGAACAATTTGGCAGAGTAAGAACTACAATGATGAAGTACTTGAGAACAAAGTACGGTCAGAAATTAACAAATAGGATACAGTGGAGAATCAATAAGAGACAAAACAAGAACAAATTATTAAGAAATTAAAATAATACAGTTACCATTTTTTCTCGTTTGGATGTTTTTCAACATAATGATTCCAAAGTATTTCTTCTGTAATTCCAATAAAGTCACAATGCCCACATTTGTAAGGTGATTTGTCTAGGTGATTATCCGTCTTATGTTGTAGTAATTCCGATTCCGAATGGGCAACATAATTGCAATAAGGACATGTTAGAGGTCTTTCTTTTGATCTGGATGGCATAATTCCTCCTATGATTATTAGGACAATTCCAGTTAACCCAGACCCGTAGATACCATATGTTATCAGTGAAAATTTGGTGCAATACTGCTCAATACTATCTTGACCAAAAAATTTGGGAATCACTTGTGCAAGTTGTCCAATATTGGATGTACAAATTTCATGATACTGAGGAATTGTTATTCCATAATCGATAGGAGTAAGATACCCAACCACTGTTATTCCTAATAAGATCATTCCAGCAAAAATTGCATTGACATTTGCCATATATTTACTTGTTAATTTTAGTGATTAAAGATTACGACGACACAGCATACAATCCCTCATAATCTGGGGGGATACCATTTTTATTCTCTGTCGATATATTCATCTATTCCAGGAGGTACTGGTGCCAATCCTTTTCTCTTTCTAATTTCTGCAATTGCAGTAGTGGCAATAGATTTTGGAAGTTCAGTCCACGCCTTAAATGATGTATTCCAAGTTGCACGTCCAGCTGTCTGTCCTCTCATTGCTTCAGAGAGCGTAAATGTCTCAGATGCTGGGATTTCACCAATAATAATACTTGCAGCTCCTTTTTGTTGCATGTCAAGTACTTTGCCACGTTTACCAGAAAGTACAGTAGCTACGTTTCCTACCAGATCAGTTGGAACTCTAACTTCAATTGCAAGCATTGGCTCTAAAATTGTAGTTCCTGCAGTGAGTAATGCGCCCATACAAGCACGTCTTGAAGCTGGTCCCAGTTGGGACAGACCTCTGTGTGCTGTATCCTCGTGTGGAACAAAGTGAGTAAAGATGAATTTGCAGTCCCTCATCTGCTCTTTGCAAAGCGGACCTTCTTTCATGACTTCCTCAAATCCAGAGTTAATAGAGTCAGTAGATTCTTGAATAAACTGGACACCTTTTGTTCCATTAATCATTACGTTTCCACGTGGGTCTAGTTTCATAATTCTCTTAATTGTATCAGTATCCCATCCAGCGCCCTTAAGAAGATCAGCTACGACCTTTTTGTCTTTCATGTCGCTAATTTCACCAGTTCTAAGCATGTGTGCAATAGCAGGTTCCAATGGTTCAACTTTCATGAAAATCTTGTTGTGTCTGTTTGGGGATTTTGACATGATTGGCTCACAAGTGCCTTTGACAGTTTCTCTGTAATTGATAAGTGGTTCTGATGTAATAATTTCTACTTTGGCATCTTGAATACGATGGGTAGCTACATCAAGGTGCAACACACCCATTCCAGCTACAAGTGTTTCACCAGACTCTTCATCGATTTTCACTACAAGGTTAGGATCTTCAATTGTAAGTTGTTTGAGAACCTCTACTAGTTTAGGCAAATCTTTTGGATGTTTTGGCTCTATTGCAATTTGAACTACAGGTTCTGAAACATATTTGACTCCTTCAAACATTGGAATTCCTTTAATTGATGAAATTGTGTTTCCTGCTCTAGCTTCAGTTAACCCCAACAATGCAGGAATGTTTCCAGCACCCAACTCACCAACTTGTTCTCTTTGGTTGCCCATGAAAAAGTTCACAGACTGAACTCTTCCCTCTCGCTTTGCATCAATGATGTTAACTGTTTGTCCGTCCTTTATTGTTCCAGAAAATAATCTACCAATTGCAACAGGTCCGGCTGCTGGATCTAAAACCATGTTGACTACCATCATGATTGTTGGTCCATCATCGCTACATGCCAAGAGTGCTTTTCCTATATCAGATTCAAGATCTCCTTTCCAAATTTGAGGGATTCTATACTTTTGAGCAACATGTGGTGGTGGAACGTGCTTGACTACCATGCCCAATACGGCATCAGCAAGAGGAGCTCTTGCTACCAAGTCATCTACTTTTTCATTTTTATAAGCATCAATAACGTCTTTGAATGTAATTCCTTTTTCTTTCATAATATCTACATTAAAGGCCCATTTGTCTTTGGCAGAGCCAAACGTGACACTTGCATCTTGGATAGATACTTTCCATTTATCTTTGTATTCAGGTTCTGCATAGGTGTCAATTAGTTGGTTAAAGCTTGATACCACACCTGCAAGTGTTTCTTGCATTTTTTCTGGAGTTAAACGGAGTTCTTTGATTAATCGGTCTACTTTATTGATAAACAAGACAGGCCTTACTCTTTCTTCAAGTGCCATTCTTGTCACAGTTTCTGTCTGGGTCATAATTCCTTCAACTGCGTCACATACAACAGTTGCACCATCAATTGCTCTGAGACTACGAATTACTCTTCCACTGAAATCCACGTGTCCAGGTGTATCAATCATGTTAATGACGTATTCTTTGTCTTTTTGTGTAAAGTGCAATGTTACGTTTGCCTGGTAAATTGTAATTCCTCTTGCTTGCTCTTCTTTATCAAAATCCATTGCCAATGCTTTTCCAGCTGCAGATGGGGCGATAATTCCAGAAGCTGCCAACAAACTATCACTCATTGTGGTCTTGCCGTGATCAACGTGAGCAATTACACTAAAGTTACGAATTTGTTCTTTATTTTTGATAATTCTCAACACTTCAGTCGTTGACTTGAATTTTGCCATATTCGCAAAACCAATTATTCAGCTATTAAATCTTATGAGCAAAATAGATCAGTAAATCATTTGATTACTTGCATTACGAAATTTTTTTGATAAAACAAAATGACATTCTTTTTTTCTTCTTTTTTTAGCCTCAAAAAGAGGAAGTAATTGTGACAGATATACATAGTAAAGCAGTTGAGAAATCTTGTTTTTTGATTCAAATGCAGGATGAATTACATTCAATCCAATATTTTTCAAATTTTTTACAAGTTGTTTATTATGAGAATTTTTTTCTTCAAAAATTAACACGGTATCACCTTTTTTTATGGAAAACAACTCCATATGTGAAAACTGCTCTATTCTCTGAAAATGAACATCGTATCCTAAAAGTTCATAAAATTTTGCAGCACAGTACATTGCTATTGGATATGTATGCATCGAACCTAAGACAAAAATTCGCTTTCCTAGTTGTGATTTTTTTGCATCAGATAATGCTTTTTTGAAGATTTGAGAATTTTTTGAAATCGATACAGATGCAACCAAAGAGATGCAAATTAAAGCACTTTCTAAAAAGCTAATGCTTCCTGCAGTAAATACATCAGACGTACGAGAACTCATAATTATAAAATCATCACAGGCTTTTGCCAGTCGACTTTGAGGTTTTGATGTGATGGCAATTGATTTTTTTGGTATTTTTGCAGCATTGATGTTAGAAATTGTATTTCCAGACACTGAAACAAAATAGACCGTTTTATTTTTTGCAATAGTTTTATTTTTTAACAAGTCAAGTGGATCAAATGATTGTACTTGATAATTAGAAAATACCTCAGCTAGCATCGCAGATACAAATGAATCGCCAGTGCCAGAAAAGATGACATTTTTTTGCTGTATTTTGGAAAGCGGTTTTTGTGGATAAAATGCATCTAAAAACTCGAGTTGATTAAAAATATCTTTTTCGTATGCTTCGATAGTGTTCATACCGATGGTAAAACAATTGCCACATATTAGAAAAACGATCTAGTTTTGATTTTTATAACGACTCTTAAAGAACAAAATGTGGAAATTTCTGTAGGACATACTCCAGATTCAGACGATGCATTCATGTTTTATGGAATGTTCACAGGAAAGGTAGCATCGCCGGATTTTACAGTAAGGCATGTGATTGAAGATATTGAAAAACTAAATAGAAAAGCAACTAATCCAGAGCTAGATGTTACTGCAGTTTCTGTTCATGCATGTGCTTACATTCCAGGATACACGATTTTGAGAAGCGGCGGAAGTTTTGGAATAGGGTACGGTCCAATAGTCACTGCAAAAAAACAGATGACATTAGATGAAATTAAAAAATGCAAAATCGCAATACCAGGAAAAATGACATCGGCGTTTTTGCTGCTTCAACTAATGATAGGCAAATTTGATTATGTTGAAATGAACTTTAGTGATATTCCAGAGGCAGTAAGAAATGGAAAGGTAGCTGCAGGATTAGTAATTCATGAAACTCAACTATCTTATGAACAAGAAGGAAATATCAAAATCTTAGATGTAGGTGAATGGTGGGATAAAGAAACTGCAGGATTGCCAGTTCCATTAGGGATTAACGTTATGAAGACAAGTTTAGGGGTTGATACAATTCATAAATTTGACAAATTTTTGCAAGAATCAATTCAATATGGATTGGACAATCTAGATGCTGCGTTAGATTATGCAATGCAGTACAGCAGAGGAAAACCAAGAGAGTTGATTGAAAAGTTTGTAAAAATGTACGTAAACAAAGTCACTGTAAACATGGGAGACAAAGGGGAAGAGTCGATAAGAAGGCTCTTTGAGATGGCAAAACAAAGAAACTTGGTGCCAGAATTTACACTAAGCATAGCCATCAAGTAATTATATTACAAAAAAATTTACAGTTTAATGGGAGATGGGATAGGAGGGCCAGTAATTGGCTGTCTGTCAAATAACACATTTGAGCTTCTAGTAACACATTTTCGCAAAGACAACAAAGACGAATATGCAAAGACAGAAAGAGTCATCATTGCTAAAATTGACAACCCAGACGAACCAGAATATCACGAAACAACAAAGACGGATCTAGAGATGGCATTAACTGGAAAATTTGTATCATGTAATGTACAATACAGGGACACTAAGACAGACGCGCTTGTTTGCAATGTATTTGTTCAAAAACCTCCAGAAGGTTTCAACTAATCCCCTTTATACCCCCATTTCTCGTTAAATAATTTGTGCGTAAAGTTTCACAAAAAATAGAAGTTCATCCATTTGAAAAAAAGATTCTACAATCGTATGATTTAGCAAAAAAAGAAATGTCTACTAAAAATTTTGATTTGTTTCAAAGATATGACATGGCAATGATTGGCGATACAATAGCAATTGCTACAAGATATCATCAATTATCAATAATAGTACATCTCACAAAGCAGAACAATAAAGACTGGAAATCAGTAACTAGAGATGAAATTGATAAGATAGTCTACAACATAATGAAAGAACATTCTCTAGATGGAAAAGAAAACTGGACAACTTGGGATAACAAGAAGATACTACGTGTCTTTATGAGATGGCTCAAGTTTGGAAATAGAAATATCAAAGAAGTAGGAGATCCTGAAATTACATCTGGAATTAAGATGAAAAAAGTCAAAAACAAACTTGTTAGAGAAGATTTGTTAAATGATGACGGGCTGTGTAGAAACCATACCAAATTAGCAAATTATTCCTTGTAATTCTGTAAGCATTATACGCAATCACCCGATACATCAGTTCTCGATTCTGCGTTGAGATCTTTCTGGATGTGACGTTGTCTCCAAACATTCTCTTAATCACAGAAAATATTGTCTCACACTTGTTTCGCTGATGGTATGTCACACTGTCATATCCTTTCCTTTTGAGCATCTTTCGGTGGCATCCTCGGGTCTTGTACACTGGAACATACTCGTATCTTGGTAGTATGATGCTTGCAATTCCCAGATTGTTAGCTGCAACGTGGTTCTTTTCTGAGTCATATCCCTTGTCAGCTACCACGGTACCAATTGGAATTATTCCGTTTGCTTTTTGTAACAATGGGACAAAATCAATACTGTCAAGTCTTTGTCAGTTCTTTTAGGTGTTAAAAGTCGTCGGGTGAAAAATTAGGAAATATCGTACTCAATTTTGACGTTTACCAAAAAATGGCATTGATACCAATCCGTATAATCCTGTTACAATAGCAAATATCATCGAGTGTGGAAATGGTAATAAATTAAGACCTACTGTTAAAACAAAAGAAGACAATCCAGTTACCAAAGAAATTCTTCCTTGTAAATCATCTGTGTATTTTTTTGAAATTTTTTTACCTATGCCATCTAAAATACTATATTTTATTGTCAGTGTCTTACCTACAGATCCATGAATATTGCATTTTGAATTTAATTCACTATCCACGGATTTAGTTTCTTTCAATACTATTCATTGGTAAGGAGACTAAAATAGTTCTTTTAAACAAGTTATTTTTTCATATGTTAGTTGAAAAATAAAATCAAATAATGTATTACTTTCCAATATGCTTATGTTTATACTAATTACTTGCTAAATTATGGGAATTGAATCATTTGAATGGTTTGCAGTTTTTGGAATACTCTTAGAAATAGTTGGTTTTTTGTTTATGTTGGTATATTGGAGAGAGCCTCATACTGGTGATGTAAATTCATGGAAATCAAGACAAAGATGGGGAAGAAACGAAATTCAATATCAAGAACGAATTAAAGATGATTTTCCATGGTATTATGATCCAGTAACTGCCGAACGATTTCAAAAAAACTAGTATGTGCCGAAAGGATTTGTAGATTATTGGAGAAAAACAAAAATCTTTGCATTTTTTTCAATCATAGTTGGATTAGGCTTGCAAATATTTCAAATGATAGATTAGATTCTAAACTTTTTTTCTAGAATTAATAAAACAAATTGATGATAGTTACTTTGGTTTTGTAATGCTGCTTAGCTTAATATCAATGAAACAAATATCCTGACCGCCATTATGGGTTATGTGTGTAAAATTTCTATCCATATACCATTTTACTACATCTTCTTCAGGATTTAACATCAATAATCTACACCCATAATCTTTAGAAAGGTTTTTAGCTTCTTCAAGTGCAAAATACAACATTTCCATTCCAACTGCACAATTTACATAATCTTTGTGGGTTCCTAATCTGCCAATTAATAATGCAGGAATGTTTCCATAGGGAAATGATTGATATTTTTCAGTTTCTCTTCTGTTCATGTCTGCCATTGCCAGTGTTATGAATCCAATTATTTGATTCTCGTACAAAAAAACCCATGTTTGTCCTATCATGTCTTCAATGTCTTGAAATGCATCTTCTTTTAGATATTTTGTAAAATGTTCTTTTGTGGATTCGAAAGTATTCAGTCCAACAGTGTCTCGTTTTAATTTTTCAACATTAACTTTACTAAAGTCAATAAATTCTTTTTGAGACAATGAAAATGGTTAGGATCTCTTGATATTTAATCGACTGACATGTGCAGAAGCTTCCTCGATCATTTTCCTTTGTGCTTCAGTTGGACCTGTTTCTAATGCAGATACTACCTGATTCCATTGTTCTTCATCTAATGGTTTTACTTCTCTTAATGCCATGTTACATTGTAACACATGACCGTATTTAATCTTAAGTACCCTTAAAATAGTTAAACAAAACCGACAAAAACTTAACGCTAATTTCCACTCCCCGTATATGTTCTAAACTCTTTTTGTGCCTATGATTACAGAGTGATAAATTTTTTACGTCAACTCTTATCTGGTAATTAAGAAGGTATCAAGAAAAATTGACTACACCTCCAGAAGGTTTCGTGTAACTTACTCTTTTGTTGGATCTCTGCTTAAAATATTCAAAACATGTTGTATGATTTGCTTTTGGCCTCCCTCATGAAGATCCATTCGAGTAGTATCAGACCCCATGCTTACAAAAATAAGATTATCATCACCTAATGGAAAAGTGATTCTAGTAATTTTCTCAAATGCTGCAACCGCATACAATCCTTTTCCTATTTTTGAGCTGAGTTGTTTTCTTGCTTTCCATGCGCTAGCTGCTCTTTTTAGTGAAGCTGCTGTTTCTTCTTCAGTCAAGTAATTTACCACACCATGACGGTGATTCACGGTGATTATGTGACCTTCAATATCTGTAACTACACTATGTCGAATGTTTACATCGGAATCCATTATTATTTTCAAGAGTTTATCAAAATCCATGATGGTCATCATTGCTACGTAAAACTAATAGAAAAACATTAATCACGTATTTAAAACTCTTAAAAAAATATGAGACAGATATTTTTGTTTGATAATTACTATGAAGAATCAATTTTTGTTTATTTAATTTTAGATTATCAAACAAATAGTAATTCTTGTGGTCAATAGACATTATACCAATAACGACATTATAACAAAAAACCAATCAAATAATTTCTAGGTAAAAAAATCATGCAGGAACGGATAACTTTTGCATATAATCATAATGTATTCTTAAAAAATCCATTATTTTTCTATCTTCATTTTTGTCAATTGGTGCGCCATTTGCAAGTATGCTTAGATATTTTAAATCAACATCTAGAAGATGCAATGATTTTTTAATTCCGCCTTCATACCCTACTCGCAAGTATTCTAAGATTTTATCTTCTGTCTGTAAAATTTCAGATTCTAGATTTTTAATGTCTTCATGAATATTCTTTTTCAATGTTTCAGTAAGGAGGTAATGAGAAATAATCTTAGTCATATAATTCCTTTAAATCCGTTGAAAATAATTCAAGTTTTTAAACAAACAATAGACAACACAAAAATTTTGGAATTATAAAAGACACTAATATTTGAGTAAAAATTACATAATTCATGAAATTTGTTGTTGATCAACAAGTTGAAGACATAGAGTTACCTGAGAATCTAAAATTAAACACGTTTTTACAAGAATTTCACTCAGATTGTCCTCATTCAGAATGTAGTTTTGGATTTTATGGATTTGCGTTTGGTCAATCACCATTTCCTGTACCAAAAATTATGCAGGATGCGCTGATAAAAAATGCCGACAAAGGAACATACGCTGCAGTTCAAGGAATACCAGAATTAAGAGAGGCAATTGCAAAATACAACAAACATTATTTTGCAATGGATATTGATCCAAAAAGAATCTATGTAGGACCAGGTACAAAGGAGCTAATTTTTAATCTACTTGAAATTCTTCATGGAACTGTAATTTTACCAACTCCAGCATGGCTAGGATATCTACCTCAAATTAGACTTTTGAAGAAAAATTTTCACATGTTACCAACACAAGCAAATCAAAAAATTACTCCAAGTGATCTTAGAAAACTTGCATTAAGATTGCATGACAGGCAAAAGATTCTGATACTAAACAATCCAAACAATCCCACAGGACTGCTATACAACAGATTAGAGCTTGAAGAGATTGCAGATGTCTGCAAAGAGCAATCAATCGCTGTAATTTCTGATGAAATTTATGCTCAAACTACATATGACTTTTCCAAATTTGTCAGCATGGGAAAAATTTATCCTGAAGGAACTTTTGTGACAAACGGATTATCAAAATCACATGCAGCCGGCGGATACAGATTAGGATATGTCATATTTCCACTGCATGCAACAGATCTCAAAGCTCAATTCAAAAAAATATTAGCGACAGAATATACTGCTGTTTCTACTCCAATTCAGTATGCAGCAGTCAAAGGATTTGAAATAAGCAACGAGATTAACGAATATTTTGAGATTACAAGAAACATTCACAAAATCATGGGAGAATATGTGTATAAAGAATTATCAAAGATGGAAGGAGTAAAAGTCACAAAACCTGAAGCGACGTTTTATCTTTTGGCAGATTTTAATCATTATGCATCAGATTTACAAGCAATGAAAATCAATACATCTCAAAAGCTGTCAGAGGCGTTGATTGTCCACCCATATCACACAGCAATAGTTGGAGGAGACAGTCTAGTATTGGAAAGAACAGATTACAGCGCAAGAATAGCATATGTAGATTATGACGGTGTCAAGGTTTACGAAAATTATCAGAAAAAGAAACCCATTACAGATGATGACAAGATAGAGTTTGTAAGAACTAATGCACCGCGAATTGTGGCAGGAATCGAGATGATTTCAAAATTCTTTGAGAAACTCAAAAAAGATGTTGTTAATCTAAGCTCAAAAAGAGATAGCCTAAGTGTACAAAATTAGAACATTTCCCAGATTCAATTTGGAAAAAGTCATTTGAAATCACATTACAAAAACATACTTTTGTATTACTTTAATTCATTCTTAAAAAGATGTCGTAGCATCAGAATACAACATCAATCTGATTATCACAAATATTAAAGAGAGTTTATGGATAGCAAACAAAGGACTCTTGCAAAAACCGCAGTCTACAGGAGTTCAATCACGATACTACTGTTTACATTACTTT
>Ga0210044_10010438_pt1 | contig 11070 bp, 6 predicted proteins | sample CryGey13umfilter_2_FD_183959 | JGI IMG/M metagenome (GOLD analysis project Ga0210044, IMG submission 183959) | Groundwater microbial communities from aquifer in Utah, USA - Crystal Geyser 4/9/14 3 um filter (SPAdes) (version 2) | ecosystem: Environmental > Aquatic > Deep subsurface > Groundwater...
TCCAGCGTTGGCATGAACGTTAAACTATACGTCACGCTGCCATCAATATTTTTCTGAATGTTGGGTTGTATCTTATCCATAGTGATTTATTTTTGCCACAAATGTACATCACAGCAAAACTACACCCTCCGTGTCTCTGTGTTGAAAAAATATTTGCCAAACTAATTTCAAAATTGATTTATGATACAGCCTCCCCGGTTTGCCGGAGCGCCGCAAAATTAACGACCTGAACGGCACACGGAAGCCACAATCCCATCATTTTAATCCAATAAAAAAAGTGGCAACCAATTTCAAACCGGTTGCCACTTTTGGGCTATTCGCCAGATTCACTTCTCCGCTCAGACAACTACTTCATCAGCGTCACGTCCCCCTCGAATATTTCGGTGGAGCCGTCCACAAACTCAATTTCGGCGAACCAGGTAAACACGGCTGGGTTCAGCGCATGGTTGCGGAACATGCCGTCCCAACGCCCTGCCGGGTCGCCAGGCTGAAAGTCCAGGAATTCCCAGACCGACTCTCCCCAACGGTTGAAGACTAAGAAACTATGGATGTTGGCCACCTGTGGGCCGGTGTATATTTCAAAGAAATCGTTGACCCCGTCATTGTTGGGGGAGAAGGCATTCGGCACGTAAATCTGCCGGTCTTTCCGCACAAAGAGCGTCATCTGGTCGCTGTCGGTGCAGCCGTTGCTCTCCACCGTCACGGAGAAAGTGGTGGTTTGCACGGGATAGGCCACCGGGTTGAGGCAGGTGTCGCAACTCAGCAGCGAGTCGGGCTGCCATTGCACGAGGTCGAGGCTGTCTTCCGGGAGCGTTACCAATGCCTCCAACTGTGCGCTGTCGCCCAGATGGATGATGTTGCTGCCCTCGAGGTAAGCGATGAGTTGGACGCTCAGTTCCTGTGGCTGCTGAAGGTCTATCGTTAGCATATTTTCACAGCCGTTGACATCTATCACCTGCAACTGGTAAACGCCGGGAGCTAGGAACGGATAGGCATTAGTCTGCGTGAAGGGACTGCCGTTCAGCGAAAACAGGTACGGTGACTCACCGCCGGAGACCGAAGTGATGTCAATGGTGCCGTCGTTTTTACCAAAACAACTGATAGGCTTGATGCTGATGTGCGGCACTGGCACATCCTGGCTGGCCACCACCACGACCTCATCGCTTTCGGCGCAGCCGGCCAAAGTATCCGTCACGGTCAGCGTATAAGTGCCTGCTAAGCTGACCGTCGGGTGCAACAAGGTGGAATCGCCGGGGAACGTTCCCGTGGCGGCGCTCCAAATGTGGACGGTATTGCCACCGGTAGAAGTATTCGTGCCACCCAACTGAACGGAGCTTTCGCCTTCTTTACAAGTCAGCGTAGCGTTGGGGCCGGCGTCGGCCACAGGGGGTGGCGTCACTTCGACGGTGATGCTTTCGCTAAACACACAATTGCCTTCGGCATAAGTATAGGTCAGGGTATGAGAGCCAACGCCTGCGGTCACGGGGTCGAAGACGGCGGTATTCGGGTCAGCGATGCCGGTGCCGTTCCAACTGCCGGTGCCCGTGCCGGTGCCGCCGGTGAGGGTAAACTCCAAATTAACGGGAGTGGCAGAAGTGTTGAGGCATATCGGGGCCACCGGGGTTATGGCGATGACCACCGGCGGGCAATCCAGCGCACTGCAAGTCATCTCCGCCACTGGGGCCAGGCAAACGGAGTTTCCGTTGGCTGTCACCTGAATGGTGATGGCATCGCCGGGGTTGAGGCCGGTGACGAGGTAGCTATTCGCCGTAGGCGAAACGCCCGCCGTGCCGCTGAGTACCACCACATCGTATCCCGTTGCTCCCGCAATGTCAGCCCAACTGAATTCCACCGATTGGCTTGTGACGGAACAGAGAATGACCGGCGTTTCCAGCACATCGTCCACCTGTACATTTTCCAAAAATGCGGCGGAGGTGCAGCCATTTTCTTCCACGGTCAATGCAACGGTGTGCGTGCCACTGCTGGCCCACGTCACCGAGTGGGGGCCTGCACCTGTGCCGGGGACAGCGGCGCCTCCGTCAAAATCCCAAGTGAAGTTGGCGTTGGCGGTGGCCGTGCCGGTGTATGTTACTGAGGCGGCATCGGTAATGCAAATATTCCGGTCAGCCACAAAAGTGGCGGTGGGTTCGGCGTAAATGACAATCGTCGCCGAAGCACTGAACGTGCAGCCGTCTTCGACGAAAGTATAATTGATGGTGTGCGTTCCCGTGCCAGCCAGAGCGGGCGAAAAAGTGCCGCTGGCGGCATTGGTGATGCCCGTCCCTGTCCAGGTGCCGGTGCCCGTGTTGTTGCCGCCGCTAACGGTGGCGGTCAGGTTGAACGGAGCCACGATGCCGAGGCAAAGGGGCAGCACGCTGTCTATTTGAATGGAAATATCCGCGCAATCGAGGGCATAACAAGTTTGCTGTACCGAAACGGGCGGGCATGCGCCGTTGTTCGACACGGTGAGTTCGATGGTCACGGAATCTCCCGGCAGCAAACCACTGACGAGGTACGAGTTGGGATTCAATACTCCCGTGGGGCCGTCGAGTACCACCACATCGTAATTCGTGGCACCCGCCACATTGGGCCAGGTAAACGACAGGCTGCTGGTGGTGGAAGAACATCCCACAGCGGGGGGAGTCAGCGGTTCGTCCACCTGCACCTCTCCGGCGAATGAAGAAGAGATGCAGCCATTGGGGCTTTCCAGCGTGAGGGATATGGGCTGTAACCCGCTGCTGCTCCAACTCACATTGTGCGGCCCAATGCCCGTGCCGGGCGATGCTGTGCCGCTGCCGAAATCCCAGTTGTAAATCAGACCAGGCGAGGCCGTTCCCGTGTAGGTGATAGTGGAAATATCGCCCGTACAGACCGGTGATTGTACGATAAAGGCAGCCTGTGGGGTGGAGAATACACTCACGACGGTGGTTTTGGTAAATGTGCAGTTTCCTTCGGTATAGGTGGCGGTGACGGTGTTTCCGCCGAAGGCGGCGCTATTGGGGTCGAAGGTACCAGCGGCGGCATTGGTGATGCCGGTGCCCGACCATATCAGGGTGCCTCCTCCCACTCCTCCGGTAACGGTGGCAATCAGGTCGAATGGTGCCGTGGAGGTGGTCAGGCAAATAGGGCCAACTGGTATTATGCTAATCGTCACAGGTGGACAGTCGGAAGCAGTGCAGGTTTGCTGTGCTGTGCTGTTGCCACAGGCTCCGTTGCCGGTGGCCACCACCTGTATGGTCACCGCGTCGCCGGGGTTGAGGCCGGTAACTAAGTAAGTGGTATCGGTGGGTTGGCTGCCTGCTGCTCCGCTGAGAAGTGTAACGATGTAGCTGACAGCGCCGGGCACGTTGTTCCAAATGAATTCCACGCTGCTGGTGGTCACGTTACAGGAAATTTGGGGTGCAGCCATCACCTCGTCCACCTGCACGTTTTGGGTGGCGGTTTCGGAGGGGCAGTTGTTTTCATCCACCATCAGGCTGAGGGTGTATGCGCCGCCTGCTGCCCAACTGACGGAATGCGGTCCCGGCCCGGTGCCTGGAGTGGCGGTACCGCCATCGAAGTCCCAGGTGTAGCTTGCTCCAGCCCCAGCATTGCCAGCGTAGTTTACGGTGGAATTCCCGTTGATACATATCGGGGATGTCACCGTGAAATTAGCAGTAGGTTGTGGATAGACGTATATCGTGGAAAAGGCATTGTACTGGCAGGTGCCCTCCTCATAAGTCACGATGATGGTGTTGGGGCCTGCATTAGCCAAGGCCGGGTTAAACATGCCTGTCAGGGCGTTCACTGCCGGGCTGCCCGACCAGGTGAAGGCGCCACCGCCAAGGCCGCCGGTAGCCGTAGCCGATAGTAAAAACGGTGCTGCGGTGCTGTCGAGGCAAATATCTGCCACCGGGTCAATAGTGACTGAGACGAGGGCACAATCCTCTGCCGTGCAGGTGATTTGAGTGCTGACATTGCCGCAGGCATTGGCGGCCATGACTTCCACTACGATGGATGCCTGCTCGTTGGCGCTCAGACCGGTGATGAGGTAGGAGGTGTCGGAGGTCAGCATGCCCGGCGGGCCAATAGCGACAGTTACATTATAGCCGGAGGCGTTTGCCACATTGTTCCAGGTAAATTCTATGCTGCCGGTGGAAGGTGTGCAATTGATGACCGGCGTAATCAACGGTGCATTGACCAGCACCGTGTCAGTGACTGGTAGCGAGGAGCAGCCGCTGCTGTTTTGCACCACGAGGGTTATGACCTTGGTGCCACTTGTGGCCCAACTGAGTGTATGCGGCCCGGGACCAGTGCCTGGAGTTGCCGTGCCCCCACTGAAATTCCAACTATATGTGCCAATGGCCGTCGTATCGCCGTTGTAAACCACCGTGGCTGTTGTGTCTAAGCAAATGGTGGAATCTGCCGATACACCAGCGAGCGGCAGGGCAATGACTGTCAGGGTTACGCTTATCTCATCGCTGCAATCGCCCGTATCGCCAAGGATGTAATAAGTAGTCGTGCTGTCCGGCGACACGAGCGTGGACGGCAACTCATTTGCCGGCGTAGCCGGTGTTCCGCTGTGAAAAGTGATGGTGGCGTTGGTGTTGTTCAAGTCCTGAATGTCGAGGGTGGCGAGGTCAATGGAGTCGCCGAAGCAAATGGCCGGCGGCGGGCCGTTCAAATGAAGATTAGGCCCGGCGGAGCTATCGGCCACCATTATTGAAGCGGTGGCCGTACAAGGTGGCGTGAGGTTACTGTTCGTGACGGTCAGCGTGTAGTTGCCTGGCGAAGAAACCGTCACAGAGGGCTGATTGCTGTTGAAACTGCCTGGCCCGCTCCAGGCATAGGTCACTGTTGACGGCACGGAAAGGGTGCCATTGAGCGTCACCGATTGATTGGTGCAGGTGAGCGGCGGCGGGTTCGATGGGGAGATGATTGCAGCAGTTATTTCTTCCAACATGGTCAGCGACACCAGGCTGTCGCAGCCCTGCCAATTTTGATAAACGAGTACATGCGGCCCTGGCGGGCAATAAGTCTGGTTGTTGATGGTGATGCAATCGCCCTGACACACGGTGATGATTTCCACCGTCGGGGGAACGAAGATGGGTATGATGACGACGTTGATGACGCTGTCGCAGCCGAGGTACGAGGGCACGGTGACTGTGCCGGATGAGCAAAAATCCTGGCCTCCCACGGTGATGCAGTCGCCAAGGCAAAGCGAGGTAACCAGAATAGTGGGCGGAATCGGCGGCCCGATGGTCACACTCACACAGTCGGAGGAAAAATCGCCACAAAAAGGAGCGGTAAATGATTGAAGCAAAGTGACAGCGGTGGAATAATTCATGCCGGTGAGGGAGCCTATTTGCCCGGCGGCAGTAATGATGTACGACAGGCCGCAAACCTGGTAAATTCCTGCCGGTTGGGTGCTCATGTCGGCGGAAGAATTTACGGCCACAATGATGCCGTTTTGAGTGATGACGTAGGCGTAACCGTATTCGCCGGGGTTGGGTGGTCCTCCATTGTATTGGGGTGGCAGCGACAGGTTGAGGTTGGAGTTTCCAAAACACCCCTGCACGGCGGGGGCATTCAGGCTACCGCCATCCGCCTCGCAAACGATGCAGCTTTGGGTACCACAGGCAAATGTAAGAGAGAAGTTGTCGAGGGTGCCGACGTCCTGGCTGCAAATATCGTTGATGGTGAGCGTCCAGGTTCCGTTGGCGGGCTGTCCCGGCAAGTTGAAGTCGTTGAGGTCACAGTTGGGAGCTTGTTGGGCGTTGGTGATGGGGTCGGTGACGCCGCCGCAGGGCATGGTCCAGGCGCCGGTGAGGCAGCAGGTGCCGCTGGAGCAAGGCCCGGAGTTGCACAGGTATTCCGTGTTGTTCGTCACAGCGTTGCCGCCGCCGGGCAGGATGCAGATGTCCACATTGTCTTCCTGTGTGCCACAGCCGCCCCAGTTGTTGTTCACATCGGCCATCACCATGTAATTGAGGCCGCCGGGGGAGGTCAGTGTGACGGAGAGGTCACCAATCCAGGTATGGGTAATTTGAAAACAAACGGAGGTGAGTGGGCAGGCGCCTAAATCATTGGCGCCGTTTACCGTAACGTCGAGGGTGCCCTGGAAGGTGCCATTGTCCTGAATGGTAACCGGGCAGTTGCCGGTGGTCAAACAGTCGCAGACTTGAGAAAACAGTGGTGTGAGTGTTGTCAACATCAACATCAATACCGCTAAGCAAATATTTTTGCCGTTCATCGTTCAGAGTTTATTTCAAAGTTATTCCCTGTAGGGAAAGTAGTTATTGCCGCGGGGGATAGGCTGGCCATTTCCTATTCTTGCTAATGGGTCAAATAAGTTGAAAAACATTGCCAAGTGACCGGGTGACTCAAAGTCACCCGGTCACTATCAACCACTTTGACTCTGCCGGGGAGTTTGCGCTGCGCAAATTCGGAACCGCTCAAAGTCACCCGGTCACTATCAACCACTTTGACTCACTTCCCGATTTTTCAAGGGGGGGCAAACCGGTAAAAAGTTTAAACTAAATCACCCTGCCAATGATAGAGTGCGCTTTGATTTGGCTGTTTATCAGTCGCTGGATTATTCCAATAGTCCGGAAAGAGGCAATGCTAATGACAGTTCCTCCATTTTTTGTTCACTTGTAAAAATAAGGGAAATTCTTGCCGGCATACTGGGCACTTAAGAGGTACCTGGGGTAAAGTCCAAAAAACAGTGCCAAAAGCAAAGTTAGAATTTCGTAGTGCCGAAGAGTGAAAAAATCAGAATTTTTTGACAATTCGCAACGTGTGCGAAATAACATGTTCTTTTTTTTCGGTGGCATTGCCGCTAAAAAAGAGAACCCTTGCTGTTTTGGGCCGCCGGAGAGGCCGCCCCCAAACAGCACCTTATTTTGATAGTTGTCAAAATGTGTTGGAGGTGCTTGGTGTAAGAAAGGAAGGCTGAAGTTGGCGGGCAAGAGCGGCTGCGCAGCTATAACCTGGCGATGACTGTTTTGTTACCCTTTACTTTTTGGCCCATGCGCACTTCGATTTTGGCGTCGAGCGGCAAAAACAAATCTACCCGCGAGCCAAATTTTATGAAACCGAAGTCTGCACCTTGTTGAACTTCATCGCCCTCGCTGAGGTAGTTGACGATTCGCTTGGCCATGGCGCCGGCGATCTGCCGGAGCAGCACCTCGTCTTCGCCGTTGTCAATGACGACGGTGGTGCGCTCGTTCTGGCTCGAAGATTTCGGATGCCATGCCACAAGGTATTTGCCGGGGTGATAACGGAAATAATTCACCGTGCCGCTGATGGGGTTGCGGTTGACGTGAACATTGGTTGGAGACATGAAAATGGATACCTGCTTCCTTGTATCGCTGAAATATTCCGGCTCAAAAATCTCCTCGATGACGACGATTTTACCATCTGCCGGCGCATAAACCGTGTTGTTGTCAGATACTTTGATGACCCGGCGGGGGTTGCGGAAAAACTGCAATACCAGAATGAACAGCGCCGCAGAAAACACCGTAGCCACTGTGGTAATTTCGGGCGCCACTGAGCGAACGACTATGTTCACCAATCCCAGAAACAGTACGAGCGATATGAGAATGCTATGTCCTTCTTTGTGAATCTTCATCACTTTCAATCTTAAGAGCGGGTGCAAAAATAGTAAATGCGGGAACATTGCGCTCTATTGAATTTGCTGCGGGCTGAAAACGCCACCTGAAAGTAATTCTACTCCAGCACGTTTGGTTTTGTTGTTCGCCCGAACTCCAGTTCGGGCGCCGGGTGTCCGTTCCCATCAAAATCAGCTATTCCGCAGTATAGTTGTTGGTGAACTTGGCCGAAGTTTAATGTCGTTTGCCCCCCCCTTGCGAATGAAAAATTCCCCCATACCTTGCGCATCGGACGTTCTTGCCTGAAGCTTTAAATCTTCACAAAAAACGGTTTAGGGTTCAAATTGTATTCCCGTTGAACATAAGTGCAACATCATTTTTTAATCTTCTAAACTTTGTCACTTATGAAAAACATTCTTCTCAAAAACCGGCCACCTGCCAACCAGTACCGTGCGCCATTCATTCATTCATTCATGCATGTATCCGTTGCCGCTTAAATTCCTGCTCAGTTTTTTTCTTTTCCTGACGGCTTTGCGCCCGGCGGCAGCGCAGGGCGTGGCGTTGGAAGATGTTGACTTCGTGCACTGCAATGCGACAAACTACAACGACAACGACGAGTGTTTCAGAGTCAAGTTTCCGTTCAGGTTCGATTATGATGGACAGGCGTCACCCGAACCGGCTTATTTCAACACCAATGAGATAATAGCTACCTTAACAATCGTGGGCAACGGCGTTTTTGATTTTGAAATGACAGACCAATATTATCAGGGCCCGGGCAGTGTTCATTATTTAAGCGAAACTCAGCTCTTTTTATGGCTGCCCTGCGAGTCGAATCCGTACTATATCTACTTTAGCGACTGTAATGACCCTTTTATTGACGTATTTGTAATCGGGGAACCGGGACTCTACGTCCAGGTTTCTCCTTATGTTACAGCGGCGGCGACATATCAGGATTGCAATGAGGATGATGAGCTTTCCAGCGTACCGGCAGCGTTATACAAAGCAACGCCTGATGCCTGCTCCTCCGACCTTTACCTCACCCTCGACGGCATACCCACCGGCGACCCGGGCGGCGAAGCCCAACTCTTGCTGACCCTTCACAACGACGGCTCCTCGAACGTCACGCTTTCGGAACTGGATTTTCGCATCAAAATAGAAGACGTGTATTTAGACTTTGGACACTCAAACCCAGTTTTTGAGTTGCATTTGTTAAGTCGTTGGTTGCCCAGCGGTAAACTACTGGACACTTTCGAAATTTACTTCCTAACCACCAAGTCGCTAAGAACACAAAGATTCGAAAGCAATTAGCCAATAAAAACCCCTTTGTGCTCTTTGCGCCTTCGTGGTTGAAAGTGTCTAATAGCTTAGCCTATGGGTACTTTTTTGCACTTTAGCGTGAGGGGAAGGTGTTGTCCAAAAGTGCAAAAAAGTAAAAAACGAGAGGCCTAACTCATTGGACGTAATTTCAATTTTTTACGCAATGAAAGATTTTACGAGGGGCTTTTTGTCCAAAGTCTAAACGTGTATGGAAACTTAGGCGGGATATTTTTAGACCCCAACACCAATAACAACAACCCGCCCGCCCACTATTACAACGACGGCGACGAATACTATTTTTTGCTGAACGACTTGATGCCAAACAACACCATCCCTGGCGAAAGCACCCTTGCCATCCTGAATTTTTCTAATGCCGCCCCCGACGGCCTGGAGAACCTGCTGGGCGAGGCGGATATCGAAGTGCTTTTCGCCCGTTTCAACATAGACGGCGGCGACTGCTGCCTGCTCAACGTGTCGGAAGCCGAAGGCACGGTCACCTTCCCCGGCGAACTGCCCTGCGAAGGGGATTTGGAGGACGTGGAAATTGTCGTTGGCCCTTATCTGGGAGACGGGTTGGATAATTGCGAGGTTGGCTTTGTGGTATATCTCAGCAGTTCGCAGGAATGGGATGCGGAACGGTTGCTTTTGAATCTTGAAACCACGTTGAGCGGAAGCATGTCCATTGAAGAGGTTATGTTGACAGGTGGGCTGGCATCCTGTAGCAGTTGCCTGACTTTTATCGCCAACACCATCAGCTTTGATTTCGACGATGCACAGAACCCTCTGCACATAAACGACGATGATGGCGATGGGTTCCTGGTGATTTTGGACGGGCTGAACGGCTCGCTGGACGCCATTAAACCCTAACTCCGCTGCATATTTACGCAATAGGTCATAAAAAAAGCAGCGAAATAAATAGTCGCTCATGTTCCCTTTGCGCTGAGACGTAGTGCCGAACTCCCGTTCGGCACACAAAATCAGGGGCCGAACGGGAGTTCGGCACTACATTTCAGCACGGAAGGAACATGAGCGTAAATAGTTCATTGAAAAAATGTTACACCTTTACTATTGCGTAACTCAATCATTTTACGCAATAGCTATGAATGCAGTTCATCCAGATTGGGTGCTTGCCCAAAAGCGCAAAGGCACCGCCATCCACCGCATCAAAGGCTACTACTACCTCTATGAGGTCAGTTCCAAGTGGGACTTGACCAACATCCCCAGCAAAAGCGGAAAATTGCCCTGTCCAAGCCCGGCTACAACAGCGATTGGGACTTCGAGCCGCAGTTCAACCTGCTGTACATATATTCCACCAACCTGCAAGCCCCCGTTTTTTACCGGCTCGTCTCTGGCAACATCCGGGATGTTTCAGTCTTGAAGCTGACCGTGCTCGAAAGCGGTGCCAATCAATGCGTGCTGGTCGCCGGCAAAGGGTTTTATTCCTTGGCAAATATCGGGCAACTGGAATTGGACCACTTTCACTACATTATCCCTTTGCGCCGGGACAATTCTTTCATCAATTATCAACTGTCCGGGGAAAATGCCCTGAAGACAGGTGAAAACTTCTTCTCCTTTGAGAAGCGCTTCATCTGGCATACTTCCTACATGGTACCCGGTACGGAGCGGCGCATATTTTTTTTCCTGGACGATATCCTCAAAAACAAGGAGCAATTCGACTACCTGTCCAGGATTGAATCAAAGTCCGAAGGCTATTCCCTGGAAAAGTTTCACCTCAAAAAACAGGTCTTCGGCACCATCGCCATTATTTCCGATTTGAAGAACAAAACCCCGGAGGAAATTTACATTGCCTACAAAACCCGGATGTCGATAGAAACAGTGTTTGACGCCACGAAAACCGTGTTGGAGGCAGACCGAACCTATATGCAACAGGAGGAAGTCTTGCAGGGATGGATATTTGTCAACCATATCGCCTTGCAATGGTACTATCACCTGTACCATTTGCTGGTGCGGCACAAGCAAATAAAAAAGTATTCTGTCAAAGACCTGTTGGAACACCTTCAGGAAATACGCATGGTAAAAATTGACGGCCAATGGCATCGGGCGGAAATAATAAAATCCTCCCAGCAGTTGCTCGGCAAAATCAGCTTACCTATTGCGTAACTCCGTAGCGGAGTTAGAGCTTAAAGCGATAAGATAGATA
>Ga0210044_10010443_pt1 | contig 11061 bp, 13 predicted proteins | sample CryGey13umfilter_2_FD_183959 | JGI IMG/M metagenome (GOLD analysis project Ga0210044, IMG submission 183959) | Groundwater microbial communities from aquifer in Utah, USA - Crystal Geyser 4/9/14 3 um filter (SPAdes) (version 2) | ecosystem: Environmental > Aquatic > Deep subsurface >...
TTTCTTGAGCTCATAAGGTACAATATAAAGAAAATATTTCCAAAAATTTAAGGCAAATTCATTTTTGTAAATCGTTAATAAATGATTGCGATAGGATAAAAAATTAATCAAAATATTTTTTTTGCGATGAGCAGTGGCTACTTGCCAGTCAGTTTTATGAACTGCGCCGGCTACTGTTCGATCATGATAAGCAATCGACTGTGGCAAACAATATAGTTTCCAACCAGCCAGTCGTAAACGCCAGGACAGATCAACATCTTCTTTATAAGCAAAATAACTTTCATCAAAATATTCATCATAACCCTGTTTGTTCTTTAGTTTGATCTCTTCCAAAGCTTGTCGACGATAAATTGGTAATGCTCCAGAAACACCAAAAACTTCTTCTACTTGATTGTATTGACCCTGATCTGCTTGACCATTACCGCGATCTAAGACTTGATGATTTTTTTTGATAATCAAACCAACTGAATCAATCATTGTGGTTTTGACATTGTCTTGATAATCCCATTGATATAGTTTGCCACTAATACCGGCAACATCCAAATGTTGATCCAAAAAATTTATAGCATTAGACAAATAGTCTCGATCAAGGATTGTGTCTTGATTGACACAAAAAAGATATTCACTTTTTGTCCATAAAATGATTTGATTAAAAGCTTTACTAAAACCAATATTGTCTTTGTGAGCCACTACTTTATAATGCGGAAACTTTTCACTCAAATAAGCTAAGGTACCATCAGTAGAGCCATTATCAACAATCAATATTTGATAATCCTTAAAGCCCTGCTCTTGCAGAGAGTTCAAACAGAATGGTAAATAATTACGCGCATTATAAGTAACTAAACCAATAGCCACCTTATGATCATACATTGTCAAATTGTTTTCAGGGTTCATGATAAAAATTTATGAGTAAAAGCCCAATCCCCAAAGGATGGTTTAAATAGGGACTGAAAATATTAATGACGCATAGTAGTATTATACTATAAGCGAAACCTAGTTTTAAAGGGTCAATTTTAACCTTATTTTGACCCAAATTCGCATTTTTAAGGTAGATCGTATAGATTGCAGCCAGATAAGCTAAAAGTCCGAAAATACCGATCTTTAGCATAATATCCAAATATCCCCATTCAAAAGCAGAAGTTGTATAAAGGCCAGTAGGATTCTGCTCGTTTTTAATCCGAGGGTCAGAGCTTTGATAAGTCACTTCATGACCAAAACCAGAACCAAAATTTGGTGCTTGCAAAATAGCATTCTTTAAAGGTATAAGTTGTGCTTGACGAGATGAAACTGCGCTTTCGGTCAGCTCTAAAGCCCGACTTGTTAGTTGACCACCGTGCCAAGATGAAGTCCAGGTAAAGAGTAAGATTATACTCAATCCAATAGTAAGTGCAAAAATACTAAGAGTAATAAGCAGGCGTTTCCAATTTAAATATCCTTTAATCAGTAAGATCAAGAAAACAATAAATAATGTTAGCAGTAGACCAACCCAATAGCTTCGAGAAAATGAAGCTAGAACCAGCGCTACGCTCATCAGCAATGAACAGTATAGATACCACTGGTCTTTGATTTTTATATTATTCTTTGACCAAAAATAGATCACCACTAAGATCAAGATGATAGCGACTGCGCCATAAAGTTGCGACTGCATAAAGATTCGATAAAAATTGTTACTAACATGTGTGATTTCACCAAATCTTTGATCTCTAATCCAACGATAAAGGATCGATAAATCCAGCCATGATAAATCATGAGAAAAAGCAAAAAGCAGTAAATAAGTTTTGATCATCAACCAATTTACTGCGATCAATAACAATCTAAAAACATTAATTAAAAACTTTGGATTGAAAACTAAATAGAAAGCTGGTAAAAGTAAAAGAAATAGATAGCCATTAGCATCAAAAAATGTATTACTCAAACCATTTCTTAAAACACCTTGCACAATCCCAATTAGCAACATGACGATCAATAGACTAGGCCATTTTTTATTGACAGCTGCCAAGAGATGAAGATCCCTTTTCTGATAAAGATGATAAAGCATAGCTACGAAAACAACAACAAATAAACCTATACGAAGAGCAAGATGATAAGAGCCCAAGTACAGATCAATTGCATGACCATGGGAACCAATAAACAGTTCAGCTAAAATCAAATAGATCCCCCACTCTAAAGAATAAAGACTAATGACAAAAGCCGCTAAAACAATTAGTAAAAAAAATAGATTTGACCAGCCAGGAAAATACCACAACCAAAAAGATAAAGCTTCAAAAATGATCAGCCCCAAAAAAACTTCCTTAATTCTATTGGTTAATAGCTTAATAGTCACGCTTTTGGATATTTAATATTTGCTGAATAAAAGTTAATAGGTAGTTTAATGGTAATAAAATAACTAAAATCATAAATTGCCACCACGGCTGATGCTTTTTAAAGTAGATCAACATTGAACGATTGAATAAGGCTTGACGTGATAGTGTCATTATTTGTTTAAAGCTTTGTTTGCCATGATGAATAATTTTAGTTTCAGCAAAATAATAGACCGGGAAATTCTTTTGATTTAAACGTCGACATAGATCAACCTCCTCAAACCAGATAAAATAATCATTGTCCAAACGTCCAATGGCTTGATAAACAGTTCGCTTGATCAACATGCAAGCACCAATGATCGACTCCACTTGTTGAGTCTTGTGATAATCAAAGTCTTTTTGAAAATACTCTTGATTTAAGCTGGGAAAAATATTATTTAATTTTAATAAAGTAATTAGCTGTGAATATAAAGATGGAAATTTACGAACAGAAATTTGGTTTGTCTGGTCACTATTGAGGATATTGACACCAAGCATACCCAGGTGCTGATGATTGGTTAAATAAGTTATCGCTTTTTCTAAAGAATTATCGATCAACTCAGTATCAGGATTTAAAAAAAGTAAAAAATCACCAGTACTCTGATCAACCCCTTGATTATTTGCCTGGGCAAAGCCTTGATTAACCTCATTAACAATTAATTTCACAGTCGGATATTTTTCTTTAATCAGAGCCACTGTCTGGTCTGATGAATTGTTATCAATAACAATAATTTCATAATCAAAATAACAGTATTTAAAAAGCGAAGCCAAACATTGATCCAGATACGTGGCAACATTCCAGCTAACGATAATAATGGAAAATTTATAATTGTTCATAAAGTAAATCTAACATTTGTTTTATTCTTTGTTGCCAAGTGTGCTCTTTGACTAGTTCGATTCTAGCATGCTGCTTTTGTTCATTATCCTCGGCCAATTCACTAATCACTAGTTGATTAAAGTCTTCTGGTGTCTGAGCTATTTTAATCTCAGAAAACATCTCCAAACCAGGTGCTGGTGAGGCCACGATGGGCTTACCGCAAGCTAAGTATTCATACATTTTCATGGGATTGGTAGCTTTGACATAAGAATCTGGTAAATGAGGGATAATACCAAGATCAAATTGTTGAATATACATTGCTGACCTCTGATAAGAAATATAACCAAGCAGATATATGTTTGGATACTTTTTTAGCTCTTTAATCAACTTTCTATCCCAGTAGAATAATCTACCTTTATATGCTCCAGCTATGACGATCGATTTTTGCGGATTGTGCAGCGCTAAATATTTAATAATATCTAGATCAAGTCGCCCCAGGACAATACCAATATAACCAATAATTGGATGTGGTATATCCCCTATTTCTTTATCAATCAGTGTTGCCTTTTGTAGATAATGATTGAGATCAATGGCATTGGGTAGCCAGTAGACATGCGCATTTTCCGCAAATTTTGTCATTAATTCCTCAGCGACCGTAAAGATCAGATCTGAACGATTGATAATCTCTTGATAATTTTTCTCAATTAATGGCTTAATGGTCTGATATGAAGGGTGTAATGTCCAATCATCAACTGCATCAAAGATATATGACTTTGCAGGTAGTTCATCAAAATAGTCTGTCAGTAATGGATTGCATGACCAACAGATGAAATCTTGATCAATCTGACAAAATTTAATGATCTTAGCAAGATCTTTAAAAAAGATTTTCTTGCCAAAATATGAGGCTACTGATGAGACAACAATAAGCTTCTCGCTTTGTTGACTAGCTCTGGTCAATAGATTTTGAAAAATCAAATTTGTAGTAGTTCGAAGATAACCAAAAAGATAGTTTTTAATAACTTTTTTCCAAGTCCAAGGTAAATAATCAATAGCAATGATCTTATTAATACGTTCATCTGCCAAGAGCGTATTCATGATATGAAAATTTCTATTACTGACACCATTAAGCCAATCATTGTACAATGACATATTGAACATCACAATATTGATTTTTTTATTGTTTTCCATTTTCTATTTGATCAATCAGTTTGTGGATTTGCTTACTATAGCTATATTTTCCTTTAATTAACTCTCGAGCTTGCTTACCTAGTTTATTGGCATAGTCTGAGTCTGTTAAAAGACGAATAATACTAGGTAATAACTCTTCTGGCGAACAAAGAAGACCAGTTTGTTGATCAATCACTGCTTCTTTTACACCCCCAACTGGTGTGGCGATCACCGGTGTATTATAAAGACCAGCTTCTAAATAAACTATACCAAAACCTTCAACATCTTCTTTGATAGCAATAGTAGGCATAATGAATAGATTGGCGTGCAGATAGAAAATCTTTAATTCTTCATTGTTAATATTGTTGAGGATCATAACATGATCTGTCAATTGATGGTCTAAAATCAGTTGATCAAGCTCTGGTTGATATTCACCTTTTCCAATAATATAGTAGATCAATGTTTGGTCATTTTTTAATAACTGCGGCATCAATGCAATCACTTGCTGTAAGCCCTTTCTCTCGACCAATCGCCCAACACTGAGTAGAATTTTATTATCCTTTAGTTTAAATTGACTGAGAATAGTTTGCTCAATCGCAGAATCAACCTGCTCATTGATGTTTGGTGATGGATAGATAATAATGACTTTTTCACTAGCAATATTTGCACTAATCAGGCTTTTGGTATATTCACTATTAGCTGTAACAAAAGTAGCGTCTGTCAATATTTTTTGAGTAATATTTGGTTTAGCCGCCAAAGCCAAATTGATATCCATTCCGTGTAAAGAAATAAAATACTTTTGGCGACGAATTTTACTGATTAAATAAGCAGCTGTTCCGATTGGCAAAATCTGTCCAATCCACAGATAGTCTGCTCTGAGCCAGATGACTTTCCACAAAACCTGCCACCAACGCATGTTGTTTGAAAGCACTACTATTTTCACAGCGATATTTTCACGCTCCAAATGTCTGACTAGACCAGCGTAGTAATTACCAACTCCACCGACCATTGGTGGATATTCCATTGTTAGTAAAGTAATTTTCATTTATTTGGGATTATTGATTGATATAAATATTTTATTTCACTCCAAGTAATCAAATGCATGGCGAAAATACTGATCAGATAAATTATAGCAGCAAAAAGGATGACAAATAAATAGTTGATTTGATTGCCGATCAATAAAATAAAAGCAGCCATCAGAGCGACACTAAGGATTAGCTTAATCAATTTCTTGAGTAGCCAAGGCCAATCAATCCGGATAATCTTTAAAACATAGTAAAATCCTAATACAAAAAGTAAAGTTGTAGTGACGACAGAGACATAAGCAGCGCCAATAAAGCTATAATGCGGTATCAAGATGATATTGCAGATTAAACTAATTATCATGGCAATAAAAATATTGATTGTGTTTTGTACTTGACGATTGCAAGCATTGAGTAAATAGCCAATAGGAAAATTGATAAACAAAAGCGGCAAACAGAGAATCAAAACTTGCAAAGCATAAGCCGATGGTAAATAGTCAAGTCCATAAATATTGATAAAGATCGACTCAGCCATTAAAGATAAACCAATAGCTAGGGGCAATGATATTACTAATAAATAAATCACTACTTTATGAAAAAGCTTACTAAGATTGATTTTGTCTGTTTTAAAAAGCGCAGAAAAAGCAGGATAGACTGAAGCGATAAAAGCTAATGGTATAAATTGCCAGACAAAAGTTATTTTATAAGGCAAGCTATAATAGCCAACTGCAATTTGATCATCTAAAATACGCAATAGCAATGTATCTAAATAGCCATAGCCTCTCGCAAAGATACCAGCTAAAGCAAAGGGTAAGGCAATTAGTAGTATCTCTTTAACAAACGGAAAATTAATCTGCCATGTGAATTGTGGTTTAATCAACTTGACAACTCTAGTCAGCGAGTAGACTAGATTAGTAAAGCTAGCAATCAATAACGCTACTAAGGCCAACAAAACTTCAGGTCTGATCATCAGCACACTAATACCAAAAATCAATAGTATAACTTGAAATAAAATATTACCAACTGCTTCATAAACTGTATTGTGCCTTGCTCGTAAAAATCCATAGAATAATAGAGTAAATGAATCAATCACCATGATCAAACCGGCAATCAGTAAAGCTATCTTGGTCAATAAATCGGTGACAGTTAAGAAAACAATGATGATCAAGACTAGATAGATCACCAAGCTAAGGATCACCCTCACTATTACTGTATTGGAAAAGTAAGCATGTATTTTGTCAGGATATTTTGCCACTTCTCGAATAACTGTGTTAATAATGCCGAAATCAATAAATACTGAAAATAAGGCTACCACGGACAGAGAAAAAAAATACAACCCGGTCTGAGAAACTCCCAACTGGGTTGCTAAATATGAGAAGTAGATAAAAGCTAGTATTTTTTGTATTAACAAGGATGCTGTCAATACGCTCGTATTACGTGATAAAATACGTGCCGTAATTTGCATATTTGAAGCTTAGATGTTTATCGTTTTGCCCACTGTGGTGCTCGACGAGCTCTCTTCAAACCCGGTTTCTTTCTTTCTTTTACTCTTGGATCTCTCTTCAAAAAGCCGGCTGCTTTCAAAGCTGGTCGATGGAGTGGTTCAAACATTAGCAAAACACGAGCAATACCATGTCTGATTGCCTTGGCTTGACTGACTGGACCACCACCATTTACTTTGACAGAAACAAAATATTTTTTTGCATCAGCAACTAAGACAATTGGTGAATAGACAATGCTTTGCCAAATAGGATATCTAAAATATTCCTCGATTGGTTTGTCATTAATCACAATGCCGTTCTGATCACCCTTATCAGTTATTCGCACTCGAGCAATAGCACTCTTTCTCTTTCCAATTGCTTGAAAAAAGCCTTTGTACTTCTTGACAGTTATTTTCTTGATCTCGTTTTCAGCTTGCTTTGACATCTTATTTCTTAAATGTTAATCTTTTTAATCTTGCGACACGCAGTCTATTGTCTGGTAACATATTGCGCACTATCTTTTTAAAGATAAAATCCGGCCTGGTCGCCATATATTCACTAAGTTTGGTACTTTTTAGATTACCAATATAGCCAGTATTACGATAATAAATTTTCGTTTCCAGTTTATTACCAGTAAACTTCAATTTACCAATATTAGAAATTTGAACAAAGTCGCCTAAATCATATTGAGGTGTATAGTCAACTTTGTTTTTGCCGATCAATAAAATAGCAACAGTAGAGGCAAGTCTTCCTGCTGATACGCCAGTGGCATCCAATTTATGAAATTTTCGTTCAATATTTTTCATTATACTAATTCTATTTTAACTACTTTAGCACCATCACCTTGACGATTGCCAAGTTTAATAATTCTTAAATAACCACCTTGTCGATCCTTGTATCTAGGTCCAATAATATCATAGAGTTTCTTTACAGCTGACGCAATTGGCAACTGTCCTAGTATTTGGCGACGGGTGTGCAATTTACCCTCTTTGGCTTTAGTAATCATCGGTTCAGCGTAAACCCTCAAGGCTTTAGCTTTTGCTTCAGTGGTCTTGATCGATTCATACAAAAATAGCTGAGCTGCTAGATTATTAAGCAGAGCATCTCGATGTGCTTGGGTTCGTTTCAATTTAACTGTAGTTTTATTATGTCGCATAATTATTTATCTTCTTTTTTTGGACGTCCTCTCTTTTTAATAACTTTTTCTACTTCCAACTCCTCAACCTTTTCTTCAGCTTCATCTATTTGTTCAACCGTATCTGTAGTAACTAAATTTTCGGATTCTGATTGATTAGAAAAAAAACGATATTGGTCAACTAGTAAGGCTACTGATTGAGCAATAGCTTCTTCTGGACTGATCGTGCCATTAGTCTCGATCGTCATGATCAACTTTTCATAGTTTGTCATCTCACCAACACGAGTACTTTCAATCTGAAAACCAACATTGACCACTGGTGAATATAATGAATCAACAGAGATGGTACCAATTTCTAGCTTTTCTTTGTCTCTTTGTTCGACAGTTACATAGCCACGTCCTTCTCTAACAAAAATCTCCATCTCAAACTTTGCTTTATCGTCTGTCAAAGTCGCAATGATTTGATCAGGATTAGCTATTTCAATATTTGAATCTTTGGTGATATCACCAGCTGTGACAACTTTCTTACCACTAGCACTCAAAGTTAATTTAAAATCTTCCTCTTGTTCACTTAATAACTTAAGTCGGATCTTTTTTAAATTTAAGATAATATCAACGGCATCTTCTTTAACAAAAGGGATAGTACTGAATTCATGATCAACACCAGCAATCTTGAAACCAACAATAGCTGCACCATCAAGAGATGATAATAGTACACGTCGTAATGAATTACCAATAGTTACACCAAATCCTGGATAGCAAGGTTCAATAATGACTTCTGATTTAACATCAGAGATTTTATTAAATTTTATTTTGTCAGGAGGTGTGATAGTAAGCATAATGTTTTTGTTACTTTTTTAACCTATTTTGAATAGAATTCAATGATTAAAGTTGGGTTGAATGGTGCTGTCAGCTCATTAACATCTGGCATGGTCGTAATAGTGACAATATTGGTATCAAAATCATAAGCGATATTAGAGAAAAAAGTCTTCTTTTTCATTTTCGGTAAAACACTAACCCAATAAGTTTTCTTTTGATAATTTGCTTTAACTGCAATCTTCATACCTGGTTTGACTAAGAAACTTGGGATATTTACTTTCCGTTCATTAACCTCAATATGGCCATGGGTGACCAACTGTCTAGCCTGTTGTCGAGATGTTGCCCAGCCAATTCTAAAGATAATATTATCCAACCTTGACTCTAATAATTGTTGAATGTTGACAGAGGCATCACCACTAAGATTGATGGCTTTCTCATATAGATTGTGAAACTGTTTTTCATAAAGGCCATAAATTCTCTTGGCTTTTTGCTTTTCACGTAATTGCTTGGCATAGCTAGTCAAACGTCTTCTGACTGACATCGGACCATGAATACCTGGTGGATAATTGCGCTTAGCCAAAGCACGCTTACCCTCATCACGTAGCTCAGTTCCCTCTCTTCTTGATTGTTTCCATTTTGGACCTGTATATCTTCCCATATGTATATAAAAATTAAATTCTTCTTACTTTCCTTGGACGACAGCCATTGTGAGGAATTGGTGTCACATCTTTAATACTCATCACATTGATGCCATCAGCGTGCAATGCTCGAATAGCTGATTCCCGCCCAGACCCCACACCTTTGACAAAAACATCTACATCTTGCAAACCAAAAGCTTTTACTTTTTCAGCTAAATGCTTAACAATAATAGTTGCAGCATAAGGTGTTGCTTTTTTTGGCCCTTTAAATCCAAGAGCGCCAGCAGATGCTTGGCCAATGGTATTGCCATTCAAGTCTGTGATAGTGACGACAGTATTATTATAAGTTGCAGAAATATGAGCCTGACCACGCTTGATCATTTTCTTGACCTTCTTTTTCTTACCGCCTTTGAGTTTATTAACAACGGTAGTTTTGGAAGTCTGCTTCTTTTTTTGCTTTTCTAAAAGTCTCTTTTTTCTAGACATAAATTTATCTTAAGTTTTGGCTGCTGCCTTATCTTTACCACTACCTATAGTCCTTCTGACATTACCACGAACAGTACGTGAATTTGTCTTTGTTCTTTGTCCTCTGGCCGGTAGTCTTTTGGTATGACGTGAGCCACGATAACTTGATATTTCTTTCAATCTTTTAATATTCAACAATACTTCTCTTCTAAGATCGCCTTCAACAGATACATGTTTATCAATATAATCTCTTAATTCTTGAATTTGGGCTTCAGTTAGGTCTTTGACTCGAATATTTGGATCCATCTTGATACCTTCAAGTATTTTTACAGCAGTTGCTGGTCCAATACCAAAAATATAGGTCAAACCCACTTCTACTCTTTTTTCATTTGGTACATTTGCGTTTGCTATTCTAGCCATAGTATTAACCTTGTCTTTGTTTATGTTTAGGGTTCTTACAAATGCAACAGACCCGACCTTTGCGGCGGATTATTTTGCATTCTTTGCATATTTTTTTAACTGATGCACGAACCTTCATATTTGTTAATTTCGATATGTTATCCGTCCTTTGGTAAGATCATAGGGACTCATTTCCAGTTTTACTTGATCACCAGGTAAAATCTTGATGCGATACATCCTCATCTTACCAGCTAAGTGAGCAATCACTTCATGCTCATTTTCTAAAGTGACACGAAAATTGGCACCCGGTAGTAACTCGGCTACTGTACCAGTAGCTTCAATGAAGCCTTTCTTATTTGTTTGAAACTCTTGATCTGCCATTTAAGGTAAAAAAAATAGATCCTTTATTAAAGCCTGCCATGTTTTAACCTTTTCTCATCTTTTATAAACGACGCTAATTTCGTTCTTTTTAACAATTTTTAAATTAAGATTATTGATCTTAATCAACAAGCTGTATCATATAATGTTTTCACCTATATTGTCAAGCTCATCTATATTATATTATTCCTTTAATCTTGTCAATCCAATTATCCCCTGCAGGGCAAAGGCCCATAGGACTGTCTATTAGTAGCTTAGCAAACTTTGCCGCACAACAAACATCCTTGACAAGCACATAATTAAATGCTAATTTGCAGTATAAAGTAGTGTAAATTAACAAGGGAGGTAAAATGGAAATGTATCTAGAGTCATTAGAACTACTGATACCAGTATCAATAATA
>Ga0210044_10010447_pt1 | contig 11058 bp, 7 predicted proteins | sample CryGey13umfilter_2_FD_183959 | JGI IMG/M metagenome (GOLD analysis project Ga0210044, IMG submission 183959) | Groundwater microbial communities from aquifer in Utah, USA - Crystal Geyser 4/9/14 3 um filter (SPAdes) (version 2) | ecosystem: Environmental > Aquatic > Deep subsurface > Groundwater...
TATTCAGCATCAACCGGTGTTTATCCATCCCGATGCCGATGTTGAAAATTGCGTAATCGGACCGAATGTCACCATCGCCAGGAACGCGGTCATCCGGAATGCCGTGCTGGCAAATGTCATTGTTGGTCGGTACGCAACCGTGGAGAATGTCGTACTCAAAGATTCCCTGATCGGTGACAGTGCGATTGTTCAGGAGGCGGCCCGGACACTCAATATTGGTGATTTTTCCGAACTTAAATCCTATTGACATCGCCATCGCAGTCATTATCCTTTTACCTTGAAATCAGAAAATCTTAGGAGAACAATTAATGTCGTATTTGTTTACATCTGAATCTGTCACCGAGGGTCATCCAGACAAAATTGCTGACCAAATATCGGATGGAATTTTAGACGAAATCTTATCAAAAGATCCTGAAGCCCGGGTAGCCTGCGAAACTTTTGTCACCACCGGTTTGGTATTGGTGGGGGGTGAAATCACAACTTCCCGTTATGCGGACATCACCAAAATTACCCGGGGCATCATCAAACGCATCGGCTATACCAACGCTTCAATGGGATTTGATTATCATACCTGTTCAGTCATCACCACCATCAATAAGCAGTCTGGGGATATTGCCCAGGGTGTGGATGAAACGGGTGATCATGAACAAGGGGCGGGTGACCAGGGCATGATGTTTGGTTACGCTGTGAATGAAACCCCGGAATTAATGCCCATGCCATTGCAATTGTCCCATCAAATCTGTTCCCGTCTGGCTGAGGTTCGGAAAAGCGGCGTGATTCCCTACCTGCGCCCCGATGGCAAAGCCCAGGTGACGGTCCAATACAATTCTGAAACGCATAAACCAGAAGCTGTCACCACCATCGTCATCTCCAACCAGCACGAAGAAGACATTGATGTGGAAACGGAGATGCGTCGCGACATAATGGAACATGTGATCAAACCAGTGATTCCTGCTCACCTCATTAATTACAACACAGCCAAAATTTACATCAATCCCACGGGCCGTTTTGTCGTTGGTGGACCTATGGGCGACACCGGATTAACCGGTCGGAAAATTATTGTTGATACCTATGGCGGTTCTGCCCCTCATGGTGGTGGCGCTTTCTCGGGAAAAGATCCATCGAAAGTCGATCGGTCTGCAGCCTACATGGCACGCTATATCGCAAAAAATATCGTTGCAGCGGGCGTACTCCATCGCTGTACGGTGCAATTAGCTTACGCAATCGGCGTTGCAGAACCCGTCTCCGTTTACATTGATACACATGGGGACAAAAAATATGATCCAACGCTATTAACCACGATGGTGCGTGAGTTATTCCCACTCAAACCCCGGGGAATCATCGATCATTTTAAACTCAAGCGGCCACTATACGGTAAAACAGCCGCCTATGGACATTTTGGTCGTTCCGAGTTCCCCTGGGAGCAGACTGACAAGGTCGAAGAAATCAAGAGCTTCCTGAAAGGAAAATAACGCATGTCTCAAATATTGACAGCCCCCAAACCAGCACAGACAAAAGCCAAAACAGCCGATTATAAGGTTGCCGACATCAAACTGGCGGAATTTGGGCGCAAAGAAATAGAAATCGCCGAGAAAGAAATGCCGGGTTTAATGGCACTTCGGGAACGATATGGTGAGCATAAACCGCTCAAGGGCGCTCGTATTTCCGGATGCATCCACATGACTGTACAAACCGCGGTTTTAGTGGAAACATTGGTTGAGCTGGGCGCAGAGGTCCGGTGGTCGAGCTGTAACATTTTCTCAACTCAGGATCATGCTGCCGCCGCATTAGCTGTCACCGGTGTTCCCGTGTTCGCCTGGAAAGGTGAGACTGAGGAAGAGTATTGGTGGTGCGTTGACCAGACATTAGCCTGGCCGGACGGAGCAGGCCCGAATTTGCTTTTGGACGATGGTGGTGATTTGACGCTGGTCGTTCAGCGCGATCATACTCACATGTGGGATACGATTAAGGGCGTTTCTGAGGAAACCACCACTGGTGTTCACCGGCTTTATCAGATGATGGAAACCGGCGAATTGAAGTTTCCGGCCATCAATGTGAATGATTCGGTTACCAAGAGTAAATTCGATAATCTGTACGGATGCCGTGAATCCCTTGCTGACGGCATCAAGCGCGGCACGGATGTCATGGTCGCCGGCAAAATCGTTGTCGTGGCCGGTTATGGTGATGTTGGCAAAGGTTGCGCTCAGTCCATGAGTAGCATTGGTGCCCGGGTCTTGGTCACCGAAATCGACCCCATCTGTGCTCTACAGGCTGCCATGGAAGGTTACCAGGTCGTCACCATGGAAGAAGCTTGCAGCAGCGGCGATATTTTTGTTACCGCCACCGGCAATCGGGACATCGTTACCAAAGATCACATGGCAAGAATGAAAGATCAGGCAATTGTCTGTAATATCGGCCATTTTGATCTGGAGATTGATGTGGCTGGATTGGTGAATGATAAAGCCATCGTTGAGGAAAATATCAAACCACAGGTTGATAAATTTATCTTTCCTGACGGTCACTCGATCATTCTGTTGTCCCGGGGTCGCCTGGTAAACCTTGGTAATGCCACCGGTCATCCCAGTTTTGTCATGAGCAATTCCTTCACAAACCAGGTTCTGGCTCAGATGGCTCTTTGGCAGAATGACGGCAGGTACGAAACCGGTAAAGTTTACGTCCTGCCCAAAGCACTGGACGAAGAAGTTGCCCGTCTGCATCTCGATAAACTGGGTGTGCATCTGACGCAACTTTCTGATAAACAGGCTGATTACCTGGGGATTGACAAAAAAGGTCCCTACAAACCGGACTATTATCGCTATTAAAAACAGATATTTACGAAGATAGTGACTGACAAACGCCTGGTTCCCGCCGGGCGTTTGTATCATTATGCCTATCCCTTCATTAATGGCTCAAAATCAATCGCCAAAATGGTTGAGCCACAGGTCATTAGCAGTGAATGTGGTGCTTTAATGCGGCAAAATAATTATTATCTTTAGCGCAACCATCAAACGAATAGCTCATAGCGACATTTCTGGAAGCATCGGGACAAATTGCCACTTGATCTAAATAAATCAGCCAAGCGAACAGCCATCGTCACCAGCCTGATCTGGTTGATTACGGTGCTCCAGTGTGAATTCCAACTTCCGGGAAAATTTCAGGCACCCACCTGGAATATGACACTTACCATGCCCCTCATCAATCAGCGTTATGGATTTGACGGACTGGTTGATAGCGCTAATCTGATCTATGTATACGCTGATTCTGCAGACACCAACTCAGACGGTATCATGGATATTCCGGTCGATTCAGTAGCCGGCAATTACCCGGGCGGCATTTACTTGGCAGTAGAAGGTTTGCTGGACACTTTGAATATTCCCACCAATATCTTTCGGGTTCCGGAACAGGCACCGTTGCCATTTGGGGTGGGCCCCATCGCTCTGCGTAGTCAGTTGCCCGAAAGCATCCATGTGGGTATTGATTCGATGATTTATTTAATGCAAATGGTGAACCTAGGACCTCCCGCTATTCCCATTTCCATTCCACGCGCAACATGTGCTGAACCCACGACCGTCGTCAACGACACCATCAAATTCACATTCGGCAGCGATCCCACCGATCTTAACCGTGACTCGGATGTTCAGATTCCAGGTTATACCCGCATTGATACCAGCTATACTTTTCAGCAGATTTCAACACCGGATTTTGTGACACAGTGCGATGCCAATTTTGCCATCTATGCTGATACACTTAGGTACACCATCACCGATACCATTAATGTCCCCCAAATCGCATTACCGGCCGTCCGGCAAGCCGTTGGTGTGTTACCGGATCCGGCATCACTCGGCGAGAATAGCGCTATCCAGAGTTTTGAATCGGTAACGATCGGGCAAGGCTACATCGAGTCACTCATCTCCAACCAGATGCCTGTGCCAATCAATGATTACGACCTGCGTGTCTATACCAAAAAAGCTTCCGGCGACACCATCACGCTGCATGATCATCAATTCGCCCAGATTTCACCCTATTTTCATTTGAACCAGGTTCCGGACAGCATCCGGACCGATCTGGCGGGTGTCACGCTTTACGATAGTCTCATCGTCGAATTCCGGGGATATATACCCGCCTCAATCGGCCAGACACTTACGTTTCTGCAAGGCATCGATCCATATGTCCGTTATGGATTTACCGTCAGTATCAATCAGTTCCTCAGCGCTGATGTCGTCTTTCAGGATGTCTCACAGCCCACGGTTTTGCCCTTTAATACAACCACCACCAGTGCGGATCCGGCAACCGGTGACAGCACGACATTTCAAATCAGCCTGGTCTCCGCCGAGGTGAAAGACAATATTGCGTCGCCAGACACCAACCGAATTGTCATGAGCATCTCGAATAGCTTGGGGACAGACATTCAGATCATCATGCACATGCAAAATTTTTATGCCACGCTGGATGCGGCAACATACCTCACGGATACCATCACTGTTCCCCAAAATACAACCATCAACGATACAATAGTTTTGAATGGCTATTTTCTGAAAAGTCCGAATACCACCGGCGAGCCCATTGATACACTAAGCGTGCTGACAGAGGTGATTATGGGGGGCGGTGGTGTAACGACCCTCGATTTGACACAGGATTCATTATCGCTCACCGGATCCGTTAATGTTGCAGCGATTCAATTCAACGACCTCTCCGGATACTTTGATATTGGCTTTGCGCTGAGCGATCAGTCTATTCCAATCAGCATGCCTGGTTTTACCGGTGTTAGTTTTGCCGATGTTATCCTGACGCTGGACGTTTATAACGAGCTCCAGGTCGCCCCGGGACTGGGACTTTTGGTAACCGGTGTTAATGCCACTGATACGGCGCAGGTGAGTTTGAATAAGGATTCGGTGATTGTTGCCGGAGGTGACTTGGGTTTGCCGGCACACACCACCATTCGTCTGAACCGCTCGGCGGTACAGCGCACGTATAATGGTCAGACCTCCGAAGTGCAGCATTTCCAGCCCGGCGAAGCGATCACGGATTTATTTAAGATTGTTCCGACGGCCGTGATGGTTGGTGGCGCCGCCAAGATTGATCGAAGTGGATTATCCACCATTACACTGGGCGCCAAACTCTGGGGAACCTGGCGGGTGGAGGTACCATTTTATTTTGATGTTGATCCCAATGGTATTGAATTTATGCCGGGCCAATTCTCGAAAGTCGCTCCCATTGATCAGGGTATGCGGGAAAAACTCGTAGGGACAGATTCCATCCCGGATCAATCGGACATGCTCCAGAGTTCTCGCATGATCACAACCATCACCAATCAGAGTGGTTTGAATGGCGTGTTGCAGATGCTCGTTTCCGATCTCAAATATTTTCCGTTCTACAACTCGGTTCAAAATAAGGTGCTTGTAAGCGCCGACCTCAATGACGATGGAGAGGTGGACACGCTGGAGCTGAACCTCGACACACTGATCATGCATCCCAATATTCCCATGTTTTCAGTGCAATTGCAGGGTGGGATGGTTGATTCCCTGACTGGAATTGTTCTGCCCGGACAGGATGGTTTCGTCACATTTGAGAATTCAGCCGACTTCAATATTACCGACACCAGTCCGGATTCCACCTTTGGCACTTTCGTCCATCATCAATTTGCACTGCTGGATACATTCACGCTGGCCATTGCTGTTGATCAGCCGTTTACCTCGGTAGAGGATGCCCTCGTCATTACCAATATTCCAGCCCCAACCGTGAGTGATACATTGTACCAATTGACCCTGAGTCCGGACAACACCCAGCTTCTGCTCATTTACGACACATCACCTTATGGCGAACTGGGATGGTTGTTGGACGACAGAGATCATTTTATTGCGACAAAATTCAGACTGGAATCCATACCCTACCCGGCGCTTTTGACGGCGGCGGCAGGTATCCGGGTCTCATCCTATATTGAATTTGTACTGAAGTCAGGACCACTCTTTGGTCAATAATAGCACCATCAAAGTCCTTCTCGCGCTGACAGTGATAAGCATTGGCAGCCTCGTGGCACAACCGCTGATTGACGCACGTGGCGTTGGATTGTGTGGAACCTATACCATTGCTTCCCGGGGATATAATGCGGTTGGGTATAATCCGGCAAATCTCGGTTTTGTTGAGGAAGTACCCTTTTCCATGAGTTTGCTCAATACCAATTTTCTGATACGCAATAATTTCATCACACTCAGTCTCTACAATCAGTTTTTCACAGGCGACCCGGATACACCGGGTGAACCCCTGGACCTGGAACAGCGAGTTCCCGGGCAGAACTATACCTATAAAACACTTCTGAAAGGTTATATCCCATCGCGTGGTTTGGTATTCGACATGGGCTCGAACACGAGTTTTCCGGGACTGAATTTCTCCTGGGGGAATTATGCCATTACCTCGGGTATTCAGGTATTTTGGGAATCCAACCTGCCCAGCCCATTTTTCAAATTACTCCTGGAGTTAAATCCGGTTGGTTCTACTTATGATATGTCCTTTAAACAGGATATTCTCATCATTCAGCATTTGGGTTTTTCGTTCGCCATACCATTTCCAGAATTCAAAGTAGGCTTTACCATCAAATATTTAGCAGGAATTGGTTACGCTGCGGTTGACTCTTCCGGAGGGTATTTTCACACGGGTGAGCAGTATATCACCAGCCAATCTTTCTACCAAAATCGCCAGGCAATCGGCGGCGATGGAATTGCTCTGGACTTTGGATTCACATCCGATCGGGTGGATAAATGGCAGTTTGGCGCGGCTATTAATAATGTCGTTGGAAAAATTTACTGGGGTCGCCGGAATTACATCAACCGGAATATTGACTGGATCGAAGCACTCTACCCAATTCGCAGCACGCTGGGGATTCCAACCGAATCCGGTGTCTACACCTCCGGAACCCTCAATCAATTTTGGGTGGACAGTCTGAATGTTCGTCGGTTTTTTAATTTGCCCCCGGACAGCCTTTTCCAAAAATCCAGCGAGGCGATTCCGGACTCTCTCATCGGTCAATTTTCCAGCAATTACCCTGCGATCTTGCGCATGGGGGTAGCCTACTTTGTTGATCCGGAAGTGACCCTCTATTTTGATCTTTCCACCGGATTCACTGATTATTACTTCGCACGCAAGCAATGGCGCTTGTCCGTTGCTACCGAGGTGACCCATTTCAAATACCTGCCCATCCGTACCGGCCTTGCCTGGGGTGGAGAATTTAGTCCCGAAATGTCCTTTGGATTTGGTTTTGCGACTTCATGGGCGGACATCAGTCTGGGTCTTAGAATGTACGGCGGCTATTCTCTCACCACGGCTACCGGATTTCAATTCGCAGTGGGTGCTTCATTCCGCAAGATGAAACCTGCCCGCTCAGCCCCTGCTGCCGCTGCGGGACGTTAGCGTTTCGACGTTCGCCAAAACAAAAAACTGCCCACAAATAAAAGAATAAAATTGCCAGCCCAGACCGCGTAGGCCGGGTGAAAAGAGGCAGAATTGCCGACTTTTTTCCCGCCCATAATGAATATGTAGTAGATGAAAAGCGCAAAAATACTCTTCCCCACCGCAGGAGCCAGATTCTCACGCGATCCCTGTAGCGCGAAAGAAATTCCCAGAAAAATGGTGATAAAACCGGTAAAGATAAACGCGATTTTGAAATGAAAATCCGTTATCCAATGTCGGGGATTCAGTCCGAGAATTCGCTTCTTTTCGATGAATTTTGCCAGTTGAAAAATGTTCATTTCATCTGGTCGAATCTCCTCTTTTTCAATGTCCCCGGGTGTGAGTGTCAACGGGACATTCCCTACTTCCGGTAGCTTTTCGAAGGCAACTTCACCCCCGGCGGAAAAAGTTCGTTGGACACCATTTTTATATTCCCAGACACCCAACGAGTCGATCCAATTCATCCTGACATAGTCCCAGCGCTGCTGCAACGTGGAATCATTGAAGCTGTAAATGGCTACTTCTGCACCGCGATTTTGCTTCGGGAAATATTGGGAAAAGACGACAATATTCCCGTTCAAATCCTGCCGTATAACCTCACGTAAGACGGTTGGTGTGCGCACCGGTTTGAGGTATTCACGCGCCATTTGTTTGTTTTTGTGGTTAAAAGGCATCACCAGGAAGTTTTGAAAGAGAAACTGGAAAACGGTGAGGAATACACCCAGCCACAGCAGGGACCGGGTGATACGATATAAACTAATTCCGCAGGCTTTTAATGCCGCAATTTCATAATTACGATTAAGAGTCCCCAGTGTGAATACCGTCGCCAGAAGCGTGGACATGGGCAGCGACATATCAATGAAGGAAGGTAAATTGTAAAAGTAGTAAATAACCACGAGTGTCGGCGTCAATCCCTGGTCCACAAAAGCGTCAATGTGCTCAACGAAATCCACGATGAGAATGACACCAATTAACGAAACCAGTACCAGTCCGAAGATGCGTAAAAAGGCAGACAGGATATAGCGGTCGAGTGTGGACATTAAGTCGATTGAATAAAGATTTTTTCGATGCGGGTAGGGGAGGCGGAGGAGATCACATAGCGGTGATTTTCGGTTTCAAATGTCTCATTTTTCAAGGGTATATGACCCAGGGATTCGATTAAAAATCCAGCCAGTGTCTCATAGTCACCCGGGGGAATATTGAGTTTGTACTGATTATTCAGCAGTTCAACTTCGGCATTTCCGTTCACCAGCAGCCCTTGCTCCAGAATTTGGACCGGATCTGCTGCTCCATCAAAGGCATCCGTGAATTCACCGAATAATTCTTCCGACAAATCTTCCATGGTTACGAGTCCGGCGGTACCGCCGAATTCGTCAATGACAATTGCCATGCTGATACGGTTGTGTTTGAATTCCTGCAGGAGTTCTTCAGCCTGTTTGCTTTCCGGAACAAAATAGGTTTCACGAACGATTTCAGAGAGGATTTTCGGGTTTTGGAAAAAATCGTGTAGAAAAACGACGCCAATAATGTTGTCAATCGTCTGGTCATAAACCGGCAATTTGGAATAGCCTGATTCGAGAAATGCCGATTCTACTTCAGCGATACTTGCAGTCACCGGAACAGCCGTGATGTCCGGTCGCTGAGTCATGATCTCACCTACTGTGCGGTTCCGGAACTTGAAAATCCGGGCAATCGTCTGTCGCTCGTGGACATCAACCTCCTCACTGTGTGTGTCCTTCACCTGGTGGAAAAGGAGCTGTAGTTCGTTCCGGTCCATGCTGGTGAGGGATGCGTCCGGCGTACTGCTTTTCAGCACAATAAGGCGATACCAGCTCAAAATCCAGATCAACGGGAAAAAGGCAATTTGGAATATTTGGACAAACCGCCCGAAAAAGAGCATGGAGGCGTTGGGGAATTCGCGGAATATGGTCTTAGGGAAAATTTCCCCGACTAACAGTATCACAATCGAGACGATGACGACCACCAACCATTTATAGGGGATATAGACATAGAGCATAATCGTTGCAAAGGAGGTTGTCAGAACATTGGCAATGTTGATCCCGATTAAAGAGGTGGTTAAAAATACTTCAGAATTCCGGGTCGCCCGGAGTGCCGAGCCGGAACCACTGATTCCTTGCTTGTTCCAAACCTCAATTTGTAACGGGTTTGCTGACAACAAGGCGATTTCAGCACCTGAAAAAAGTGCGCTCAAAATAAGCCCTATAACCGCTAGTGTGATTTCAATTGCCATGTTTATTTCAGTTGCTGAGGTTGAACCTGGATAATCCTTGCATCGCTTTAAGTATAATGGGATAATAGGGAGCGGACAATTGGGAAAATGGTCAATAAAATGAATAGAAATTTGGAATCAATGGTAACTCCGGAATTAATTAAAACGCTCCTTTCCTGGCCCCTTTTGACAGATTGGGTCACAACGGGAAAAATTCCGGATCATTTGCTCAAGGCCGTCATTCTTGGCGGGGTAAGCGGTTTGACGGCGGATCATAAACCCCGGATCCTATCAGACTGGCTTAAAATGACATTTAATTCGGATCATGTTTCAATCACGGAGGTTGAGGAAGTCATCCTGCAAACCCTGCTCTTTGCCGGTTTTCCACGGACCATCGAAGCTTTGACGGTGTTGCGAAAATTAACACCCGAGAATACACCGCCAAAGAATCACCAACGCTTTCCGTCGGAAAAACAGGGGGCTATCACGTGCAAGACAATTTATGGCACGAAATTCGACAGACTTTTAGTCAATATGAACCGGCTACACCCTGATCTGACTCAATGGATGTTGGCGGATGGATATGGTCGGGTTTTATCCCGGACCGGGTTGGAGTTGAAATATCGGGAGTGGGCTGTTTTAGTCGCTTTAATGGTCACGGGAATGGTGAATCAGTTCAAAGCACACCGCCGGGGAATGGCTAATGTTGGGTGGTCTGAGGATGATATCATCTGGCTAACTAACCTGTTTGCCTTTATCATTCCGCAGGAATTAAAGGCTGAATTTTCCGCCATTCAGACGGTTCAAAATGCGGACGATGGGAGATGATGGAAACTCGAAAAATTGTACACGGTAATTTGTTAACCGAGCAACGCAACCTGGCCAGCCGCGACATTGATGCAAAACCAATCGTTGAAATTCTCGAAATAATTAATGCTGAGGATCAGAAAATTCCGGGCATTATCGCCGGAGAAATTCAGCATATTGAGCAAGCCACGCAATTGGTGATTGACGCTTTCCAGAATGGCGGCCGTCTGATTTATGTGGGGGCAGGTACCAGTGGCCGATTGGGTATACTGGACGCCTCAGAAATTCCACCAACCTATAATGCCTCACCCGAGTTGGTTCAGGGATTCATCGCCGGTGGTGACAAAGCCCTGCGCTCAGCCATTGAAGGCGCGGAAGATTTTCCCGAAAATGGCGCAGCATTGATGCAGGAGATCGGCGTCATCCCGGAAGATGTGGTGATGGGTATTGCCACGAGTGGCGTCACACCCTATGTCCTGGGTGCGCTCACCGAAGCTAGATTAATGGGCGCGAAAACGATTTTCTTTACCTGTGTCAATCCGGCCGATATATCCGTAGATGCTGACATCATCATCGCT
>Ga0210044_10010453_pt1 | contig 11053 bp, 10 predicted proteins | sample CryGey13umfilter_2_FD_183959 | JGI IMG/M metagenome (GOLD analysis project Ga0210044, IMG submission 183959) | Groundwater microbial communities from aquifer in Utah, USA - Crystal Geyser 4/9/14 3 um filter (SPAdes) (version 2) | ecosystem: Environmental > Aquatic > Deep subsurface >...
CAATGTGGTCGAGTTGAAGAATTCCACGACCCCGCAATCGAAAAACGCCAAATAAAAATTGCCGATGAACTTGGTTTCACGATCCGTGAGCATGCGCTTTACCTTTATGCCGACTGCACTAAAGTTAAGTGTCCACACAAAACATAAATACAACTCAGGAGGGAAGGATATTTTTCTCTGGTTAAAGTAAGCATTGAATTAAGAGCGGCTCAAATCCGGTGCCCACCTAAATAATAAGAACAAGCCTGCTTCATGACGCGGCATTTTTGATAAGGGGAAACGCTACCACATGGTCTACCTCCAAACGGATCCCGATCCACTCACCGATGGCATGGTTATGGTGACTCGGCACCAAGGAAAGCACACGGTTGCCACTCGGCAGGCGCAAAGTATAAAGAATATCCGCACCACGAAACGCCTTGTGCTCAACCTGGGCAAGCAGTGGGCTCGCGTCGTCATGGATAATATCGTCTGGGCGTAACAACACCTCCACCGCGCCCCCATTATTGCTGTCCACATTACAATTTTCCGAAGAACAAGCTCCCGATATTTCACCATGTAGTGTACCCAGCTCGATTTCAACCTGGTCCGCGTTAAGCATCTTTCCTGGCAGCAAAACGCCTTGACCGACAAAATCAGCAACGAAGCGGCTCTCAGGCAGGTGGTACAAATTGTAGGCTTTGTCCCACTGCTCGATCTCGCCATCATGCATTACCCCTATCATGTCGCTCATGGCGAATGCCTCATGCTGATCGTGGGTGACAATAATAGCGGTAGCGCCTTGCTGCTTGAGTATATCCCGCACCTCTAGCGAAAGTCGTTCACGCAGCTCAACATCCAGATTTGAAAATGGCTCGTCCATCAGCAGTAAATTCGGACAGGGCGCTAACGCTCGAGCCAATGCTACGCGCTGCTGTTGACCACCGGAAAGTTCATGCGGATATGCTTGGCCACTCCCTTCCAAACCAACTGTTTGCAACAACTCTTCCACACGTTTATTTCGTTCAATACGGGATTGCCCATGCAAGCCAAAACCCACGTTAGCTGCCGCATTCAAATGCGGAAACAGGGCATAGTCCTGAAATACCATACCGATACGACGCTTCTCGGTAGGCACAATAAAACCAGGTGCGCTCACCAGTTGACCGTTAATCACAATTTCACCGCCAGTAATGGGCTCAAATCCGGCGATAGCGCGGAGCACGGTGGTCTTGCCGCACCCTGAAGGGCCTAGCAGGCAGCCGATATCGCCAGTGTTCAGCGCAAAAGAGAGGTCGCGCAGTACTCTGCGTGCAGCATAGGATTGGCTAACGTATTTAAGTTCAAGTAGCATGATTAGTCGACTTCAATTTTCTCTTTATATTTATTCAATAGCATAGCCATAAATTTCGAAACCTCCCCTACGGATCCCGAATGTTTGGAGTGACCTTCGGGCAATTTTCGGCTTTGGCCCGATTACCACGCTACTCTGCCTTCGTGCAAACAGTACCCCGACACACCTGAGCTATTTTGAGCGATATTTTGTCAGCACAATCACGGGTGCCAACCCAGCCAGTACCAGCGCCACAGCGGGTAATGCAGCGCGGTTCCACTCACCTGCCGAGGTCATCTCGAACACTCTTACTGCCAGAGTATCCCATCCAAACGGTCGCGTCATCAGCGTAATCGGCATTTCCTTCATTACGTCCACAAATACCAACGCCGCCGCCGTTAAAAGGCCGCTGCGCAACATCGGCAAATGCACCCGAGCGATTAAGTTGGCACCAGACACACCCAAACTGCGCGCAGCCTCATCCACACTACGGGTAATGCGATGCATTTGACTTTCTATCGGACTGTGGGCCACCGCCAGAAAGCGAACTAGATATGCCAGAAGCATGACCATCAACGAACCTTGCAACAGTGGCGATTGCACCCAGCCCACAGCCACTAATCGATTATCCAGCCACGCCACCGGAATAAAAACCCCCACTGCCAGCACCGCCCCCGGCAGTGCGTATCCAATAGTAGCGATGCGTGCCGTCATGCGTAATAGCAAACCAGGATGCTGGCGCGCGCTATAACTCAATAATAAGGCAACTGCTCCTGCCAGTAGTGCAGCAAAAGCAGCCAACGCCAACGAATGCCAGACAAAATCCAGGTAACGCGCGTCTAAATCTTGCTCCACCACTTCTGACGCCCACAGCAATAACTGAGTGACAGGAATGATAAATCCAAGTGCCAGCACTACCAGACAAAAACCTGAAGCCAACCAAGCCCGTGTACCCGTGAGCAGGATGCGCGCCTGGACGCTGTGTTTGCCGGCCTGAGTATAATGCATGCGTGTGCGGGTCTGCTGCTCTGCCAGCAAAGCCACCAACACGAACACAATCAACAGCGAAGCTAGTTGCGAAGCGGCTTGGAGCGAAAACAGTGAGAACCACGCCTTATAGATAGCAGTGGTAAAAGTATCGTAGTTGAATACCGCCACGGTACCAAAGTCCGCCAAGGTTTCCATAAGAGCCAACATCACGCCGCCCACGATCCAAGGCCGCGCCATCGGCAAGGCCACCCGAAAAAACCCGACGGTGGGCGACAGCCCAAGGGACTGCGCCACCTCCAGCGCGTGCTTACCTTGGGTAAGAAAAGCATTTCGAGCAATCAGATACACATAAGGGTAGAGCGCCAATGTCATCACCGCAATGACGCCACCCCTCGATCGAATCGACGGAAATTCAATCGGCCCCCACCATTCTCGCGCCAGGGTTTGTACCGGCCCGGTAAAATCAAGCAAACCGATTGCGACAAATGCCGTCACATAGGCGGGAATCGCCAACGGCAATAATAGTGCCCAGGAAAATTGCCTGCGTCCTGGAAACTCACATACTGCCGTGAGCCACGCGAGGGCAACCCCAATTATCGCCACACCCAATCCCACCCCCAATACCAGCCAGAAAGTATTGGTTAGCAATTGCGGTAATTGATATTCCACCAGATGCGTCCAGATTTCCCGTTCCGGCGTTAGCAATGAGCTAAGCACTACAACGACTGGAACCAAGGTAAGCATAGCGATCAGCAGTGCTACTAGAGTCCAAGCACTGGGCAGGCGGAATTTAAAAATAAAAGCGCCCTTTGTGGGCGCTTTTACAATAGATGCAGGCGATCGTTGCATTTAGCGACTACTTATATCTGACACGATCCATTAATTTAACCGCAGTTGCTTGCAATTCACCTGCCTTAACCACGTTAATGGGGTTGTGCTTGAATTCGCCCCAAGCCGCAACCGTGGCATCAGTCTGCACCTTGGGATTAACCGGATATTCCATGTTTACATCAGCCAAAAGATTCTGAGCTTTTTCTGAGGACAGCCACTCAAGAAACTTAACCGCATCTTCTCTACGTTTAGCATGGCGAGTGATGCCTGCACCGGAAATATTTACGTGCACCCCACTATTTTTCGTACTCTGATTTGGCCAGAAAATCGCAAGCGGGAGTTTAGGGTTTTTCTTCATCAGAGCACCGAAATAATAAGTATTAACCACCGTCATATCGCACTGGCCGGCGGCCACTGCCTCCATCGCTCGAGTATCGTTGGATAAAGGAGAGGTGGCGAGATTAGCCACCCAAGACTTCATAATCTGCTCAGTTTTAGGCTCGCCATATTCATTAACCATCATCGCCACCAACGACTGGTTATACACTGCCTTTGAAGTGCGCAAACATAAGCGCCCTTTCCACTTGGGATTACCCAAATCTTCGTAGGTAGAAAGAGCAGCTGGCTTCACTTTGTCCTTGTTATAAACGATGGTGCGGGCACGCACCGATAAACCGAACCACTGGTTAGCCGGGTCACGCAGATGAGCGGGAACATTATCTAACAGCGTTTTGGATTGCACTGGCTGCAACAACCCCAGATTGCTCGCCTGCCACAGGTTACCGGCATCTACAGTAATCAGCATATCGGCCGGCGTATTGGCTCCCTCCGCTTTGAGCTTTTGTAGTAAGGCCCCTTCCTTGTCAGTGAGGAACTTGATGGCGGTACCGGTTTCCTTGGTATAGGCGTCGAATAGTGGTTTGATAAGCTGTTCATTACGGGCAGTATAAACCACAATTTCATTAGCGGCGTTAGCAGTCATTGCCACCGTTAGCATGGCAGTAGCGACGAAAATTCCAGAAATACGATGTAATAACGACAGGCGTTTGTCCATTTTTAGAAACTCCAAAGTGTCAGTTAGATAAATTACATAAAAAGGAAAGAAACTATGCACTAGTTAACCACAAGTGATAACTATTATCAAATGCGATAATAAATATTCGCTTTGTTACGTGTTATGTTTGAAAAGCCTCAACTGTCATCCTGAGCTTCAAACTTAAGGACGCGCCGCGCACCATTAAAGCGTTTAGCCCAATATCGCGCACCCATGTCGGAAACCATCACACTCTCGGATTTGCTGCTGGATGCGTGGACAAACCGGTTATCGCCCACATAGATGCCGACGTGGGAAAATGTGCGCTTCATGGTGTTAAAAAATACCAGATCGCCAAGCTGGAGTTCAGCCCGATGAATTTTCATGCCAGCCCGACTAATAGCTAGTGCATTATGGGGTAGCAGAATTCCAGTAGCTAAGCTGTAGACGTGACGTACGAAGCCGCTGCAATCCATGCCTGTATTGAAAGACTGCCCGCCTAATTTGTAACTCGTACCAATCAAACTCATGGCGTAGAGTAATAATTCAGCACGTAAGCCCTCGTTGGCTGTGGCAATGATAGGCGCGTCGTTCTTGACTACGTCATCCGCCCAAGCGGTATGGAACGTGACAAGTAACAAATTAACCAATAATATAATTATTAAACGCATGCAAACGAAATAGAAGTGGTGGTGGTAATTCGAAATTCACTTAGTGCGCTACACTTTAACTGTATGAAGAATACCTCAAATGTAGCCAAAGAGGTGCAGGAGTATTTTCCCAGCCCCAAACACCATTAGAAAGTCGCTGAATCGATTATTATTTCTTCATGAAAAAAGTAAACTCGACAATTCAGACGACCGCTGTAGTAGCTGTAAAAATCAGCAAGTACCAAATTATAAATTAAGGAGTCTTCATGGTAACAAAAAAATACTGCGTAATGAGACGATGGCTTTCGACGTTCATCGCCAGCTTCAGTTTGGCATGGGGCATTAACGGACATACCTCGCCTCAATTGGATAATTTGCAATCTGTAACAGAGAGTTATCAACAGGCGGTTAGCAACCCAATACGGACTAATGCAGACAGACGTGCTGATGCAACGCGCAAGCCAGTTGAGTTCCTGCAGTTCGCCCAAGTGCAGCCGGGTATGCAGGTACTGGATATTGCCGCCGGCGGAGGATACACCTCGCAGCTACTCGCGCTGGTTGTTGGAAGCCAAGGGGCCGTATGGGCACAAGTGGACAAACAACGACCAGCTTTCGTCAAACGGTTGGCCGACCATCCCCAGCTAAACATCGTTCCAGTAGTAAGCTCTTTCGAAGACCCTATACCCAGTGATATGCCCAAGCTAGATTTGATTACCATCATCCTGAGTTACCATGATATCGCCTATCAACCCGTTGACCGTGCCAAACTAAACCAACGACTGTTTGATGCATTGAAATCAGGTGGACATCTCGTTGTAATCGATCACTCAGCAAAGCCGGGGAGTGGAGTTTCAGTTGCAAAATCGTTACACCGCATTGACGAAAAGGTCGTTGGTGAAGAATTTCTGAAGGCAGGTTTCCAACTTGAAAAAGAAAGTATCTATCTACACAATCATTCCGACCCTCGCGATCAAGCTTTCTTCGATATGAATATTCCGACAGACAAATTTGCCTTGCGCTTCGTCAAGCCTTAATTTTTTTGAAAAGATTTTTTTGTGATCCCACGATACGACTTGACTGGCCGATGGGTACTAATACTTATCGCCATCTTTGGCTTTGTATGCGGAGAGTTAACATGGGGAATAAACGGATACGCCGCGCCTGAATTAAACAACTCGCGAACTCTATCCGACGTTTACCAACAGGCGGCGGCCAGCCCCATTCGAACTAATGAAGATAAGCGTGCTGATGCTACACGCAAACCGGTTGAGTTCCTGCAGTTCTCCCAAGTGCGGCCAAGCATGCGGGTACTGGATCTTGCAACCGGCCATGGATACACCACACAACTGCTTGCGCTGGCTGTTGGAAGCACCGGAACGGTATGGGCGCAAGGAGAGCGCCAACGGCCAGCATTCATCCAACGATTGGCCGATCATCCCCAATCAAATATTGTGCCAGTGACACGCCCTTTAGAAGACCCCATACCCGATGATGCACCCAAACTGGATTTGATTACCAACGTCATGAATTATCACAATAGCACCTATCTGTCGGTGGCCCGCCGTGCCCGGTTGAACCAGAGATTATTTAAGGCATTGAAATCTGGCGGACACCTCATCGTGATAGACCACTCCGCCAAGACGGGTACTGATATTAAAACTGCAAAGTCGCTCCGTCGCATTGACCAGGCTATCGTTTTGAATGAGCTTCAAAAAACCGGTTTTCAACTTGAACAAGAAAGCAACTTTCTTCGCAATCCGTCCGACCCTCGTAATCAAGCTTATTCTGATATTGCAATATCGACAGACAAATTCGCATTTCGCTTCATCAAACCTTGATGAATTGGTAAGCGTCCATTGCCATGGATGCCGCGATGGCAAGCCTTCCTCCACACACAACCTCGGTAAAGTAGAGAACAAGCTCTCACCTGCCCTCCATTATCAAACTCTGCATGCAGTTTTGCGAGTTATCGTACACGGCTTTCCGATGTTCTTCACACCAAGGCATACGCCGTTTTCCAGCCATTCGTTATCGGAACTTTGTGTTGCCCATAATTTAGAAATTGATAGCCCGCCGCAAACAGCAGAGTATCAATTGCGCTCTTACAATTCGCTGATTTTCAGCCAGCCTTCGCCCCAGGAGCGGAGAATTTAACCTGTAGCGATCAACATTGCATGGCTATAGCGACAATTACACTTTATCAAGATTTCTTCCATCAATTTCTATCATATTGACCTAACCTTACTGACTTAATTAAGTATTTTGTGTTGTCCACATAAACTGTGGATAACAATGTGAGTAATTTCAGTAAAATCAGGATAACTGCAAACTTTATATACGGTTTTGTCCAGCCGCTTATATTATAGGCATTATTTATTTTCATTAAAAACAATAAGTTATATTTTCCGTTCAAAACAACGCTAAAACCATTTTTTTTGTCAGGTTTATATTCGTGCCTTGTGAATAAGCAACATAATGTCAAGCACTTTTGTTAATGTTTCGTTAAATTTTTGCACGATTCCAGCTGCTTCATTATTACAGCATTGGAAATTTAAGAAATTGCATATCAAAGCTAATAACTTGATCGCCCTATGCATGCAAGCTTGCCGAATTGTGCGGAATGAAGAAACAGAGTAACGTTATAAAAAAGTGAAGCGTCATATAAACCTAGATTTGCCGTCTGACCCTAATAGCGATCGTGCCGACGCCCAGAAAAGCGACCCCCATAAGGACGAGGGTAATAGGCCAGCCCAAAGAGTTCGCGAAATACTTGGCCGTGTAAAACCCGATAAAGCCGAGCATCGCAATTACCGTGGTAAACAACAGCGCCCGGCTTTGCAGTACCACGCAGGCATAGAGCATGGTCGCGGTCACCGCGAGGTAGCCAAGTTCGAAAGCGGTGTGATGTACCAGATCAAACAAACCACTATAGGCCAGGATCGACCCAAAAAAATAACCGAGAGCGGTCAGACCTGCATAACGCCCCGCCAGCTGTAGCCCATAGGCTGCGGACATCACACTCAGGCCGACGAGCAGACTCGCCCAGTTGGCGACGGAGGCCATCGCGACATGGTCAAACAGGCCGCCGTTCATCCAACAAATCCCGATCAGCAATGCGGGTGCGACGAGCACACGGTACGGCGTATTCTCAAATGCGGTTGCCACCAGAAATAACGAGGCTCCCAGAACAATGGCGATGTAAGCCGACGGCACGTCGAGCAGATCGAGGCCCACCTGCATGAATCCGTATACAAAAAACAGCAATGTGAAGGCCAGCACCGTGCGCCGGTATTTGCCGAACAGCACGCCCAATTGCATGGCCATCACGCCAAACACAGCGAGCACGGCGACACGCCAGTTGTCGCCGTGCGGAAACACCTCGTGGATGAGCACAAACCAGCCACCGGTCATCATGAACACCGAAGCGAGCGCAAGCAGCAAAATAAGTTTCGGATATTTATTCTCGTACAGCGCAGAAACCAGCACGATGAGCAAAATATAGCCCACGCCCAGCGTCATAAAAACCCGTGTGACACTGCCCATGCTCTGCCAGAACGTACCTATATAAGTGCCCACACCGGCAAGGATGAAGATCGCGCCAAGATAGACAAACAAGGTCTTCGCGACATGACCTCTATTGCGCCTTACAGGCTCAGCTAGAGTAGCGGCAGGTGCCAGAAAGGCGGCCTCGACTTCGACGGGTTTAATGTCATAGGTGCGCATGAGTTGCGCGATGCTTGCGAGTGCGCTGCTTTTATCCGTTACAGTTGATGCGCCAAGAATACCGGCCAGCAATGGCCAGCCCCAAAAGCCGCCACCGATCAGCACAATGATGAGAAACAGCAGCCATATCATGGCGCCACCACCCAACCGCTGAAGCGGGTGTTGCTACTGAAATATCGGTTGCCGGCGTTCGGAGAAGGATGCTGCGCCCTTTTTTCGTCAGCACCGCTTCATTGCTGTAACGCGAGGAATAGAACATGCCGGTGAACACATCGCCCGAATAACCCTTCAACCCCGTACTGAATTCTTACCCATCCGCTGAAATACTGGAAGAATCGATCGTCACTCCGGCCAGATCGGGCACCTCGATCATCGTGATCATTGCCGCCTCCTCAGGCGATGCGATTTTTTGTCCGGAGAGCGCGAGGCCGGGTGGCTGCAAGATAGCAATCTCCTTCACCGCCCCGGTTTTCGGGCTGTAACGCCACAGACGCGGCCGCTGCTAGTCTTGTACCTTGCCATGGTAGACGACCTGAATTTTCTTGTTCACCACGGAGATCTGCACGCCATTCGAGTTTCCAAAGTATTCAGTCGCATAAAGCACGTCGTATTGAGGCGGATCAACCAGCAGAGCAGGAATCCCAGAAACCAAGAGGAAGACGACAACAAGTAACAGGGGCAAACCCAAACCAAAAGCGATAGTTGGGTTTTCGCGGATAAAGGATTTCATGCAGGGGCGCTCCTATATGATGATGCTTGATGCGATTGAACAGCGATCAGGAATTTCAATCATGCACCGCTGATTATCTCTAGGTGTTGTGCCTTGGTCTATGCGAACGTTTTATCTCATCGCATAGATTTACTTTATATTATTTTGTGAGACTTGCACCCTGTTTACTCTAACAAATAGCGCCTTTCTGCCGACCCGCCCAAACTTGTTTAACCAGCGGCCTGTATCGGCGACAGATAAACCTTGCTGGAAAAAGCCCTACGGAGAGCTGAGCTTACGGAAATTGTAAGGCTTTGCGGTGGGTCGTCAACTGCATGATCGGAGAGTGCGCCAGTGGGTGAAGAATAAGTGGTTGCTCCAGTGCAAACTTTCGGAACGCATTGCTGTCTGAATGCCGTGACAAATAATAAGTGCAGACATCGCTCCTGTCGCACGAGCGTGCTTATCCACGCCAGGTACGAACACACATTGCGAGGCGGCAAGCCCGCGCAAGAGCATTGCATCATTCATCTGCTCATGTAACGGAACAATTAAACAACTGCAAAACAGAGACGACAATTTGCCACAGATTAAGGGAAGGATGTAGCATTAATGCTCACCATCTGGTCAAACTGGGAATTAAGCTTCTTATCTGTCGCCTGCCACTGCGCAATTAGTTGGCTGGGCAGCTCATAGCGCAAATAACAATTTGTTTTTTATTGGTTAAAGCCTTGATGTGAGACTCGAGCATTCTGAATTTAAATCCACGAAATGGAGCTATTTTTATGAATGACGCATTAAAACAACATGGAGCTTTTAGCTGGTCCGAACTAATGGTGGACAATGTTGAATCCGCAATTAGTTTTTATACTGAAGTGATTGGCTGGGAAATCGAAACAATGGAGATGCCACAAGGAAAATATCATGTTTTGAAAGCCAACGGCGTTCCTGTGGGCGGCATCATGGCCAAACCAAAAGGTTGTGAGCAGATTCCTGATCACTGGGGAACCTATATCACCGTTGATAACGTTGATAAGACACTTGCAAAAGCCAAAGCAGCGGGCGGCAAAGCCGTTTACCCACCTATGGACTTGCCAGGTGTTGGCCGAATGTGTGCCATATCGGACAAGGGTGGAGCTGTAGTTTCCATCATTACGTATGAGATCAAAGAATAGAAAAATTCGGGCACATGAGCACTGAGTTTAGAACAATTAAAATTCACTCAGACATATCAAAAGTGACATGATACGTGCCGTGTTATATATGGCTGCCGTCGTGGGAACACGCACCAACCCACTCGTAAAAGTTGTTTATGAACGCTTGCTTGCCCGAGGCAAGCTCAAGATGGACTCCCTCGGTGCCGCAATGCGTAAGCGAGTGCATTTGCGCTTTTGCTTACTCAAAACTCAACAGCTGTATCAACACGATTATCTGAAAAATGCTTGACGTTAACGACAGTATCTACCGAGCTTGCTTGGGCAGAAATACACGGCAACCGCCCCGAACGGGAATAGAATCACACGGGACGGGACAGCTAATTTCACCTACATTCCGATTGACTAAAGCTGGCACTAGTTGAGATTACTGATCCACTCTCACCAAGGTCTAGGTCAAGCCTTCGTAAGTCCCTCGGCAGTGCCGGGGACTTACCTCCGTGAATTGCAGTGTCCTTTATTGAAAATCAGTAGTGTCCGGCAATTTAGTTGAATAGATTCAATTGGTTGCAATTTTCAGGAGCCTGCATTTGTAAATCAGTATTCTTAAGCACTTGATTGAGGTTAGTTTTTTCGAAATGTGTCAGGCTC
>Ga0210044_10010458_pt1 | contig 11051 bp, 7 predicted proteins | sample CryGey13umfilter_2_FD_183959 | JGI IMG/M metagenome (GOLD analysis project Ga0210044, IMG submission 183959) | Groundwater microbial communities from aquifer in Utah, USA - Crystal Geyser 4/9/14 3 um filter (SPAdes) (version 2) | ecosystem: Environmental > Aquatic > Deep subsurface > Groundwater...
GCTTATGAGCGTGGCCTTTCAGGGAAGCAGGGCTCTGCCCTGACCCGCCGGGGGACTTTGTCCCCCGGACCCCCAATGACTTTCTTTTTTCTGTAATCAACAACATGCCGGTATTTTTGAAGAATTTCTGAGGATTGGGGGGCGCTCCTTGCAGTCAATAAACATGGAGAGTCATGACGGTTTACACTAGCCCGTCGGCTCAACCCCCGACGAACAAAGGTCCCATGAGGCTCTGCGCCCCTTGGCCATCAGTGGCGGGCGGCGAGGCCATGAGCGCCTCCGTGGACTCCGTTACGTTGCCGGTTCGCCGTACCTCTAGGGCGACGAGCAAGTCGACAATCGACTGGAGATCGAGCCGTGGGTCGAAGCTGACGACCAAGCCCGCGACGGCCGGGTTGGCCTGCGCGTAGGTCTCCACCGTCGCGTAGACATCTGGTAGATATTTGTGAAGCCCGAACATTGGCACCGCAATCTCTCGACCTCTCGCGTCTCGGAAGGTTGCGCTGTGACTCGTTACGTGCACGGCGGGAGAAAACTGCGGTGCGGGATCGAGGCGAAAGCTCACCTGTGATGGGCTGGGGAATCGCGCTCCTTGGGCTTGATGGTCTGGCCACAAGAGGAGATTGGCGCTCGTGAACCCCCCCGCCCTGGCCAGTTCGACCATTCTTGTGAGGTCCGAGCCGACGGAAGACGCTGGGAGAACCAGCGTGATGGCTCGCACATCCGTCGCTTCGGGCCAGCCCGTCTCGGAGACGCCCTGCGACGCGGCGAGGAGGCGCTTGCGATCGAGGGGAGTGGGCTCTCGACTGGCGACCTTTTCTCCCGGAAACGCCGCCTCCGGGTTAATCAGCGTCACGGCCTCGGAGGAGAGTCGCATCCTTGGCCACTGGGCAAGACGGATTTCGCCACAGCTCGAAACCAAGATTGTCGGTGTCAGCCGAAGGGGGTTCCAGGCGTGCGCCATACGTGGCAGCTCGAGCACGTCATCGCAGGCGGACGGGCCAGCCGCAGAAAGGAATGGGAGACCGCCGGTGACGATCACGGACTTGCAGGTCTTCTCGAACGCCGCAACGAACGGCTCGATGGCTGGGCTCAGCTCGCCCGTCTTCAGCACCTCGAGGGCTGCTGACAAGACCAAGAGCTCTTCCAGGAAACGCGCACCGAGGAACGTGTCGGCGCTCAGGACGCGAGAAGTGTCGGGGGCGTCGAGTCCCCAGAGCTCGGCCAGGCAAGTCTGGTGGATGGCTGGCGTGAGTGGGGCTGGTGGACGCGCTGCCGGGCCGATACCAACGGCTTGTGTGCAGGCAAACCCACACCACTGCCGCAATTGGCGGAAGGACTGGACGGATTCCTCGCCTGCGAGTCCCTCCGGCCTCCCGTCCTCGCACACTCCGGTGACAGACCCGCCGTGTGCCCCGGTCACGACTCGGCTCGAGCCCTCTGGGCCGTCGAGCAGCGGGAAGGCGCTGATGGCCAACAGCAACGCGGCTCTCCCGCGCCGATCTCGGCCACGGCGCACGAGCTCCCGCAGGCCCAGCATGGGGCGTGAGTCCTGCACTCTCAGCCCGAGAATAGCGTCCAAGATGGCCATAGAGACGCGCGCGTCGGCGGCCTGCTCGGGGTTCTTCAAGAGTGGGCGTCCGATGGCTCGGATCGCGGCGGCATAGCGGGCGACTGGGTCACCGTCGCGCCCCGGAGCGTCTCGGTTCGCGCGCCGCCAGGTCGCCGCCTCGAGCGCGTTCCACCACCCTTGCGCCTCGTCGTTGGCTCCCGTGGCTTGGAGCGCCATGGCGAGCAGCATGAAGTCGACGCAGACGCGGAGGTAGACGGCACGGGCCGCGACGTTGTCCTCGCGGCTGAGCCTTGCCGACAGCTCTTTGAGCGGCCGCGTACTGGACTCGGGCGAATATGGGGAGAGGGCAGCGACCAAGGCCTCGAGCGAGGGCGCAGGTTCGGGGGCCGCTGCCGGGCTGGGCTCAGGGTTCGAGCAGGCGGCGATGAGGACGAGCAGTCCCAGCGCGAGCTGCGCGAGATTCTGGGCCATGTATCGGCGTTTACATCCCCAGGCTTCAAGCGGGCGACGGGTCATGGATGAGCCATCTCTCCAGTTCACTAGACAGCGCTTGCTCGGATTCGGAAAGCCCCGTATAGTGAGTTCAGGTCTAGCCTGCTGTGTCCGTCAGGCGCCAATAAGTTTAAACCCCTTGCGACCAAACTGGGATTTGTCACTGAGCTGTGGCGAGCAAACCCGCAAGACGGGGCCTTCAAAGCTTTTCACTTACGAGTCCCACCTGCAATTGCAGGGTTTGACGTGGGTGTACAGCGGCACAGCGGGGACCTTTATTCTGCATCGAGTGAGAATGCCTTCCTTCCGGGAGGCATTCCACGTTTTCGATTGGCGTGTAGGGATTGGCGACGGGCTTTCAGTGGGGCAAAGTGCGTCGCGGTGGTTTGTGCGCAAGATACGTCCGAAGCCTTCGTTGCGCCCCTGAGCGAGCGGCGTTAAGGGCGTCGGCTCTGCAGCTCTCAGTGGGTTTTCCATATCAAAGAGCAGATGCTTGCGTTGAGCAATGGCGTGAACTAGATTCCGGCAGCGCAAGAGAGTCACGAAACGAGGGAAGGGACCGCCTCGAAAGACGACGAGGCCGCTTGTTCTTCGTCATGTGTGAGCAGTGAGAAATCATGGGGAACGGCCAGGACAGAGACAACAAGCAGAGCCCATCTCTCGAGGACGCCTTCGGCGGCTCAGGTGATGATGCGTTGGCCAATGCCCTCCTCGAGGCCCTAGGGCAGGGCAAGTCGCCAACCCACGAGGCTCGACCGGAGAGCACCGAGCTGACGCTCGACTCCAGCGCTACGATTTCGGAGGGCGACGAGGACGCTGCCGGGTTCGATATCGTCGCGATCGAGCCACAGGAGGCGGGACCTGGAGAGGTTAACTGCCCCACCTGCGGTGACATCGTCCCCTCCACGAATCGTTTCTGCGGAAACTGCGGCGCGACGCTCGCCGATCTCGGTCGCCGCCAGCGTCGCTCCGGCGACCCAGTAGCGGCGAATCGAGTCGAGCTCGAGCTCAACGTCCACCTCGTCGCCATCAACGAGGACGGCTCCGATGGCATCGACATCCCGCTGCGCTACACGGAGACCATCATCGGTCGCGAAGGTGACACTCGCTTTCCGACGGACGCCTTTCTCTCGCCGCAGCACTCGAGAATTCTCGTAGAGGGGCGCAGCCTGGTGATCGAGGACATGTACAGCCTCAATGGCACGTACATCCGAATCCGCGACGAAGTGCGGTTGTCGCCTGGGGATTGCTTCTTGATGGGGCGCCAGGTTTTGCGATTCGAGCGATTCGAGCAGACGATCACCCCGAAGGCCCGATCGGCCGACGGGACCCGATACATGGGCTCACCCCCGCCCGGCGGCCAATACAAGATTCTGCAAGTCGGGATCGGCGGGATCTACCAAAACGTCTATTGCCTCCCCGAAAGTGGTGCGGTGCTCGGTCGTGAGAAAGGCGACATCGTCTTTCCTCGAGATCGCTTCATGTCGAGCCGACACGCCCAGATCTATCCTCGAGACGATGGGCACTACTACCTGGTCGACCTGAACTCGAGCAACGGTACTTGGACCAAGATCTGGGACCGCCATTCACTTAAGCACGGTGACCTTATTTTTCTCGGCCAACAGCTCTTCAGAGTCGACGCTGAGGGCATCGACTAGCGCTGATCCTCTTCTCCGTCTTTGAGAGCCCAGTTTCATGAGCCAGCCTCACAAGGTCGAAAGCCTGATCGGCAAGACGATTTTCGGTGAGTACACCGTCACCAAGAAACTTGGCGAAGGGGGGATGGGCGCCGTCTATCTGGCGACCCAGCAAGCCATTGGCCAAGAGATCGCCATCAAGGTCTTGCACGGTCGCTCGGCGAAGAACGATGAACTCGTGAAACGGTTCAATCGAGAGGCCAAGGCCGTCTCGATGTTGACCCACCCGAACATCATTCGCGTCTTCATCTTCGGACGCACTGAAGAAGGGCTGATCTATTTGGCGATGGAGTTCGTCAAAGGGACCAGCCTGAGAGAGGAGATCGCGCGCGTCACTCGCATGTCGGAGATGCGCGCCATCACCATCCTCAAGCAGACGCTGAGTGCCCTGTCCGAAGCTCACGACATCGGAATCATCCACCGAGATCTCAAGCCGGACAACATCCTTCTTACGAACTACCGCGGCGAGGAGGACTTCGTAAAAGTCCTCGACTTCGGCATCGCCAAGGTCCAAGACCCAACCGGTGCGCCCGAGCAGAAGCTCACCCAGGCGGGTGTCGTCTACGGAACGCCCGAGTATCTCTCGCCCGAGCAGGCGCAAGCCCTCGAGCTCGACCACAGGAGCGACGTCTACTCGTTGGGCTGCATCCTCTACGAGATGGTGACGGGGCAGGTCCCCTTCAGCGCACCCACCGCCGTCAACATCTTGATGATGCACGTCTACGAAGAGGTCAAACCTCCGAGGAGCAAGTACGCCGGCGTATCGCCCGAGATGGAGAAGATCATCCTCAAGGCGATGGCGAAGAAGCCGGAAGACCGCTACCAGAGCGCCATGGCGTTCTTCGAGGCGCTCGTCGGCAGAGAACAGGCCCTGGTGCGGGACGGTGAGGCCGCGCCGCAGCTCAAGATGCCGGGAATGGAGGTGACGACCAGCTTCATGCTCCCGCCCGACATCATGGAGCAGGCCCGCACAGCGGTGTTCAACAGCTCCAACGCAAGTGGGTTAGCAGTGGCAAATTCGGTCGGCCAGAATCCGACCACGGCAATCGCCTCCGCAGAAACTGGCTCGTCCGATCCTCGCAGGAAGCTTCTGGTCGTGCTCATCGCTCTGCTCGCCGTGCTCCTCCTCGTGATCGTGGCGGGAATCATCGTCCTCAAATCAAAGGCGTGATTCTTGCGCGTCCGCCACGGGAGCCCGGTCGTGACACTCTGCGATGCCATGAGGCCCCGCGTCGACGACCCATGCCCATGCATTCAGTCGCCTCGGTCATCGAGTCCACAATGGACTCGGAATATTGACGATCGGATTTCGCGCGCAACTCGCCACCGAGCGGTCTCGAAGCCTGTGTGCCACCGCGCGATCGGAGCCCATCTGGACCCATGAACGAGATCCTGCATTTCGACCGTAAACCGGCGCGGGGGATGAGGTTGGTGGTCGACATCAATGCCATTGATCCGCAAGGCATGGGGATCGGACCGCTCCCCGCGACGTTGGGCCCACAAAAGGACCTGCGGCGCTTCAATGTGAAAGCTCGACACACGGTGCCAGGGGACCGGGTCGCGGTCGCGGTGCGCTCCACCCGGAAGAACACCATTGAAGCCGATGTGGTCGAGTGGCTCGTGAAAAGCACGGCCCGAGTGGCACCCCGTTGCGAACACTTCGGGGACCGCTGGAAAGAGGGACAAGGGTGTGGAGGCTGCTCATTGCTGATGATGAGCTACGAGGCTCAGGTCAGCGAGAAGCGCAAGCACGTTCAAGCCATGCTCGACTCCCGCAAGCTGGGACTCGAAGTACTCCCTGCGCTCGCCGCGCCAGAGCCATGGTTCTATCGCAACAAGATGGAGTTTAGCTTCGGGCACACACCGGAAGGCCGATATGGCCTAGGACTTCACCCATACGGATTCAAACACGACGTCTTGGCGCTGCGGTTTTGCCACCTCCAGTCCGAAGCCTCCAACCTGCTGGTCGTCTTCTGCCGGGAGCTCGCTGAGGAGCGCGGGATCGCTGCCTATCTGCCATCGCAGAACAAAGGGTTCTTGCGTTCCCTCACCATCAGAGAAGGTCGCAACACCCATCAGCGCATGCTGATCTTCAACACCACCTCCGACGAATTCACCTCGATGTCTGAGGAACCGAAGCTCGCCACGACCGTCATGGAGAGTTTGAGAGAGGCCATCGTCGATTTCGCCAAGCGCTCGGGCATCGAGGTGACCTCGATCATCTGGACCCGCCAAATCGCCCGAAAGGGACACCCGACGACCTTCGAGACCCACGTGTTGTGGGGCACTGAGACGTTGTTCGAGCAACTCAATGTCCAGGGAGCCCCCAATCCGCTGGATTTCGAAATTCATCCTCGGGCCTTCTTCCAAACCCACACGGCGCAAGCAGAGACCCTCTACAACACGCTCGTTCGACGGATTCGGGAGCGCGTGGGCAGCAACGCCAAGGTCATCGACCTCTACTGCGGCACTGGGACCATCGCGCTGTGCATCGCTCCGTTCGTCGAGAGCGTCGTTGGGTACGAGCTGCTGGACGAGGCCGTCGAGAACGCCAAAGCCAACGCGTTGCTCAACCACCTCGACAACGTCGACTTTATCGCGGGCGACGTGGGGAAGACTCTCGTGGCGCAACCGGGTGAAAGAACGAGCGTCGACCTGGTCGTGGTGGATCCCCCTCGGTCGGGACTCTCGGAAGAGGCGTTTCGCGCGCTTCTGGCGCTCTCACCTCCCTCGATTCTCTACGTTTCCTGCAACCCGAAATCGCTCGTTCGTGACCTCGTGCGTTTCAGAGATGAAGGCTATCGAGGGGATTGCGTTCAACCGGTCGACATGTTCCCGCACACGGCGCACATGGAATCCGTTGTAATGTTAACGGCTTATGCGGAACCAGTGGGACTCGCGGAGTGAACGTTTTTTTCCGCAAAAAGAATCGCCGAACACAGGTATTGACGACGAAAGACCAGTCCCTGCCCTGTTGATGTCCGGGACTTTTGGCTGTACTAATACGCGCCACTCACCATTTCGGTGTTGGGGCCTTCGATGAAGATCGAAGGCAGGGTCGCACAATCACATTGGGTTCTATCGTGATGCGTTTCGGTATGAGCCGGCGCGCACGAATTTCAACGACACATTAAGCTTCTGGAGGCTGTCGATGACCAAGAAGGAAATGGCTGCCAAGCTCGCGAAGAAGACGGGGCTAAGCGTTGCCAAGGCGAATGAAGTAATCACGGCGCTCTTTGACGCCACTCCCGGCAACGGCATCATTGCCGTCGAGCTCGATGGCGGCGGCAAGGTAACGGTCCCCGGTTTCGGCACGTTCGGTTCTCGCAAGAGAGCGGCGCGTACCGGTACGAATCCCTCTAACGGCAAGAAGATCACGATTCCAGAGCGGAACTACGTCTTCTTCCGCGTAGGGAAGACCTTGAAGGAGCGAGTAGAGACCTAGGTCTCAGCGCTTTCGAAGAACGACGAGGCCATGGTCAACCGACCATGGCCTCGTCGTTTTCGTCACACTCAGTTCAGCGCCTTCAGGTCCCAGAGCTCGATGGCGTACTCGTGGACTGCGACCAAATAGCGACCGCTCGGGTCGGACGCAATCGAGCGAACCTGCGCATCGCTCACAGGCAAAAGGACCTGCTGCAGCGCCCCGTCTGTGCCGTAGAGCAGGATGCCCTCCATGGTTCCGACGGCGATCTCGCCGCTAGGCAGGACCTCCAAGTCGATGGCGTGCGAGGGGGGCCAAAACGTTGCGCTCGGGGTCGCCTCCTGGCTGTAGATCACCCCCTCGAGCCCATTGAACAGGATCAGCTCGTCGTGCTTGGCCGAGACCGCCGCCACCCCGGCGAGCTTACCGTCGAACTCTGCGGGAAAGGACTGCTCACTCCCTTCTTGGGTGTTCCATGCCCTGAATCTTCCGTCCGAGTAGGTGAGGGCACTGGTCGCGGCCACACTGAGATCGAGGGGTTGCCCTTCGATCTGCACAGTGTCCTTCACCTTGAACCCACTCTTCTTTGGCTCGAGCGTCAGCAACTCGCCGTCATCGTTCAGGACGTGCAAAGCGCCATGCACGTCGAACGCCAAGTCCACAATCCGAGCGCCTTTCGTGGCGTAGTCGATGACCTTGTTGGTGCTCAACTGCACCGCGGAGACTCGGCCGTCTGCGGTGCCGACAGCCAGCCACTTCAGCTTTGTTTCAACGGCGGTCGCCGTGACGTCGCGGCTCGGTGCTGGATAGGTTTCGACGTGGGCGCTCGGCTTGCCAGAGAGCGCCGAGAGGTGCTGCTCAGCCTCGGATTGGTAGCGCCCTCGGGTCGCCTTATCGACGTAGAGCTGAAACTGCTCTTCGGCCGCACGAAACCGGCCCACAGCCTCATAAATTTGGCCGAGGTGGTAGTGCTTCTCGCCGTTGGGAGTGAAGAACGTCGAAGGGTCGAACATGAAGGATGCGGTGGGCTCCAGAGACAGCGCTTGGAGCATCGAGCTCTTGGCCTCTTCGAGGTCTCCTCGCCGATCGAGCGCAACAGCCAGCCCGAAGGCCGCGTAGGGGTTGCCCGGGGCATTGGACAACGAAGCGCGATAGAAAGCGACCGCCTCATCGAGTTTCCCTGCGGCCATGTAGAGCTCGGCCTTGTTGGCGTCATAGAGCCAGTCCTGTGACGGGTCGGCGTCGTGGCAACGATCGTACTCTGTTATTCCGTCGTCCCAGCGCTCGAGCTTGGCGTAGGCTGTGGCCAGTTGAAAGCAGACCAAATAGGTCCGGTCCGCATCAGCGACCTGGGCTCGCAGCTGGGTGAAGTAGGTGAGCGCGAGGTCGAGCTCGTCGACCTTGAGCGCGAGCTCGGCGGCAAGGGCAAGGGCGAGCTCATGGTCCGGAGCGAGCACGAGCACCTCCTCGAAGGCCCGCAGGGCGGCTTTCGAGCGGCCTTCGAGGGCGGCGTTTTTGCCGCGGCCCATGGCGTCGAGGATGGCCTCTCGATCGGGCCCAGCCGCATCCGTCCAGCGATCGACCTCGTCTTTGTTGGGGTCCTGCCCCCAGCCATTCTGCGCAAGAGCCCTGCTGTCGGCGAGGCCAAGGACAAACAAGAACCCGAGCGTGAGGGCCAGACCTCGAGCGGTGAGGCGAAGGCGAGAGAGGAACATGGGTGGGTTCATGACAGGCCTCAGTGGTCGACAAAGTCGGTGTCGATCACTTCGCATTCGCCGTTGGACAAGATCCCCGCAAAACAGTTTGCGACGATGGTTTGGCTGTAGTCTTGGACAATCAATCCAGCGTGCCGGTCGACGACCCCGACCTCGGCCATGGGGGCCTGGACGAGCACTCGAGTCGTGGGAATGCCTCCCGCTGTCCAGGCGAAGTTGTTCGAAGTGGGAAGGGCCAGGTCGCTCATCCCGACGACGGCGTGATCGAACGGCCGTGCCAACGCCGCGCCGAACGCCCTCGCCCACTGATCGTTCGAAACCGCTGCGATGATCGGGTCCTCCTTGGCCTGGAAGAAGAGCATGGGACCTGGGGCGACGTTTCGCTCCTGCAACGCCGGGTACCCCAGGGGATCGGCGCCCTCCAGGAGCATTTCCACCATCGCAAAGCGCGCCGCCACGGCGAGGCCGGTGCCGCTCAAGATGTCCGAGAGCATGAAGGAGAAGAACCCTCCAGAGAGGATGTCGTCGAAGCCACCGCCGCCCACGAAGAGGGCGGCGCCATCGACCAAGCCCATGCTCGAGGTGAACGAGCCGGTGATCGCGCCCAAGGAGAGCCCCATGTAGAACGTACGATCCTGATCGAGGATGTTGGCCACGCCCATCGTCGACTGGAGCGCGACGTTGAGGGCCTCGATGCCGGTCAGGATAGCGAGGTGGTCGGCGGAGGCCTGGCGCAGGTTATCTCTGCTCATCAGCGGATCGTCGAACACGAGAATGTCGAGATCATCCCCGCCTCCAGGACCTGCGCGGTCCCCGTGTGATGGGAGATCTACGGCGACCAAGGCGAAGCCTTGCTCGGCCAGCGGTCCGGCGAGGGCGGTGACGTTCATCTTGTTCTGGCTGCCGCCGTGTTGGTAGAGGACGAAGGGATAGGGGGCGGTCCCTGCGGCGGGCAAAAGAACCACGACACCTGGATGCGTCGTCGACTGCGCGACGGGGACCCCGGACGCGTCGAGAGCAAAGGTCCCGTCTGCGTTCTGGTAGGCCGGCGTGCTGAGGATCAGGTGCGCGGCCTCTGGGGCGAGGTGCGCCGCCACGGCGGCCGTCGGAGCGTACTCGCCCCAAGTGCTCAAGGTGGTGAGTTCGGCCGAATCGACCGCAAGCGCAGGGGTCGTGCTCAAAGTCTGAGCGAGGCGAGCGAGTTGGTTTGGGGTGTCGGCCAAGCGGAACGGCAGGGCAAACGTGGCGGCCGCGCCAGCGGGAAGCGCGGCGAGCGCTTCGGCATAGGCGGGGTGTGGGGCGTCGGGAGCGGAGCAGGCCGGGAGCGGCGCGGCGCCAGACAGCGTGTCCGCCGTGAAGGCGAGGATCACGTTGGAGACTTGGTAAGGAAGGGGATCGACGGGATGTATGACCAGCGAGTCCCCACCGACGAGCTTGCCCTCGAAACGAACCTCGTCAAAGAGCGTCCAGGTCCCGCCGACGTCTCCGTAGAGGGCGAGCGTGGTCAGGTCGACGGCGTCTGCTTGACCATCCAGGGCGATGATGAGCTGCGGCCGTCGCGGCCACCCATCCAGCTGATCGAGCTGCGCGGCCCACTCCGGGCGGGGTCCCGCCAACATGGCGACGGCGCGGTCTCCGGCTGGAGGCGTGAGCAGTGGGCCATTCTCCTCCCACGCAGGACTCGGCAACATGGCGCGCTCTGAGAGCAGGCCGCAGACCGGTCGGGTCTGGAGCTCCTCGTCGCTGTCTTCCTCCACTTCAGTGTCCGCAACCTCGGTGTCCTTCACATCCTCGGTGAGGTCGGCGGCGGTGTCGGTTTGATCGGAGGGTGGGTTCTTGTTTTCCCCATCGCCGCAGCTCGGGAGCAAGAGCGTTCCACAGACGAACACGAGGGAGAGGAGCAGGTGCAGCGAGCGAGACATGTCACCTCCATGACCAACCAGCGCAGTACAAAGTCTCTAGCGCGGCAGCATAGCCCGGTCGAACCTTTTCGCGCCAGTTTGCTTCGGAAGTGATCGCGCGTAGGGACGCGCGGTGGCTCGCTTCGAGCCAGCTCGTGCCCGTCCGGAAACACCCCATCTGCGGCGTCGCCTTCCTCCCTCGCTCCTCGGCTTACCGGTGCACGCCTGCGTCGCTCGGTCGTCGGCTCC
>Ga0210044_10010465_pt1 | contig 11043 bp, 7 predicted proteins | sample CryGey13umfilter_2_FD_183959 | JGI IMG/M metagenome (GOLD analysis project Ga0210044, IMG submission 183959) | Groundwater microbial communities from aquifer in Utah, USA - Crystal Geyser 4/9/14 3 um filter (SPAdes) (version 2) | ecosystem: Environmental > Aquatic > Deep subsurface > Groundwater...
TGTGCATCCGCAGGCTGCCGTCTCCGGCAATGTTATCATTGGCAGGGATGTGTACATCGGCCCGGGCGCCGCCATACGGGGCGACTGGGGCGAAATCATTATTTCTGATGGCTGCAACGTGCAGGAAAATTGCACTGTCCACATGTTCCCCGGCGTGACGGTGCGGCTGTCGGAGGGTGCACACATTGGGCACGGGGCAATTATTCACGGGGCTTCCGTCGGCCGCAACTCGCTTATCGGCATGAACGCCGTGGTAATGGACAATGTGGAAATCGGAGACGAGTGCATCATAGGTGCGCTGTGCTTCATCCCCGCGAATACAAAAATCCCCACTCGCAGCTTAGTGGTAGGGAATCCCGGCAAAATCATCAAACAGGTGAGCGATGAAATGATAACCTGGAAAACGAAAGGCACACAACTTTATCAGCGATTGCCGAAAGAGTGCCACGAAAGCCTGCGCCACTGCGAGCCTTTGCGGGAGGTACCCGGTGACCGGCCAATACAGGAAGCGCTCTTCAAAACATGGAAGGAAATAATAGAGAAAGAATAATGCTCCCGTCACCTGTCTTCCGTCCACCATCATACATAACCCTTAGCCTGTAGGCGGAACAGTTCGGCGTACATGCCACCTTTTTCTAGTAATTCTTCGTGACTGCCCATTTCCCGGAGTTCTCCTTTTTCCAAAAACAAAATGCGGCCGGCCATACGCACGGTCGAAAAGCGGTGCGAAATGAGTACAGCAGATTTTCCATTGATGAGTTCGGCAAAACGCTGGAATACTTCGTGCTCGGCACGGGCATCAAGAGCCGAGGTCGGCTCGTCGAGTATGAGTAGCTGTGCCTCCCGCATATAGGCTCTGGCGAGCGCCACTTTTTGCCACTGCCCACCCGAAAGCTCAATGCCTCCAGCAAAGCGCTTTCCCAAAATTTGCTCATACTTTTTTGGAAGCTCCTCCAACACCTTATCGGCAAGGCTCTTGCGGGCGGCGTCCTTAATGAGGGGCATGGTATTCAACTCAGCGATATTACCGATGGCAATGTTTTCCTGGGCTTTCATCTGGAATCGGATGTAGTCTTGAAAGATGATGCCGGTGGCATCGCGCAAGTCTTTCAGCCGGTACTCTGACAGTTCTACACCATCGAGAAGTATGCGTCCTTCCGTAGGTTCATATAGCCGGGCCAGCAACTTTACAACGGTAGTTTTGCCGGCGCCGTTTTCTCCGACCAGGGCCAATTTTTCCCCGGCCCTTAAATGAAATGAGAGATTCCGCACAGCCCACTGCTCGCTTCCGGGGTATTTGAAGCTGACGTTTTCGAAGGTGAATCCTTCTTGAATGGGTTGTGGCACTGACCGGCCATTTTCAATGGAGCGAATCCGGGGTTGCAGCTCCAGAAAGTCGAACAAGTCCTGCAAATACAAGGACTGTTCGGCGATGCGGGAGAAGCGGTCCATAATTCCCTGAAGCATATTTCGCATCCGTTCGAAAGACCCGGCGAGGAAGGTCAGCATTCCCACGGATATAATGCCGCTCACCGTTTGCAGTAAAATAAAAACATAGGCACCATAATATGCCAGAGTGCCCAATGCCGACAGAATGCCTCCCCAAGCTGCCCGGCTGAGGGCCAATTTGCGGTTGGCTAAAAAGTATTTTTGAGAAATGACCCGGAACCTGTTGGCGATAAAATCAGCGAGGTTGAAAATCTTGACCTCTTTTGCCGTTTCATCGCTGGCACCGATGTATCGCAGGTAGTCGAGCTCCCGGCGCTCCGGTGTCCAGCTCGTGGTAAGGGAGTAGGTGCGGCGGTTGAAGTGGGTTTCGCCCCAAAAGGCAGGTATCACTGCCACAACCAGGATTAAGATGAGCCAGGGGTTGAACGCCACTAACCCTCCTCCGAGAAAGAGCACGGTCACAAAGTCTTGTGCCTGCGTCAGCACGAGGGTCATCAGTATCGTCCGTCCGGTAGTTTGGCGCCGTGCCCGCTCCAATTTATCGTAGAAATCGGGGTTTTCAAATTGGTATAAATCGAGATTGGCAGCGTGGCGAATGAGCTGTTCCGACGAGGCGTTGGAGAGCAAGTCGCCAAGCAAACTGTCGAGCAGGGTAATGCATCGGTTCATCAACTCCGAGAGTATGGCTGCGCCAAATTCTGCTGCCACCAGCCACCACAGCCGGTACATCGCTCCTCCTTCTTTTGAGAGCATGATGACTTCGTCAATGATTTCTTTCCCTATGTAGAGGGCCAATAAAGGAATGGCGGATTTCAGCAAGCGAAGAGCTGCGTTGGTGAGGGTCATCGTCTGGTTAACTCCCCAAATCATCTTGAAAAACCTTGGCAAATTGCCCAATGCCTTGAATTGCTGCCCGTAAGTGAGTTTTTGTTTGGGAACTGCCATACGCTTTGGCTGAAAGGTTGGTGAGTCGTTTACTCAACCACTACGCTTCAAATGAAAAAGGGTTCAAACTCCAGATGGAAATTTGAACCCTTTTTCATTGCTCGCTTCGAGTTTTAATAAGACCAAAGGTCGTGCTCGAAGTTAAAAATTTCCTGTTTTATCTTATCGGCTTCCAGCAGAAGGTCCACCCCGGAAAGGTAATCTTGCAGGCGGCGGTCTTTCACGTTGGACTCTTTGTAAATATAGCTGGAAAAATAGCGCATTTCCATCAGATCCTCCCAGGTAACTGGGCTGGCATCATTGCCGAGGTTGAACACTTGTTCTCTCGACAGAATCTCGCGGGCTTCCGGATAATACACCCAGAACATGGCCTTTTCATAGCGGAAGTTGCCGTTTTCATCTTTCACGTCAATGAGGGGTGCAATGCCAAGAATGCGCACCTGTAAGGTGGAAGTTTCTTCGTCGAAAAACCACACTTCTTTCAGGCGGAAACGCTTCACATCTTCGGGGTTTAGGTCGTTGCGGACTACCTGAAGTTGCTCTTCGTAGGTTTCGGGGTCGAAGGTAATAACGGTATCAATGGTGGCTCCCATAGACGCAACTTCATCTGGAATGAGCTTGTTGGTGAATTTGTCATCTTCTGTGCTGTACACGGTGATTTCGCCAGAGGTAGCTGCATCCATGAGGATGGAAAAGAATGGCCTTTCAGGATAAGCAAAAGGCAGGTTCATTTTTTCCCGAATATCAATGACGCGCCAGATGCGCTTTTCCCAAAAAATATCGGCCTCCCGCACATGGTCGTAGGGCAGCAGCCGTTTTTCAACGGTAATGCGTTTCTCAACGATGTCATCAATGGGTTGACCTGCGTTGGGGTCGCTTGACTCAGTGAGGATATTGTCCGGTTGCTGGGCAACAGCTATGTTGGTAACTGCAAGGAACAAGCCCAAGCCGAATATTTTGAAAGCGAATTTCATGTTAAAAAAATTTTATCAAAAATAGAAAACTAACTACCGGGTACTAAACTTAGCATGCCCGGTAGTTAGTATCTTCAGCAAGAACATTATTTAATTCTAAACACCATCGAGTTAATTTTACGCCCTGCTATGTCACCGGGGCATCTCGCTTTTACTTCTTCAAAGTAATAAGTATCTCCAGGACTGGCCGACCGCACCAGATCAGCGGCTCTTCCGTTAAAAGAACCTCCCTGATTGGGTTGTTCTACGGGGTCGGAGCGCTTGGCTACTTTTACCAGATTGAAACCCTGAATATTGCATTTCGCATCGAAGTCAAAATTGTCAAGCCAGGCAATTAGGCCTTTCTGCACTTTGAATTCGCCATTTCCCATCGCACCATCGGGCGTGTTGCCAAGGCGGGCAACCGGGTCAGGAATCCGTTTTACTCTGAACTGCTTGCGGGCAGTCATGCCGCCACCAGATACATTGATAAAACATTCATCAGTTGGCTTGTTCACGCTGACGATGAAATTACTTCCGCTTCCTTTGAGTTGACCGCTCCCCCCTTCGATTCCAACGCGGAGATCGTTGCTGGAAACACCAGCAGCAGAAACGGTTACCGGATTGTCAACGCCAATGTAAAAGACGTTCATCTTGTCGGCAGATATGGCGACAGAGCGTTCACCTACTTCATAGATGAATTCCTTTTTGTAGGCCTTCACTTCTTTTGTCAATGGGTTAATGACCCGGATTTCAACATTGTACTTGTTTTCACCAACACGGGATCCAGTGGTTTCATAAGATGCTTTCCCTGCTTTGACCGGAAGATTGGATCCATTGACGAGAATTTGTGTACTACTTCCCGAAGAAGTGCTGTACGCGCTCAGAAAAACGTCCGCAGTGTATTTTTCTCCTTTGATGATGTAGCTTTTGGAGGCAGAAATAACCGGCTCAAAAGCATCGAATTTGATGTCTTCCCCACTCACCTGCTTAAACAAGTGATTCAAAACAGTGGTAGCCGAGGCCTTAGCATCTGCCTGGATTTTAGTCAAAAGCGGGAAAACGGCTGCAACCGGCATCTGGCGGAATTTCCAGTCGGCCCAGCTATTCTTCTTGTCTCTTGATTCAGCTTTCCAGTCGTCCTCAGCTTTAAGAGGGATGGATTGTGCTAAAATTGTATCATTGCCAACAAGCGCCAGAAGCTTAGCCCTGGTTTCATTGATTTTTTTCTCCAACTCGAATCCCACACCCCTCGGGTCTGCGGAATTGCCACCCGGACCATATACAAACATCCTCGTTGTGATCTCTTTGTCCTTCATGTGCTTGGGCATGTTGGGATGCTCTTCATCTTTAGGGCCGCCTGCTGCATCAAAAAGGTCTTGATGGAGTTTGCCTACATAGTCAGAAAATTCTTTCGTGATTTTATCCGCTTCAATTGCAGCCGCACGAAATGCCTCGTTTTGATCATTCTTGTAGGCATCCGCTTGCTTATTGATGTTACTAAGTATTTGGCTATTGGTGGTTTCTACAATGGCATTACTATTTTTCAAACCTTTATCCAAAGAGAAAAAAGCGTTCATCACCTCTGCAGAAACATTCAATGCGAGCAAAGCTGTGAGCACCAGATACATCAGGTTGATCATCAGCTGCCGCGGTTCCTTTGGAATGGACATGTGCTTAAATTTTAAGTTAAAAAATCGATTAAGTGAACTCGCAAATGTGCTGAATTACTACTGGTTCCTGAAACTGCTCGCCATCGCATTCAGCATATTGCCATACACGCCATTCAGGTTCGTCAGGTTGTTATTCAAGTCAGCCAGTTGGCTTTTGTAGGCCTTGGTATCTTCGAGGGAATCGCCGAGGTCTGCCATCGCTTCATTCAATTTCGTGTAGAAATTGGTCATCGCTTTGATTTGTTCACTGGTGCCGGAGAAATCTACTTCTTGTAATGCTTTGAGAGAAGACAGGTTTTTCGACATAGACTGCAACTCAGTGAGTACCCCGCCCAATTGGGCTTCGATAACATCGCCGTGTAGCGGTGCACCCATTTCTTCCAGCGGGCCTGCTGTAAGCGGAGCCAGGTTGGCTCTGTAATCATCAAGGCCGGGATAGAGTTTGTCCCAGTAGTAGTCAGGTTCCGGGCCAATAACGCCGAGAAAGAGGAAGATAAAAGATTCCGTGCTCAGGCCAATAATCAAGGCCATACTTGCCCAGGGCCAACTCTCCAATTTTGCCAAGGCGCCTATCAATACTACGGAGGCACCTACACCAATAATGGCGTTTTTGATGTACTTAAATCCTTTTGTGTGTACGAAACTCATTTTAATCGTGTTTTAAAAAAGGTTAGCTAAACTAATTTGAGTAAGCGGGTTTTCAAAAATTCCCTCTCCTATAATGCCTTATCTTAAAAAGGTAACACGGCCATTTCGGAAAGAATGAAATATTTTTAGCCCTTCTAAATCGCGATGCGAAATAATTTTGCAGCGCAAAAATAAAAGAAATGGATAGCTGGCAAAACCAGCTATCCATTTCATTTTCATTTTTTTTATCATCAAAAATCGTTGATAGAACGGCCGAGAAAGGTCAAGGCACAACGGAATCCGATGTAAGACTTGGTAGTATCCTGATATTCCCAATGCCGGTTGCCGGTTTGGAGGAACCAGGCGATGTCTTTCCAGGACCCTCCGCGTATTACTTTGCGTTTGTAGGCTTCCGGATCGTCGTCTTTGGCATCGTAGCGAATATCGGGGTTCAGGTCGTGCATGAAAGCATAGGCATTTTCGTAGAATGCCGAGGAAGTCCACTCAGCTACATTGCCCGACATATTGAAGAGGCCATAGTCGTTGGGGAAATAGGCATCTGCTTTCACCGTATATTGGCCACCGTCTTCGGGGTAGTTGCCACGGCCAGGCTTGAAGTTAGCCAATAAACAGCCTTTGGCATTGCGGGTGTAATAACCGCCCCAAGGATATGGGGCAAGGTCGTGACCACCTCTGGCTGCGTATTCCCACTCGTGTTCGGTAGGTAGCCTGAAGTCTTCCGAATTTATGCCATCTCCTCTGACATCTTGGTAGGTATCCCAAAGTTTGGTTCTCCAGTAAGCGAAGGCTGTGGCCATGTGCCAGTTAGTGCCCACTACCGGATAATCATCGAAAGCGGGGTGCCAAAAGTAGTTACGAGTCATTGGCTCGTTGTACGAATAGGCGAAATCACGAATCCACACCAAGGTGTCGGGATAGACGTTGATTTTTTTCCGCTGGATAAAAGAGGTCCGGGGAGATTTTCCATGGTCGTGAGCAGCAGCCTGCCAGTCGAACCATTCATATTCAAATACGAGCTTGCTCACGTCAAGTTCTTTTCTACCAGCAAAGCGATCGTCACCTTGATAGTACATGTCTTCCAGGGTTTGGTCTTCCCAGTCGATTTCGTATTCCCAATCGACGTATTCGTCGCCGGTAACTTCATCTTGCTTGAAGTGGCTAAGATAGGTATGAGCCAGAGAATCTCTCACCCAATAGACGAATTGGCGGTACTCGTTGTTGGTGATTTCTGTATCATCCATGTAAAAACCCTGAATGGAAATGGATTTAGACCTTTGGACGAAGGTATTGGTAATATCTTGGTCGCTGGGGCCTATGTGAAGTGTACCGGAAGGCACGTAAACCATACCGAATGGGTTGATGCCTTTCCAGTTTGGGCGGTCAGGTGCGCCAACCAATTGGCCGGTTTCCTTTGTTCCGCATGAAGTCAGATAAGTTGCTAAGACAAGCAACGCCAGTGAAGTTTTTATTAATCTTTTCATTTTTAACACCCGAATTTTCCTTCTTTTAAAAAGAGACGTAAAAATAGTTCTTTACGTGTGATTACAAACAAGCATCCTGCATTTCTGCCGTTTGGCGGGCAAATTTAACATTTTGCGCAAAATGAACGACAGCAATTTTCGACTTAGTGTGGATCTGCCAATTTTTAATCTGAAGTGGCCTCGCTGCCAGCCCAACGCCCTCTAATGGCTGTCCCTATGTTTTTACCGGCAGCAATGGGGAAATCTTAAAGAGATCTTGGGTTATAGATTATTTTCGGCGGTCTGCCTTTGCCAATTGGTTTGCCCAGGTTGTAACTGAGCACTATTTCATGGGAGCCGTTACTCACCGTACTTAGTTTCGAAAGCGTGAAATCATAAGCGTAAGCCAGCTTAATGTGTTCACTCAACTTAAACCCGGCCAGAAAGGATATGGCATCTCTGCTTTCAGAATTGTAACCTCTAAACGTGGCCCCCGCGAAGATATTTTCATTGTATTCAGCAAAAACAGAAAAATCCATTTGTGTCTGCCGGGCATCGGATTTTACCAAGACCGACGGGTTGAGAGTAGTGCTGGTGTTGAGGTCAAAATGGTAGCCGAGAAAAAAATAAAGGGTTCTTTCAGGTTTGAAAGTAAAGGTGGAAAGGTCTATTTCGTTTTCTATCAGATTCATCACCGAAAGGCCGCCTTCCAGGTGTTCGCCTTGATAATAGGCCCCTGCGTGAAAGGTAGGAGCCGCCCCCGAAAGTTTTCCGGTAGTAAGGAGCACGTCTTGGTGGGCGATTGGATTGCCTTGGTCATCGAAAATGGTGCCGGGCGTTTTTACTTTCGAGCCATCGAGCTGCCGCTGAACGAGTCCGCTGCTCATTCCCATTGAAAGCAAGCCCTTCCGAAATGGCAACTGGTAGGCGTAGCTCAACTGAAAAGAGGTTTGTTCCCAAGACCCGATAGTCTCGCTTTCCAACCCGATGCCAGCTCCACCCCCGGCAATGTACAGCGGCATGTGTGCATTCAGGTTCTTGGTTTCGGGACTGCCTTCCAGCCCTATCCATTGGTTGCGGTAAACGCCCGTCATGCTGAGTGAGTTGTCCATGCCTGCGTATGCCGGGTTAAAGGCGTATTTGTTGAACATGTAAAGGCTGTATTGGGGTACCTGCTGTGCTGCAACGGTGCCAACGCCAAGAATGAGCAATAGAATGGTGAAGATGTTTTTCATGGACTTCGTAAATTTTTGACTTAGTAACGACCAAAAAATAACCTCTCTCTTTTTTCGGCGGCTTCGCCGCCGAAAAAAGAGAGAGGTTCATGATTTCTGCCAGCCGAAGGCTGGCAGAAATCATGAACCTATTTTTTAACCGTTACTTAGTAGCGATGAACGGCTAAATTATGAGGCTGGGAGTGCATCTGTCTCCGTTTCTGAAACGATAAACGGGTGTACCAATTGCCTGAATTCTTCCACGGTTCGCACCGGCTGCTGACAGGCGTAATCGCGGCAGTAATATATTAATGTATCGGAACCGGCTGTTTTCCCCATCAGCAAAGGGTAGTTTATACCGTTCGGGTTGGTGGCAGCCATTAATACTTTTTGCGGTAAAAAACCGGCATTTATGGCTGCCGCCAATGTGGCAGCCTGGCAGCCTACCACTGCGATTTCAGGAATCCCATGCGCCTCACTCAGCATCGCTGTGGCCCAGCGAGCAAAAGAACCAGGGTACTTTTCTACGGATTTTTTTAGAGCGCCAAGCATCTTAGATGCTAACTTCCGGTATTCTTCATGGCCCAGCAAGATGCCCAATCGCTGCAAATTGCGAACCATCGTGGCATTGCCGGAGGGGGTGGCCGAGTCGTACAAATCTTTTTTGCGAAGCAAAATGTCCTGTTGTTTTGCCGACGTAAAATAGAACAATTTATCCGACGCGTCAAGAAAATGATCCAACACAAAGGCCATGTATCTTTCAGCCTGCAAAAGCCACGAGGTATCGAAAGTGATTTCGTAAACATCCACCAGCGCTTCTATAAGGAAGGCGTAATCGTCAAGAAAACCGTCGTATTGGGCCTTGCCATCTTTGTAGGTGTGGTACAGTGTGAGGCCATCCGGCTGCACCATTTTTTCGAAAAGAAAACGAAGGTTTTTCTCCGCCGCCTTTCTGTACGTCTCAAGGCCCAGTGCCGAATACGCCTTTGCATAGGCCGAGCAGATAAGGGCATTCCAATCCAACAGAATCTTGTCATCGAGGGCGGGATGTATCCGGCGGTGCCGGACGTCGAAGAGCTTTTGGCGGGCTACCGCCAATTTGCGTTTGAGCGCCTCCGATTCCATCCCTCTGCTTTGGGCAAATTCTTCAAAGGTACATTTCCGCCAGAGGATGTTTTTACCCTCCCAATTTCCTCTACCCGACACATCATAAAACTCGCAGAAAAGGGGCGCATCATTTCCCAAAATCTGTTCAATTTCCGTTTTGTCCCAGACGTAATACTTGCCCTCAATACCCTCTGAGTCGGCGTCTTGGGCAGAATAAAAGCTACCACCTGCACCCGTCATTTCGCGGCCCACCCATTCCAGCGTCTGTTCAATCGTTTCTTTGTACAACTCACTTTTTGTCACTTTGTATGCCTCAGCAAGCAGGCTCACGAGCAGTGCATTGTCGTACAGCATTTTTTCAAAATGCGGCACCAACCACCGGGTATCAGTGGCATAGCGGGCAAAGCCGCCGCCAATGTGGTCGTAAATACCGCCCATCGCCATTTTGTTCAGCGAAAGAATGACGTGGTGCAAGGCTCTTTTTTCACCATAATAATAATGGTAGTTGAGCAGGTAGTGCAGCGACATGGTGCCGGGAAACTTGGGTGCTGCGCCAAAGCCGCCATTCACCCGGTCGGCCTGTTGCAACAAATTGGCTCCGATTTTTTGTAACAAGGCATCGGTGAACGGGCTTTCATCGCTCACCACCGAGAGCTGGTTGCTGGTGAAATGGTCCCCCGAATTTTCGATGATTTCCATGAGCCGGCGGGCCTGCTCCACCACCACATGCCGTTTGTTTTGAAAAGAGTGGCTAATATTCATCAGCACTTGTAGCCAGGAGGGCCGGTTGTAGGCTGGCATCGGTGGGAAATAGGTGCCTGCATAAAATGGCTTCCGATCCGGCGTGAGAAAACAGTTGAGCGGCCAGCCGCCACCGCCCGTGAACACCTGGCAGGCCTCCATGTAAACCTGGTCCACGTCGGGCCGCTCTTCGCGGTCCACTTTTATACAGACGAAGTTGTCGTTCATAAACTCCGCCACTTCTTTATCTTCAAAACTCTCCCGCTCCATCACGTGGCACCAGTGGCAGGTGGAGTAGCCGATGCTGACGAGAATGGGCTTGTCTTCTTTCCGGGCCTTTTCAAAAGCTTCGGGTTTCCAGGCGTACCAATCCACGGGATTGTGGGCATGCTGAAGGAGGTAGGGAGAAGTTTCGTGTTGAAGTTTATTCATGAAAGCGAATTTGCTCAATTTACTTTCGGGGCTATTAGCTCAACCGGAAAATTGGACAAAAGTTGCGCGACCACGATGGTGTGCCCGCTATCAAGAGGATATGTAAAGTAGCGTTCACCGCCTCGCATACACTCCGAAATACTTGCACTCCCCGATGATTTGGCGGTAAAATTCCGTGCCGGAGTATTGCTGTTTCAGGCGGCTGAAATTGGTGAGGCGGGTCTCCGGCAGGTGGGGGATGCGGTTGCAGCAAGGCTGCGGTTTGTATTCATCACTCACGAAGTACATTTTTTGCTCGCAGCGGGCTGCCTGAAACGTTGCTTTTGCTGCCAGCTCCGAGCCGGACGGGGCCAAGAGCCGGGCCTTTTCAAAATTGTAGAGTGCCGTCGAAAGGTTGGTATTTTCGCGGTTGCCCTCCGCA
>Ga0210044_10010466_pt1 | contig 11043 bp, 11 predicted proteins | sample CryGey13umfilter_2_FD_183959 | JGI IMG/M metagenome (GOLD analysis project Ga0210044, IMG submission 183959) | Groundwater microbial communities from aquifer in Utah, USA - Crystal Geyser 4/9/14 3 um filter (SPAdes) (version 2) | ecosystem: Environmental > Aquatic > Deep subsurface >...
TTTTATATTCCGATTCCGGCCTGCCTGCCGGCGAGGCAGGTTTGCCCCAGGGAATAATTTTCAGAGTAGACGAGGGAGGAAACAGCTTGCCGGTCATTATTGAAGGAGTATTCGGAAAAAATCATCTTTATGCTTCTTTGGCGGCGCTTGCATTTTTTTATGGCTTGAAATTCAATATTCTTGACGCTATAAATGCCCTGAAAAATTATGATGTTCCACCGGGCAGAATGCGCCTATTGTCCGGTATAAATAATTCTTTAATTATAGATGACAGTTATAATTCTTCTCCTTTTGCCTGCGAGTCTGCGCTTAAAACTTTAGGAGAAATAAAAAGTGTGGGACGAAAAATTGCCGTTTTGGGCGATATGCTGGAGTTGGGCAAGTATACGGAAGAATCGCATAAAAATATCGGCAAAATAGCTGAAAAAAATGCTGAAATACTTATTGTTGTCGGTCCTCGCGCGAAAACCATCGAAGAAGGCGCTGTTTTAGCGGGAATGAATGAAAAAAATATTTTTGAATTCAATAATTCGCGTGAAACAGGGGAGTTTTTAAAAACTTTTGTAAAAAATGGCGATTTAGTGCTTGTTAAAGGTTCGCAAGGAATGCGTATGGAGCGTGCTGTGGAAGCTGTATTGAAAGATAAAGAAAATAAAGAAAAATTATTAGTTCGGCAGGACAAAGAATGGCTTGAGAAGGAATAATAATTAAAAATAAAGAAAGCCTTGTGAAAAATTTCCACAAGGCTTTTAAAATTATAGGAAAGGCTTATTTATTTCTTTGGAGTAAGAATAATAAGTCTTTGTACTGTTTTATCTTCCTTTATGCTTAGAAAGATTGTTATTCTTCCATCTTTGGCAGTTGCAGTACTGTCACGGAAGTCGGTTATTTCATCATAACGATTGGAATATAACGGCACACCTTTTCTATCGATATGGAAAAATTTTTCGTCTTCATTGCTTTCCACCCACGCATATCCTTCGTGGAAATCACCGATACTTGCATATTTTTTTTTATATACAGGTGTTCCACTCGTATCAATATGAAAACAGTCCCCATTATCATTTTCAACAGCAGATAATCCTTCAAAGAAGTCCCTGACCTTAAAAAATTTTCTTTGGTATGCCGGTTTGCCGTCTTTTTTAATGTGAAAGCTGTATAAATCAGTTTCAACGACAGCATAACCATTTACGAAGTTATAAACTTTTTGATATCTCTGCTTATAAATAGCATTTCCAGTGCTATCTATATGAAAAAATTTTTTATTTTCATCCTGCACCCATGCAACTCCTTCGTGGAAGTTGCCAACTTCTCTGAACCGTTTTTTGTAAAGCGGTGTTCCATCGGCTCTGACGTGATATTCTCCGTTTTTATCGGACGCCTTGATATATGGCGTTTTAAGGGAATCTGAATCAGAAGCATAAATAAAAGACAAGTTAACAAAGATCATTCCTAGAACAATCATTGTTGTTAAAGCAATTTTTCTCATAATTTTCAATTTTTTAGGTACAAATTAATTATTTTTTAAATTTATTATATGTTACTATATTTGCCTATATTTGTCAAGCAAAATATAAATTTTAATTGGTGACCCTACAGAGAATCGAACTCTGATTTTATCCTTGAGAAGGATACGTCCTAACCGTTAGACGATAGGGCCAAATTAATCTTCAATTTTAGGTTTGTCTATTTGAATACTGGAAAGTTCCGGTGAAGAGCCTGCGATATGCAAAACATCTTTATCTATTTTTCTTAACTCTTTATTAGAAGTATTATAGTGATTCACTACAGTATTCAAAGCATTGCCGAGCTTGGCATGATATTCATCATAAGATTTTAAATGCTTTCCCAAGTCTTCAACTTTTTTAATTATTTCTTTCGCTGATTCTTCTATTTGCATTGCTTTCAAGCCCTGAAGAACTGTCTGCAAATATGCCAAAAAAGAAGTAGGGGATACGATAACAACTTTATATTTTCCGGCTGCCCGCTGGATTAAGTTTTCATTTTCATCTCCAGCGCCTACTTTATTTGTTAAAAGATCATAATAAATCGCTTCGTGTGGTATAAACATAAATGCAAAGTCTGTCGTGCCTTCTCTTGGTTGGATATATTTTGAAGTTTCTGTGATTCTATTTTTTAAGTCATTTACAAAAATTGTTTCCAGTTTTTTCTTTTCAGCGGGATTGCGCTCCTCAACCATTTTGTTGTAATTCTCAAGAGAAAATTTTGAATCTATCGGAATTATTTTATCTTTGACAAAAACCACAGCATCAACAATATTTCCATCCGGAAAAGCGTATTGCATTTGGTAACTGCCGGTTGGCAATACGTTTTTTAAAACAGTTTCTAAATAATATTCGCCCAAAATTCCGCGCTGTTTCGGATTTTTTAAAATATCCTGCAAGCTTTGCAATTGATCGGCAAAAGAAATGACTTGCTTATTTGTTTCATCAAGCCGTGTTAATCTTTCCGTGATATCCCTGATTATTTTATTTGATTCAGAGGAATGGAATTTCAAACTTTCATTCACTTGCTTATGGCTTTCGCTTATCTTGCTGTCCACTATTCGTGAAATTTCATTTAATTGCGTAAGTATGAGCTGTAATCCAGTATCACTGGTTTTTTCTTGCTTTTTCCTTAACAAAAAATACAGGAGTATTATCACTCCCAAACTCAATATTCCAACAATCACCCAAACCGCATTTTGCATGCTTTTATTCTAACACAAAAATAATTTTATCTCTTTAAATAATGCTTTAGCGTATAAATCCAATCTTCGTCAATTTGGTCGCTTTCTTCTTTTTGTTTTAATAGCCATTCAAGATAGCCGGGGTCAATGCGGGCGATTTCTTTTATTTCTTTTCCATTATGTTTCCCGAAATTGATGAATTTAAAAAGCGAAGGATGAGACGAAATTTCTATCATTTTTTCTATGGCCTCTTCTTCGTTTAATTTTTCACTTTCCATCAATTTATTTTTCAATCTCCCAAATAATTTTTCTAATACTAATACATCACCAAGGGCATCGTGTGCCAGAGCCTCCACATCAAGCTCTAAAAGATAGCGCAAATATTGGAGATTATATCTTTCTATTTTTCCTTCTGGGTCTAAATATCTTGCGAGCCTAAGTGTGCAGATGGAATTTTTAGGATTTATTTCTTCTTTTTTAATTATCATCAAATCAAATTGCGCATTATGAGCCACAACTACAGAATTTTCATTTTCAAAAAGTTCTTTTATTTTTTTAGAATCAGGGCTTTCGCTAAATGAAGGTTTATCCATAACCATTTTATTTGTTATGTGATGTACGGCGGAAGCCTCCGGCGGGATCTTAATCGGCGGTTTGTAAAGACCGGTAAAACTTTCTTCGTCTGTTTTATAGGCAATTTGGCACAGAAAATCTTTTTCCGTATTGCCGGTCGTTTCCGTGTCAAAGAAAATAATTTTATTCATATGGCATATTTTATCACACTTTGGTATAATGGGCGCTATGTTGCACAAACAAATAAAAAATAAAATAAAAGAAGCCATGCTCGCAAAAAATACTGTTCTTCTTGAAACTTTGCGATCTATGATTGCCGGTTTTACGAATGAACTTGTCGCTAAGGGCAGGAAACCGAATGAAATGCTTAATGACAAAGAAGCTCTGGCTGTCATAAATCGCCTAGCCAAGCAAAGAAAAGATTCAATAGAGCAATTTAAAAAAGGCAATAGGGAAGATTTAGTTAAAATAGAAAAAGCCCAGCTTACAGTTTTGGAAACTTATCTGCCTAAAATGATGGATAAGGATGAAATTGAAAAGATAGTAAAAGTCAAAAAAGAGGAATTAAAGATAACCGACGCGAGTAAAAAAGGCATGCTTATGTCGGTTATTATGAAAGATTTAAAGGGCAAGGCCGATGGATCTGTTGTAAAAAAAATTGTTGACTCGCTTTTTGAACATTAAAATGGATGCAGTAAATATTTTGACTAATATAATAAGTGGCAATGAAATCTTGGCTTATTTTTTGATTTTTATCGCAATCGTCTTAGAAGGGGAACTCGTTCTGGTATTTTCAGGCATAATGGCGCATTTGGGCGCTTTTGATTTTACATTATTGTTTTCGGTTGCTTTTGCCGCCGCTATGGCGAAAACCATATTAGGTTATAAAATTGGGACATTTTTTTTCCGGCATTACCCACAAAGCCGAATATTCAGCTTCCTGCAAAAAAAAGTTATGTTCTTTCTTCCGCGCCTGAAAGAAAAGCCGTTTTGGTCCATTTTTATTTCTAAATTTATTTACGGCATCAACCACTTCACACTGATCCTTTCCGGCTACATGAAGACTAATTTTAGAACTTATTTCAAGGCCGAGTTTTATTCGTCCGTGATCTGGGTTTTAGGATTATTATTGGTCGGCTATTTTTTCAGCTTTGCTGCTTTGAGCATTACTCGCGATATTAAAAAGTTCTTTCTTCTTGTAATTTCCTTTTTTATAATCTTTATTTTATTTGAGCAAATTATCACGTTCGTATATCAATTATGGAAAAATTTGAACGGAAAAAATTAATAACGCACGACGGATCATTTCATGCGGATGATATTTTTTCTGCGGCTGCGCTTTCCATAATGCTTGAAAAGGAAAATCAGCCATTTGAAATAATCCGCACTCGCGATAAAGAAATAATAAAAAACGGAGATTACGTTTTTGATATTGGTGGAATTTATGACGAAAAATTAAATAAATTTGATCACCACCAGCCGGGTGGTGCTGGTGCGAGAGGCAATGAGATACCTTATTCTTCTTTTGGCTTGGTTTGGAAAAAATATGGAGAAAAAATCTGCGGGTCAAAAAAATCAGCGGAAATTATTGATAACAAGCTTGTGGCTCCTATTGATGCTGATGATAACGGTTTTAATTTAGTTGAAAAAAAACATGAAATTTTTCCGTATTTAGTTCAGGATGTTCTGTCTATTTTCAAGCCGACTTCTTTGGAAAATATGGATAAAGATGAGCAATTTAAAAAAGCTCTTGTTTGGGCGAAAGAAATTTTAAATAGGGAAATAAAGAGAGCAAACGACCAGATAGAAATTGCAAAAATTATCCAAAATTTTTATAAAAATGCCAAAGACAAAAGATTGATAATTATAGACGAGCCGAAAGTTTCCAGATATGAAATTTGGGATGCGCTTCAGGATTTTCCGGAGCCGTTGTTTGCGATTTATGGCGTGGAAGAAAATGAATGGCGAGTTGTGGCAATGCGGTTAGAGCCCAATTCTTTTAGGAATAGAAAAGATTTTCCGAAGAATTGGGCAGGACTTAGAGACGAAGAACTTCAAAAAGTTTCAGGAGTTTCGGACGTACTTTTTTGCCACAATAGTTTATTTCTTGCCGGCGCCAAATCTAAAGAAGGAGCAATTAAATTAGCCCAACTCGCATTAAATAATTAGTATTTTAACTATTAACTAATAACTATCAACTAATAACTATTTATGGCCTTCATAGATGAAATAAAAATACATGCAGAGGCGGGACAAGGCGGGGACGGCGTTGTCCGTTGGCGACAGGAAAAATTCATACCTAAAGGCGGGCCGGCCGGAGGCGATGGCGGGCGGGGCGGAGATTTTTATACTATTGCTATTCGGGATATTCATGCTCTTTCAAGATATAAGGCAAAAAAAGAATTTTACGCTGATCGGGGTGAGGATGGCGGAAAAAAGAGTTTGCACGGCAAAAATGGCGAGGATTTTATTTTGGAATTGCCTGTCGGTTCCGTTATTACTAATTTAGAGACGGATGAAAAATGGCAGTTATTGGAAGAAGGGCAAAAAGTTTTGCTTTTGAAAGGCGGATACGGCGGTTTTGGCAATGAACATTTTAAAAGTTCTACAAATACGACTCCGAAAGAATGCCGTCCGGGGCAAGATGGCGAGAAGGGAAATTTTCAAATTGAATTGGAGCTTTTTGCAGACATTGGATTTGTCGGCCTGCCAAATGCCGGAAAATCTTCGTTATTGAATACTTTGACCAAAGCAAATGCAAAAGTTGCTGATTACGCTTTCACAACCCTTGATCCCAATTTAGGGGATTTTTACGGCTATGTTATTGCCGATATTCCCGGGCTTATTGAAGGCGCTTCGGAAGGGAAAGGTTTGGGTATGAAATTTTTGCGTCATATTAAAAGGACAAAAATGCTTGCGCATTTAATTTCTTTTGAAAATGAACTCGCTCGTTCCGGCGGTATGTTGAAAGTTTATAAAGAGATTCGCAAAGAATTGGAAAAATACGGCAACGATTTAGATAAAAAAGAAGAAATTATTGTTCTTACAAAAACTGATGTGATAGAGGATGAAAAGATTATAGATAAAAAGAAAAAAGAATTTGAAAAATTGCTTGCCCGAACTTCAGAGAAGGGCGTGGGTGAAAAAGTTTTTGCAATTTCTCTCTATGATGATGAGTCAATAAAAGAATTTAGCGACGAACTAGCCAAAATTTTAAAGAAAAAGGTATAATTAATTTATGAATAAAAAGTATTACCCAACTATTGGGCTTGAGATACATGCAGAGTTGAAAACGCAAACAAAGATGTTTTGTATTTGCAAGAACGATCCTGATGAAGAAAAACCCAATGTAAATATTTGTCCTGTTTGCATGGCGCATCCGGGAACTTTGCCGGTTATAAATAAGAAAGCCGTGGAAAATGTGATTAAAGTCGGTTTGGCGCTTGATGGGAAAATTGCCGATTTTTCTGAATTTGATAGGAAAAATTATTTTTATCCGGATATTCCGAAGGGTTATCAGATTTCACAATATAAATATCCGATTGTTTCAGGCGGACATTTGGCGGATTTTGATATTACTCGCGTGCACCTTGAGGAAGATACAGCAAATAGCAAGCATGTCCAGGCCCGGCCTGGACAAATGTCCAGGCCCGGCCTGGACAGACTGGACGAAGGATATTCTCTTATTGATTTTAATCGAGCAGGGATACCCCTGATGGAACTTGTGACTGAACCGCATATATTTGAGAGCGATGAAGAGGCAGCCAAAGCATCTTCAAGTTTTGCTAAGGAACTTCAATTGATACTTTGGTATTTGGGAGTTTCAGAAGCGAATATGGAAAAAGGCGAAATGCGGGTTGAAGCGAATATTTCAGTTTCGGAAGACAAAAAAAAGTTAGGCACGAAAGTTGAAGTTAAAAATTTGAATTCTTTCAAGAGTGTTGAGAAGGCTATTAAATTTGAATTAGATAGAATGGTAGAACTTTTGGAAAATGGAAAAGGAGATGAGATAGTACAAGAGACTCGCGGTTGGGATGAAAATAAACAGCAAACTTTTTCGCAGAGAAAGAAAGAATCAAGCCACGACTACAGATATTTTCCAGAACCGGATCTGCCAAAGATGAAATTACACGAAGTTTTTGACTTAGAAAAAATGAAAAGTGAATTGTCAGAATTGCCCGATGAGAGGCGTAAAAAATATAGAAAAAATTATGGGATTAAAGATGAAGATATCGAGAGTTACATAAATGATCCAGGACTGGGATCTTGGTTTGAGGAAGTTGCCAAGATTTTGAAAGATAAGAACAAAACAAAAACAGCTTCAAACTATATCACTTCTGATTATTTGGGATTAAAGAAAAATAATGAAAATGTAAAACTTCCAGATGCTAAGAATTTTGCCGAATTAATTGATATGCTGACAGAAAATAAAATTTCTTCTCGTGTTGCAAAAGATATTTTGGCTATGATTGTATTAAAAGATGAATCTCCAATGAAAATTGCCACAGAAAAAGATTTGCTTCAAAAAAATGATGAAAGTGCTATCAAGACAATCGTAGAAAAAATTATTTCTGAAAATCCTGAAGTTGTGGCTATTTATAGATCTGGAAAAGAAAATGCAATTATGTCGCTTGTTGGAAAAGTAATAAAAGAAAGCAAAGGCAGCGCAAATCCACAAATGGTTATCAAATTATTGAAGGATTTGCTAAAATAACGGGATGAAAACATTACGAGAATATATAAAGGAAGCAGAAGAGAAAAAAGTTGCTATCGGGCATTTTAATATTTCAAATTTGGAAGGTTTGCATGGCATTTATAATGCGGCGAAAAACCTGTCCGCCTCTGGTGGAGCGAATGTACCAGTAATTATCGGACTTTCAGAGGGTGAAGAAGAATTTGTTGGGAAAAACGAAGCTGTCGCTTTAATTCATGCAATTCGTGAGAGAGATAATTATCCAATATTTTTAAACGCTGATCATCATTATAGTTTTGAATCCGTAAAAACTGTGCTTGATATTGGTTTTGATTCTGCAATTATTGATGCTGTAAAATTACCGCTTGAGGAAAATATTGCGCTTACAAGAAAATGCGTAGATTATGCGCGTGAACTTTCTAAAAAAGAAAACAGAGATATTTTAATTGAAGCTGAACTTGGTTTTATTGGAACTTCGTCAAAAATTTTAGATGAAATTCCACAAGGAGTTTCTGAGGCCACAATGACAAGACCTGAAGATGCGAAAAGTTTTGTAGAAAAAACCGGAATTGATTTGCTTGCGTCTTCTGTTGGCAATATTCACGGAATGATAAAAGGTGGGAATCCAAAATTAAATATTGAGAGAATAGGGGAAATTCGCAAAGCTTGTGGTATCCCTCTTGTTTTGCATGGTGGTTCTGGAATATCAGATGAAGATTTCAAAAATGCGATTAAAGCGGGCATTTCGGTAATTCACATAAACACAGAAATCAGAGTTGTGTATAAACAAGCGCTGGAAAAATTCTTGAAAGAAAATCCGAACGAAATCGCGCCTTACAAAATTTTAAAACCAGCGGTAGAAGCGATAGAAAAAGTTGTTGAAGCTCGTTTGAAACTTTTTAATGGGATAGAATAATTTAGTTGCAATTTTTAAATTTTCGGGTATACTTTCTCTCATGTTGGCTTTAAAAGCAAAAACCAGAAATATCAAAGAAGATTTGGCGAAAATGAGAAAAACAGGCGAATTGCCGGCTGTTTTTTACGGAGCGGGTAAAAAATCTACTTCCATTTCCGTGCCGAAAGTTGATTTTAAGAAAGTGTGGGAAAAAGCCGGCGAATCTTCCGCTATTAAAATCTCAACCCCCGAAGGAGACGTAGATGTTTTGATTCATGAAGTCCAGACTGATCCGGTGACAGACGAGCCGATTCATATAGATTTTTTGGCAATTGATATGAACAAGAAAATCAGAGTTGAAGTTTCCCTTGAATTTACAGGAGTATCCGAAGCCGTTAAAAGCGGTTTGGGCACTTTAGTTAAAGTGCTTTATGAAGTTGAAGTTGAGGCTTTGCCGAAAGATCTTCCGCACAATATTGTCGCAGACATTTCCAAACTTGATACTTTAGACAACCAAATACTACTTGTTTCCAACCTGAATCTTCCATCTGGCGTCACTATGATTACAAAAGGAACTGAAGTCGTTGCTTCTATTGCTGAACAAAAAGAAGAAAAAGAAGAGGTTGTGGCACCGGTTGATTTGTCGGCAATTGAAGTTGAAAAGAAAGGCAAAAAAGAGGAAGAGGGAGTTATAGCCGAAGCAGTTGCTCCAGTTGCGGAAGAGAAGAAAGAAGAGAAAAAATAATCTTCTACCGTATAAACAGATAAAAATATGCTATCATAAAGCTATGACGAGGAAAAAAGTCATAGTTTTTGTTTTCTTAATATTTTTATTTTTTGGACTGTGCCGGCAAAGGACATTCGCTTTTGACTGCGTTAAAGATTTGAATGATAAATCTACTGCCGAACAAAAACAGCAATGCCAAAATGAATTGCAGGCAATTGAAAAAGAATTAAAAGAATTGGAGCAAAAGCTGGTCAATACCAAAAAGCAGACCGGCAATATTACAGCAGACATCAATTATCTGACAAATCAAATTAATGCCCTCAAAACGAAAATAAAAGCGCGGGCATTATCCATTGCTCAGCTTAAAATTGATATAAATAATAAAATCTCTAAAATTCAGACTCTTTCAGAAAAAATAGAAAGCGAGCATCAATCTCTTGCCCAGCTTCTCAGAAATACCAATGAATTTGATAATGAAAATATATTGCATTTGATTCTCTCAGACGGAACTATTTCAGATTTTTATCAGGACTTGGAATCATATTCCACCATCAAACAGGCGGTAAAAGCCTCGGTTGAGGAAATCAATGGGATCAAGGTGGAAACGGAAGAGCAAAAAACTAAATTGCAAAAAAGGCAAGATGCAGAGTTTGATGCCAAGACAGAGCTTGAAAATGCGCAAAAACAAGTAACTCAAAGTCAAAATGAACAAAAGCAATTGCTTGCAATATCAAAAAAGAAAGAAAGCGATTATCAAAAAGTTATAGCCGAAAGGCAGAAGCGGGTTGCCGAGATAAAAGCCAGATTATTCCCATTAGCCGGCGGAGCGCAGGCTATCCGCTTTGACGTGGCATTGCAATATGCGGAAACGGCCTCTGCCAAAACAAAAATTGATCCGGCATTTTTACTCGCTATTTTGACTCAAGAAAGCAATTTGGGAGCGAATGTCGGGCAATGCTATTTATCTAATACTACAACCGGAGCAGGGGTCGGCAAAAACACCGGAAGAGTTTTTCCTAATGTGATGAAACCGACTCGAGATGTACAGCCATTTCTTGAAATAACGAATAAACTTGGCTTCAACGCATTTAAAACGGTTGTCTCTTGCCCTATTGCAGGAGCAGCTGGCTATGGCGGAGCTATGGGACCTGCGCAATTTATTCCTTCCACATGGAAACTTTTTGAAAGTAGAATTAAAGCCATAACAGGATCTTCTCCTCCAAATCCGTGGTCTCCGACTGATGCGTTTATGGCTTCCTCTTTATACTTAACCGATCTTGGCGCGGTTGGAAATAGCGCAAGCGCTCAGCACCGGGCTGCCTGCAAATATTACGGCTCTGGAGGATCGACTTGTTCATATAGCTGGAGCGTTATGGCTCTGAAGAGTAAAATTCAAAGCGACATTGATTACTTGAAACAATACGGCGTTGCCAAAAATTAATTCTTGTGATAGATTAAAAGGCAAT
>Ga0210044_10010467_pt1 | contig 11042 bp, 9 predicted proteins | sample CryGey13umfilter_2_FD_183959 | JGI IMG/M metagenome (GOLD analysis project Ga0210044, IMG submission 183959) | Groundwater microbial communities from aquifer in Utah, USA - Crystal Geyser 4/9/14 3 um filter (SPAdes) (version 2) | ecosystem: Environmental > Aquatic > Deep subsurface > Groundwater...
GGCGACATGGACCACACGGCGCACGCCCTCCTGCACGGATGGTTTTTGCTTAAAATTAAAAGTTATTTCGAGCTGGCGGGTCTTTTCCCGCGTATACTTGGAAAACGCAGAAAAATCCAATCCAGCCGCAAAGTCAAAGATGCGGAGATCGCCCGTCTTTACGAGGGAAAACTGACCGTGGCCGGGATGAACCACCCGCTGATGAAACATATCCTGAGTCCGGCGCTGAACGCTTATTGGCAGTTGATCCGGGGTTGGATTTAATCCTTTTTTGATAGAGACGGCTTTTTAATTTATCAACCCGATTTTCATTTTTTATCAGGAGAACAAATGGCTTACGAAAACTCACCCCACTATGCAGATGAAACTCCGGGAATAAAACATTACTGCACCTGCGGCGAATCCGCCAACAAACCCTATTGCGACGGTTCCCACGAAACCAAAAACACCGGTAAATCCCCCAAAGAATTCGTCGTCGAGAAAGCCAAGCGCATGGCCATTTGCGACTGCGGCCATACCGGAAACTCTCCATTTTGCGACGGCTCGCATTTGAAACTGTGATTGCGCAATTCAATGCTGTTGAAACGCAATCGATAGACCATGAATTCAAATAAAATCAACCGCCTGGCTGAAAAACTGGTGAGTAATTTAAAAAGTGTTCTCTTTCACTTGATTTATTATTTTCTGGAGGTCCCCTGGGCGGCCTACAATCTATACATTCAAAAAAGGAGTTTAAAAAATCTGGGGATACGTTACCCCATTATCAATTCAATCCGATTCAATAATGTCAATTTTTTGATCTACTTTGCCAGCAAGGGCATCATAGAAGAAATTATTTTAAAGGAAGGTTCCTACGAAGGGAATTTACTCACACTGGCAGATTGCTTTATCGGGGAAAAAACGATCATCATTGACGTAGGAGCCAATATTGGATTTGAAAGTCTGTACTTCGCCAAAAAATATCCGGGCAACCTCGTTTTCAGTTACGAGCCGGCTTCTTTTGCCCACCAATGTTTGAGTAGATCAAAAGAAATTAATCGTTGCGAAAATTTGAAAATTTTCAAAATGGGCGTGGGAGATAAAGGAGGGCAAATGCAGATCAATGCTCCTACGCACAACTCCTATAACAAGGGATTAGCTGCCATTGACAATAACTTTGACCTGGATGACACCTTCGTCAAGGAAACCATTGCAATCGTCACGTTGGACGAACATATCAAAGAAAACCAAAGGGTCTCATTTATCAAAATTGACGTTCAGGGATATGAACAGAATGTACTGAGAGGCGCCCTTGATTTAATCGGAAAAGACCGTCCGGTTATTATCTTCGAACACTATGACAGTTATCACTCCCAACCCCTGGAAGAAAGAAAAAAAATAGAATCGCTGTTCTCTTCCATGAATTATGAGTTTTACCTGATCCGGGCAGGCCGTTTTATGCGTCCTCATCATTTCCTGGAAAAAATAGCTCTTGGAACCACAAAAGAAATCCACGGCGATATCGTTGCCATACCCATGCATTCATCCGGAGAAGGGATTCCTTGAGCTTTTAACCCAACTCAGGGTTCTTCTTCAATTCTGAGTAAACTTCCCACTCTTTGTAAGGCAGTATTTTTAAAAACCGCTCCCCTTTCCTCTGGTTGCGGTTGATCAGGCTTTCCAGAATCCGGTCAAACGGTTTGACCTTGTACCACCGCCGCATGATCTGCATACGGGATTGTATAAACTCAAAGTGAAAATCATAATAATAGGAACCGGGACTTTTCCTGTCGAACTGGGATAGCGTTTCAAAGGTGAAGAACCGCACATGCGTGCTGTCTCCAAAGGCGATGGGGCTGAAACAGTGAGGCACCCAGACCTTCAAAATCCCGCCGGGCTTCAATACCCTCTGAAATTCTTTCATGATTGCTTTCAAATCCTGAATGTGCTCCAGAACATGGACACAGACCACTTCATCCACGGAATTGCTCTCAACCGGCAGTCCTTTGGTTATGTCGCAAACAATATTGACTCCCGGCAGGGGAACGACTTCTATCACCGTATAATCCGCCGGATCATAATTCTCGCCAAGATACCGTTTATAGCGATCGATTTTATGCTAATCCAGGTTTCCACCCCCCACATCCAGGCGGATTTTTTTTCCGGTTGAGGCTGTTTTCGCTGTCATGGGATGATTATTTTTTCCTGAGGTTAATATTCGGATGTTTTAATGATTTCTTCATAGATCTTCATCATACCGGCCAGGTTTTTCTCCTGGGTAAATTGCTCTGCCAGCAACCGCCCGTTGCGGCCGACAGTTTCGCGGACATCCGGGTCAAACAAAGTGTTGATTCTGTCGGCGATTTCTTTTGGATCGGCAGAATTCCGAACCACCATGCCATTTTCTCCCGGCCGCAATATTTCCGCGGCGCCGCTGTGGGCGCTGACCACAATAGGAAGCCCGGTTGCCAGCGCCTCAAGGCAGGCATTGCCGAAGGGCTCATAAATAGAGGGAAGAACGAAAATATCCGCCGCCGCATAATATTTCTCGATATCATCTCTGGGCTCCAGAGTATAAATCTTTTTCCGGCCCCCGTCCGGCGCAAAGGATAAATACCGTTCCCAATTGCCTTTTCCCATCAGCAAAAGACGCCAGTTATCTGACCGCAAAAATTGCAGAGACTGCAGCAGAAACTTCAATCCCTTGCGCTCAAAACCCGATCCGACAAAGAGAATCAGCGCCACATCGTCGGGGATGCAAAGATTTTCCCGAACGGCTTTGCGAAAAAGAGTTTTATTATTGGGATGAAACCGTTGCAGTTCCACGCCATTATAGACGACGGCGATTTTATCCTCCGCCACTTTATAATGTTTCTGGATATCCTGTTTCACCATTTGGGATATCGCAATGATTTTCCGGCACCCGTTCTTTTCGAACAACCTTTTTTCCAGCGCCAGGATCAAATTATGAAACGGGTTCAGCGTGAGGAAAAACCTTTTTACAGGCGAAAGAAACTTCTTTCTTTGCTCCAGCCATTCGCGGTGGCAGCCGTCTCCGGCGCGGTAAACATCCTGATAAAACGTCCGCTCATGGCTCTGAATAATATCGAATTTCTGTTTCTGCACTTCCCGCGCCGCATACCAGGCAAAGGAAAGGGTTCTGAGCAGGGAATTGGATTTTACGGCACGAACCGTATGCACATGAAGGTTGGGATGCTTGCCGGTTTTCCACTGGCTGGCAAAAATATGCACCTCATGCCCGGCATTGGCCAGCTCCGTGGTGTACTGGGCCACGAAGCTTTCGGCGCCGCCGTAGTTCACATACTTTTGCCTGATGACCGCGATCTTCATGGACGTTGACGATGGTTTTTCACGAATGCTTCAACGGCTGCGAAAAGAATTCAGCGCCTCGGAATACACTTTAAGAGTCTGCTCCATCTTGCGGTCGATGGTCAATTCCTTTTGGCAATAGACATAGGCATTTTCCGCCATCTCTTTGGCCCATTGCGGATCATCCAATATCCCGATAATCCCTTCCGCCAGACTGGAGCCGCTTTTGATATCCGCCAGAACGCCGCGTTCCCCATTGCGGAACAGTTCCGCGATGGACCCGCCCCGCGTCGCCACCACGGGAGTTTTCATGGCGAACGCCTGCGGGATGACCTGCGAGGTCCCCTCTCCGGCGAATGAAGCCAGCACCAGCACATCGAGCGCGGCGACTATTTCGGGAATATCCTCCCGGTGACCCATGACCGTCACCGAATTCTTCATATTCCGGGCGCGGGCTTTTTCCCTGATCTCTTCATATCCGGGACCAGACCCCACGATGACAAAATGCGCATCGGGAAATTTTTGCAAAACCAGGGGAACCGCTTCCAGAAAATAATTGTGACCCTTCCAGCCCCGTATCACCCCGATTTTCCCGATCAGCGGCTGACCGGGTTTGAGACCCAGTTCCGCGCGGATGGTTTCCCCGGAGACGTTCAGATTGAAGCGGCGCATATCGACCCCGGCGGGAATGGATATGACTTTTTCCGGGCCCACGCCGCCAAGCTGGGTCAGATGACTGCGGATCACCTCGCCGCTGGTGATGATGCGCTCGGGAAACCAGGAGTAAAGCCAGTTGTTGGGAAAACAATTCTTCACCGGGATGGAAACATGGCGGCTCCTGACAATCGGGATATGCAGCATCTTTCCTATAAAGGACACCAGCCAGCTGTCGATGGAACTATGCGTGTGCAGAATATCGGGCCGGCTTTTTTTTATGAGCCGGCGGAGTTTACTGAACGCGGATAAACTCAAGGGCCGGGGCATGGACACGGTGAACAGGGTAAAATTGGGATCGGAAATCCTGCCGCAGCGTTCCGCGAGGGGGCTTTGCGGCTGGCAGACCACGGTGACCCGGTGACCGCGCTCCAGCAGCAGTTGGCTTTCCTGAAGGATTCTTATTTCCTGCCCGCCCCAGCCGAAGGCGGCTTCCGCATGTAAAATATGGAGGGGATTCAAGGCAGGCTACCGGTATTTAAGATCATGGACGGGTTGCACGTGGACGGCGAATAATCTAACATAACCCCGCAAAGGTGTCGACCTTAAGATTTTGAATTGCGGGGATCTCGATGGGCAGAAACGGCTTTCAGGTCCTCAGGCGCTGTTAATACTTAAAATGGCAAATCCCATGAATCACCCGGCTTCTGCAAACTTCGATCTGATCGCCTGCGAAATCTGCGGGCAGGACCGGTTCGCAATTCTCTGCGACTGGAACCATCTTTCCCAGGTGATGCAATGCGTAAATTGCGGACTGCAGTTTGTGAATCCCATGCCGAACCGGGAATATCTGAATCAATTATACCAGCAGGATGGCGAGGATCACGCCTATTACACCAATTATATCCAGGAGCGCAAGGACCGCTGGCCCTCCTACCGCAAACAGTACAACCGCCGCCTCGATCTGATCGAAAAATATTGCGGTAAAAAGGGAAGACTGCTGGACATCGGCTGCGGCGGAGGGTTTTTCATGCAGGCGGCCCTGGAACGCGGCTGGGAGCCGCATGGGATCGATATCGTTCCCGGTTTTATAAGCTTCGCCAGGGACGAACTCAGGCTGCGACACGTCCACAGCACCGCATTTGAAGAAACGCCGTTTCCAGAGCGCCACTTCGATGTGGTGGTGCTTTGGGATTTGATCGAACACCTGCGCCGTCCCAGAGCGTACCTTGAAAAAATAAATCGAGTGCTGCGCCCAGGCGGGCTATTGATTATCTGGACCCCCAATGCGGCCAATGCGGCCTGGTTGAAAGAAAAATGGTTCGGCTACACCCCCCTGCAGCATTTATATTTTTTTTCCACCCCAACGCTAAAGGCGATTTTGCAGGCAACCGGTTTTCGCATGGCTTATAAAAATACCAACCGGGCGAAAAAGGGGTTTTTCTTTCATCCCAGCAATGCTCCCTATCGGAAACCCAACCCAGCCCAGGGCGGCCTGAAAAAACTGCTCATGGGAATAAAAAGAGATCTGAAAAATTTCGTCAACCCCGTAAATTATATCAGCCCCCTGCTCGATTGGGCGGGGTATGGGTTCAACCTGTATGTCATCGGGCAAAAATGTTCCGATCTCACTCCCCGTGACGGCAGGGATGCGCACGCTTCCGCCATCGCCTCTTCCCCGTCCGGCCAATGAACCGGTAATTATTTTTCCCTGACCCATGAAAAAAATATTAGTCGTCAGCACAACCGGTATGGGAGACAGCCTGTGGGGAACCCCCGCGCTTAGGGCTCTGAAAAAATCTTTCCCCGATGTGCAACTGCATCTGCTTGTGAACTCCCGCTGGAAAACCCTTTTTCAGGGCAACCCGCATGTCGACCGGATCATCGATTATTCCCCCAAATGGCATAAACAGCCCTGGATCGGTCTTAAGCTGTTGCCGCACCGTTATGATTACGTTTTGATTTTCCACGCCAATAAGGATATCGTCCGCCTGCTTGGGTGGTTGCGGCATCGATCCCTGCTGGCCCATCAGGAATCCATCTGGATTCCTGAAACAGACCGGATTCGCATCGAGGGCGTGGTGCATGGAATTCAAAGGCGGTTGACGTTGATCGAAAAAATAGGCGCCAGAGCGGATGGAGGGCAGATGGAAATATTTTTCAACAATGGCGAGCGCCATCAGGCGGAAGCCTTTATGAAAGAAAATTCCCTCCCGGCAAAAAATTTTATTTACATCAACATCGGCGCTTCCGCCCCTCACCGCAGGTGGCCGGAAGAACGGTTTCTGGAGCTGAGCCGGGAAATCCTGAAACGCACGCCTCTAAAAATCATTCTGGGAGGCGGGCCCGCGGAAAAAAACGCCATCCTCGGCATGATAAAAAATCTGCAACCCGGCAGGGTCTGCCACTCTCTCGACCTGCCCCTCAAAGCCGACAGCTTCGTTATCGGACAGGCGAGGCTCCTCATCACCTGCGACACGGGCCCCATGCACGTGGGCTTCGCCCTGAAAGTTCCGGCGCTGTCCCTTTTTGGCCCCTACGACCCCAGAGGCACCGGCCCGTTCGATCTGGGAAAAAACCGCTGTTTCATGATTCATCCGTCTCCGCAGACGGAGTTTGCGGCAGGGAAAGAATATCTGGAGGCGGATTTGAACCGGATTCCCGTCTCTCTGGTGTGGGATAAGGTTCGGGAGGCTCTGAATATCTGGCGGGAGCCGGTTATTCTCTGAAAGCTGCGGCTAAATCTTCGATTCCCAGGTTTCCCCGAGGATCCGGTCGACCCCTTGCAGCGCATCCTCGACGGTGATCCTCTGCAAGCATTCCACATTCCCCTTGTAGCACTCCTTTTTACGGGTCTTGTGATTGCAGGGACTGCATTCCATTTGCTTATAAAGAATCACATCTCTTTCTCCCAGAGGTTTCCACACCCGGGGATGCACCGAACCAAACAGGGAAATCACCGGAGTGCCAAGAACGGAAGAAAGATGCATGAAACCCCCGTTATGGCAAACGGCGAACTCCGCTCCTTCTGTCATGGCCGCCAGTTCCTGCAATTCGCCGGTGATAAAAGCGTAAGGTGCATTTTCAATCTGCCGGGTCACCGCCCGGGCCTGCTCTTCCTCTCCCGGCCCGCAGGTCACGATCACTTTCAATCCATAATCCAAAGCGAATAGTTGCGCCAGACGGGCGAATTTTTCGGGCTGCCACTGGTTGTATATGCGCCGCGTTCCCGGATGGATAATGCAGTAGGGATCTTCCAGACGGATGCCCTTTTCATCCAGCATTTTTTTTGCGCTTTCGCGGCTGGCTTCGGAAATATGGATGGCGGGAGCCGCCTCGGAAAACGCAACCCCCATTTTTTTGATCAGGGCCACCTGGTAATCGATGGGGTATTGCGGCTTGAATTCGTCGAGGTTCAGTTTCACATTATAAAGAAACGACCGCTTGGCAAGTTTATGGCCCACCCGGAACGGAGCCTGGGTGACGAAGCACATGATGGCGCCGCGCGTCCCCTCGTGCATGTCGATCGCCACATCGTACTGACCTCGGAACAGTTTCCAGTAAAACCGCAGCTGCTTCCACAGCGAGCCCTTGTCGAAACACAGCGCTTCGTCCACGTCCGGGTGGTCGCGCACCAGGTCGTAGGATGCGCGTTCGACCAGCACCGTCAGATGCGCATCCGGGAAACTCCGTTTCAGGGGGGCATAGACCGCGGTGTTGTAAACCACATCGCCGATGGACCGCAATTTGATCAGCAGGATCTTCGCCTGCCGCGGTATTTTATTTTTATCGAATTCTTCAGTCATGCTGACAAATCATTTTCAGGATCTTCGATCGGTTTATGAAAATTATGAGTACCTCTAAAAATGCAAATTGTGGGATTTTCTCTTGATTCCAAAAACTAGTAGCACGGGCTTTCCAGCCCGTGTAGACAGGCTGGAAAGCCTGTCCCACCAAATCCTATTTTCCTATTTCATGGCTTGGGAACGAATTTTTAGAGGTCCCCTTATATTTTAAATCAGGAACCGGGTTTTCGAACCGTTTTATCCACCAGTTCCAGCAATTGCCGCTCCATCACGGAGATATCGTAACGCTCGACGCACCGCGCCCGGGCCATTTTCCCCTTGGATAGGGCCTCGGCGGAATGCTCGAACACGTAGTTGATGGTGTCCCCCAACTGCCGGACATTCCCCGGTTCCACAAGGTATCCGCACCCGTCAAGAACCTCCGGGATATCGGAAACGCTGGTGGAAACGATGGGCTTGGCCATCGCCATGGCGTCAAAAATCTTGGCGGGCATCTGCCCCACCGTATCGCTGGTCCGCCGCTGCGGAATCACCACCACGTCGGCGGCGCAAAGGTATTCGGGAAGTTCCTTAAACGGAATCCTGGGAAACAGGAGTATCCTGTCTTTCACCGCCTGCCAGCGTTCCCGCATGGAATGGGCCGTTGCATCCGCGCCTATCAGAACCAGACGGACATCGGGATCGTCGATATGCTCCAGCGCCGCCACCAGATCGTCCACCCCCTTGTGCGCCCTTGGCGTTCCCAGAAACATCGCCACCTTTTTGCCCTGAAGACCCAGCTTTTCCCGGGCCTTGTCCATATCGAAATTTTCCGGATTCAGGAAGGAGGTATCGCGGCAATGGTAAACCAGGGTTCCGGAAAACCGGTTTTTCAGAAACTGGTTGCTCACGGTCACCCCGTCGGCAAAGGAAACCAACCGTTCCATAAGCCAGGTGTAGGGCAGTCCATTGGGATTGGAGACATTCAAAAACCGCCCCAGTTTGCCCCAGAAATCCGTGTGATAAAAAAAACCCAGTTCCCAGTCGTCGATATCCACCAGCAGCGGTATCCCGGAAGCCCTTTTTTTCAGCAGCCCCACTCCAAAACTGGTGGGGCGGAGCTTGGCGGCAAACAACAGGTCCGCGTCGATCTCACGGATCATCCTCTGAACCGTGGAAATAAAGGCGGGATAGCGTTTCCAGGGATACGTTTTAAGCGGAAGATCCAGATCCTGCAGGGGATACCAGATCCTGCCGTTTTTTGCGGGACCCACCAGTTCCACTTCATGATGCCGGGACAAAGCCCGCGCCAGAAGGGCCGCCCGCCCAAGGGAGTTATCGGAAAGATCGAAACACAAAAAGGTGATTTTCACAGAGCTCAGTTCAGGGATGGATTGATCTCAACCTTGCGGGGATAAATTTTGATGGCGCGAATATCCGTGTACAGGGGCCAGCCCGGAGTGGGATTGAGGTCGACTTCTTCGTCCAGAATGCGCCGGTAAAAAATTTCCCTGGCCGCCACAGGACCCACGACCAGCGATTCCAGAACCGGGCGGATTTTTTTCTGCGGCTCAAATATCAGCCTTGCGGTCGCCTTGCCTGCAAGCTCCATCCGGGGAAGCTGATAATGCGCCGTCACGTGTATGCGGTCGCCGTCTCCTTCAAGACGCACATCCCCTTTGCCTTTCATGGCCTTTTCGGCCAGTTGCTCAATCTGTTCAAATTGAACGGTGCCTCTGGGAAACAGCCGCCCTATTTCCAGAAAAATCAGTTTGCCGTGCATGAACAGCTCAAACAGGTTGATCTGCACGCCGGTGAAGGTCAACTCGAAGTTTTCAAAACGGATTTTATTGGACAGGGCCGAATCCGCGGTCACGGAAATTTTTTTATACCGCCCCAGAAGCAGGTCTTGCTTATTGTCCGTTGGCACGATGGCCACTTTTGCGTTCACCATGTCCTTGATGCCGTAAATGGGATATCTGGAAAACGCCGGAATCAACAGTTCCCCGACTCTGCTCAAATCATCCGCGCCTTCGAGGCCCGTTGCGGGTTTCACATCCCTTTTCAGAACGAGGCCGTTGGTCCCGTTCGGCAGAGGATAGGCACGAAACAGGGAAAACGTATTCTGCAACGCCGGGTCGTTGAACAGGCGGTTTCTTTTGGGATCGATTTGTTCCGTCCCGGACTCGCCCTGCTCACTGCTTTCTTTGGTGATGAAATAATCCGTCAGCTCGCCGGTGTTGCGTTTGACGCTCTTCATGACAATGGGCAATCCGCGGATTTCCGCCGCGTCGCGGAAGGCGCCGCGGTGAAACCACGGATGGTTCGTGAGCGTCCGCACCGTGATAGCCTCGCCGGCAGAGGGCGAAGAGGCCTGCACGATATCGTCGAGAATGGCGTCGATAGGCCAGTCCTCTTTCACGGGAATCTCCTTAAAACCCAACGCCGGGCCTCCCAAACCGGGGAATTTTGCCTCTCCCGGAAGAAATCCCGCGTAGATATAGGTGAACAGACCGACCCCCACGACAACGCCCGTGGCCCAGCGGCGCGCCTTCGCCGGGCTGATGCGTGTGATGAGAAGGGCGGAAATCAGGGCCACGGCGGTCAAACAGGGCATCGTGTAACGCACGCCCTTGTTGTTGATAAAGGTGAACGCCGTGTAGGAAAAAACAATCCAGCCGCAGAGCAGCCAGTTGAAATCCTTTCTCCTGAAAAGAAAGCCGATGAACGCCGCGGCAAACAGGAAAAAAAGAGGCATGCCCATTTGCCGTCCCGCCGCTTCTAGGTAATACCCCCACACGGGGAGAGGCCATTCCATGAACCCTTTGAGCACTGCATCGGGAAACCCGAATTTGGAAACCCCCCGCGTCATCTTTGCCAGATTGTGCGCGTACCAGGGAAAACAGACCAGAACATTGATCAATGCGAGCGTCAGCAGGTTGATGATTCTGTTCGGGGAGAGACCGGTGACGGGCAGATAACGAACCAGGGCATAAACCAGAACGGACTCCAGGAGTAAAACCACCCACCGCCCGTCCGCAAGAATAAACAGGATCAGGGGCAGAACCATCGTGGCCACGATCATTCCCAGGTAATACGCCGCCTGAGCCGGCACGTTCCTTGCCGCCGGGTCATCGTGCTTGAACAGACCGTAAAGGACCGCCGGAAAAAGGTAGATGAAAAACGTCCATTTCACCATCATCCCCGCGGCGAAAGTCAGACTGAAGAGAAAAGAATACCGCCGGTCCTCAAAATTATTGCAGCGCAGGAAAAGATAATAGGAGAGCGAAACCG
>Ga0210044_10010468_pt1 | contig 11041 bp, 9 predicted proteins | sample CryGey13umfilter_2_FD_183959 | JGI IMG/M metagenome (GOLD analysis project Ga0210044, IMG submission 183959) | Groundwater microbial communities from aquifer in Utah, USA - Crystal Geyser 4/9/14 3 um filter (SPAdes) (version 2) | ecosystem: Environmental > Aquatic > Deep subsurface > Groundwater...
GATCGCTTGCAGGATCCCAATAGCGACAAAGGAAATTTCTTCGAAACAACGGTAGTAAACTACACACAGTCAAGTAGTATGAATGGAAGTTGGGATTTCTAGCTTCAGAAAAAGATAAAAAGCTCCTCAGAGAAACAATGAGGAGCTTTTTCTTTGAAAAATAAAAAGTGTGATATAGTATAATCAGTGTTTCTTTCAAAAAAACTATAAGTCTTCGTATGTACAAATATAAAAATTTCATCATGGTGTTTTTTATTTTCTTCTTTTCAGCCGGCGCATTTCTCTTTGTTTCCGATGCGAGCGCTGCTGGGTTACAATATACTCTCCTGGAAAAGATTCCCGGGTTTACGAGTACGGATGGCAGTGATTTGCCAAAATATATTATAGCCATCTACAAGTTGGCGCTAACCGTCATCGTTTTCTCAGCGGTGTTGATGCTCTCTATTGGAGGCTTTATGTATCTCACCAGCGCCGGCAACACTTCTGCGATGGGGACGGCCAAGGGTGTCATTTTTGATGCTATTATTGGTCTGGTTATCGCCCTTATCGCTTGGCTCCTCTTAAGTGTCATCAATCCTGATCTCGTGAAAGTTTCTATCAATGGTCTTTCTGCGGTGGCTGTGCCAGGAGGTGGACCTGTTCCACCTCCAAGTCCTGGTGCGGTACCGACAGGAACGACTGTTGATCTTGCCAAACAAATTGCTGGACTTGGGGTATTACAAGGCTCTGGAGAGTGCAGCAGTCCAAGTGGCGCCGTATCGCCAAAAAGTGATATACAGAATATAATCGATGGCAAGGCAATGTCTGTTTGTTCTTCTACGTGTAAATCTAAAGGTTCTAATGGGTGCAAAGATAATGCTGTTTCTGCGAATGAAACAATGCTTAGAGCAATTATTACTGTTAAAAGTACTATTGGTTACATAATTACAAGTATTGCAGGAGGAGCACATTCTCCAACTTCCGATCATTACGCAGGAAACGCTCTCGACATAGCCCCGCCAACTCAGGCCCTTTTGGATGCTTTCGTAACCAATGGCGCTAAAAACGATACAGGAAGCTTGGGCGGATCTTTCTGTGAATCAAGTGCTGGGAAATGGGTAACCTGTGCCAGCGGTCAGGCTGACCATATCCATATCAAGTTCTAAGGTTGTTTTTTGATACTCGCTACTCCTCAATTCTCATGAAAAAAGTCTTCTATTTTTCGCTTGGTTTTCTTTTTTTGGTCCTCATTTTCTTTGGGGCTTATAATTTCGTGTTTCGAAACAACGTTAATAGTCCCGTTGTCGATCAAGGGAAAAAAATCATAGAAGCACCGGCTGACACGATACCCATCGTCACGAATATCACCGCCACTGTCAATGAAGACATCCTCGGGGCCACCGTTTCTCCTGATGGATTTCTCTATTATTACTCTTTGGATGAACGAGCCTTGAAAAAAGCATCGCTCGAGGGTAAGGACAAATCTGTTCTTCTGAGTGATTTCCCCGGGACTCCGGTACGTCTACTCTGGTCTCCCAAGAGAGATCGCGTTCTCATTTATTTGCAAGAGACGGGTGGACAGAATATCTGGCATTTTGCCGATCTGACTACGAAAACTCTCGTTCCGCTGAAAAGTGAGATATCACGTGTTGCATGGAACAATCTGGGAGATAAGATTTTTTATCAGTATACTGATCCAAAAAGTGGAGAGAGGACTCTCAATATAGCCAATCCTGATGCCACAGGATGGAAGAAACTCGCAGGCCTTTCTCATGATACGTTTATTGCTCCCGTCCCTCAAAGTGCCAATGTTTCTTTCTGGAGCAGGCCGAATGCATTGGAGAAAACCTTTTTTGAAAGTGTGAGTAGTACGGGAGAGAATCGCCATACGATACTTTCTGAAAGATTCGGCGCCGATTACCTCTGGTCTCCGAACGGAGAGCGTGTACTCGTCAGTGCCGGCGCTGAAAAAGGCGGGAAAGACATACTGCTCTCTACTATGAATGGGGATGGAGGAGAATTTCAAAGTATCGCTATTCCGACCATCATTTCCAAAGCCGTATGGTCCAAAGACAGTAAAACTATTTATTATGCGTTGCCCGGATCGCTTCCTGAAGATGCTGTTCTTCCGAATGATTATTTCGATAAATCGATTCATACCAAGGATACGTTTTGGAAGACGGATACGCTCTCGGGAAAGAAGTCCCGCCTGTCGGATCTCAAAAAACTCACACAGAACTTCGATAGTTCCGATCTTTTCCTTTCACCTAATGAAGATTTCCTCTTTTTCACCGATCGATCCACCAAGCGTCTCTACCGCATAGGTCTTTGAATTTGAGTTGAAAATATACGCGGAAAGAACGATTCTGCGTAGATGTTTTTTCGGTTTTAATGGATTTACATATCCCATTGTTTCAAAAAAGCAATGGGTTTAGAATTCACCGAAGCAGATCTTCGGTGGACAGCCGTATGAAAAATATGATATACTCAAAAAAGTCTGACAGTATCCAGGAACCTTTGAAATATACCCTATTGCAATATGATCATACAATACTACGGTGATTTTTGCTTTAAAATAAGCACAAAACCAGCAGGACGAGCCACGGAAGATATCATTATTTGGACAGATCCTCTGCAAAAAGGATCCGGACTTCGCTCTCCGCAAGGACAAGTCGATATAGTGTTTTTATCACATGGAGAGAAGGCAGAAATAAAAGATGTCCTCAAAGAAGAAACGATTGTTTTTGATGTCCCGGGGGAATATGCGGCCAAGGGTATTTCCGCACTCGGTTTTCCGACTCACTCTGATATGAGCGAAGGAATGGAACGAGGACAGAATACCATTTTTATTCTTGAGAGCGAAGATATACACATCTGTTATCTCGGTGCCTTGGGACACGATATCGCTCCGGAGCTCTTGGATAAACTGAACGGGGTGGACATTCTCTTCATTCCTGTCGGCGGTTCTGATACGTTGGGAGCCAAAGTTGCTGCCGACCTGGCACGCAAGATAGAACCGAAAATCATCATCCCGATGCATTATAAGATTCCCGGGCTGACTCTTTCTTTGGAAACGGAACAAGCCTTTTGTGATGCTATCGGCAATTGTCCGGCTCAAACAATATCAAAACTCAACGTGAAAAAGAAAGATATAGAAGAGAAAAAAGGAGAAGTGGTTCTTTTGGAAAGAGGGATATGATGATGAGGATGAAACTGACGAGTCTCGTTTTGGTTTTTTCGTCATTTGTTGACACGTAAAATTTTTGTAGATGTGATGAAGTATGGCACGAACTCTGTGGGAGAAAATAGAATCGATTCGTGAGCAACCTGAACATATCCGTATGCGGTATGTCGTTGGATGTCTGGTCGTTTCTATGTTTTTCATTCTTGGTATCTGGCTTCTTTCAGTAGGAGAGAATTTCCGAAATATCAGTAGGGAAGTCCCAGAGGCCATAACACAAGGCAAAGAACTGGTACCGAAAGATCAAGTACCCTCGCTCGGTGATCTGCTCGAACAAAAGAAACCACTGCGTGTCGATAATCAGAATGGACAGACGAACACGAATTATTTCGATGAACAGGGAAAAAGCAGATGAACGTTTGTATAATCAAGTGAGAGGGATTACCTTATGCAAGAAAAAGTTTTTCATGATGGAAAAATCGAAGAACGCTCCATAACGGATGAAGTGCGGCAATCATACCTCGATTATGCGATGAGCGTCATCGTCGCTCGAGCATTGCCTGATGTGCGTGATGGATTGAAGCCGGTGCATCGTCGCATCTTGTATTCTATGTGGTCGAGTGGACTGCGTTCCACGTCTAAGTTCCGCAAATCAGCCACCGTCGTCGGAGAAGTGCTGGGAAAATATCATCCGCACGGTGATACTGCCGTGTATGACACGATGGTGCGCTTGGCACAGGATTTTTCTCTCCGTTATCCGCTCGTGTGGGGACAAGGAAACTTCGGATCGATGGACGGCGACAGTGCTGCCGCTTATCGATATACCGAGATTAAACTCAAAGCTATCGCAGAAGAGATGCTCCTTGATATCGACAAGGACACGGTGGATTTCATCCCGAACTTCGATGGTATGCACCAGGAACCATTGGTTCTGCCTGCGAAACTCCCACAGCTTCTGCTCAATGGTACGGTTGGTATCGCTGTCGGTATGGCCACCAATATTCCTCCACATAATCTGAATGAATTGGTGGACGGTATCTGTCACTTGATCGAATCTCCAGAAGCGACTGTTGATGATCTGATGCAATTCATTAAGGGACCTGATTTCCCGACAGGGGGGACGATTTATAATACGAAAGATATCCGTGAAGCTTATGCCACCGGCAAGGGACCGATTATGGCTCGGGCGAAAACGGAAATAGTCGAGAATAAGAGTGGACAGTTCCAGATTATCGTTACAGAAATGACGTATGCCACCAACAAGTCATCGCTCATTATGAAGATCGCCGATCTGGTGAAAGAAGACAAGCTTCAGGGCATCAAAGATTTGCGGGATGAGTCTGATAGGAATGGCGTACGCATCGTGATTGATTTGAAAAAGGATGCATTTCCTCAGAAGGTGCTGAACAAACTTTATCAGATGACGGACTTACAGAAGAATTTCAATGTCAATATGCTGGCACTCGTTGATGGTGTCGATCCTCAAATTCTCACCTTGAAAGCCATTCTGGAGCACTACATTAAACATCGAGAAATGGTGGTGGTGCGACGGACAGAATACGACTTGAAAAAAAATAAGGAACGCGCACATATCTTGGAAGGCCTGAAAAAAGCGCTCGATTTTATCGATGCCGTCATCGAAACTATCCGCAAGTCACCGACCAAAGAAGAGGCGCACGCGAACCTGATGAAGAAATTCAAGCTGTCTGATCTCCAATCGACAGCTATTCTCGAAATGCGGCTCCAGACATTGGCCGGATTGGAACGCAAGAGAATCGAAGATGAATTAGCAGAAAAGATGAAATTGATCGCGTACCTCGAAGATCTGCTCAAGCATCGGAAGAAGATCTTGGCCCTGGTGAAAAGCGAGCTCGTCGAAGTAAGAGACAAGTTCGGCGATGAGCGCAGAACGAAGGTGATCAAAACCGGCGTGACCGAATTCAAACAGGAGGATTTGATTCCGAATAATGAAGCCATCATTACGCTCACCGAAGATGGCTATATCAAGCGGATGAATCCGAGTGTCTATCGTGTGCAGAAACGCGGAGGCAAAGGGGTGATCGGTGCGACAACCAAAGAAGAAGACCGCATCGCTCAGGTGCTTTCCATCGAGATGCATGACAATCTGATGTTCTTTACGAATACCGGAAAAGTATTCCAGACCAAGGCATACGAAATTCCTGAATCGACGCGTACTTCCAAGGGACAGGCCATTGTGAACTTTTTGCAAGTGGCGCAGGCGGAGAAGATTACGGCAATGATCGCCTTCAACAATAGCGATGCTTTCAAATATCTTTTTATGGCGACGGAAAATGGCATAATCAAAAAAACAAAACTTGAGGATTTTGAAAATGTTCGCCGGAGTGGTCTCATCGCTATCGGTCTCGACAAAGGAGATACTCTGGGTTGGGTCAGTCCGACGACGGGGGCTGATGATGTCGTACTGACTACCAATGATGGTCAGGCTATCCGTTTCAAAGAAACAGACGTCCGTCCGATGGGACGCAATGCTTCCGGTGTCCGTGGGATGAAATTGAAAAACATAGACAGGATCGTCGGTATGGATATTCTTCCCAAGGATGTGAAAGGGCTGGAACTCCTCATTCTTTCACAGAATGGTTTCGGTAAGAGAAGTGAGATGAAATCATACAAGGTTCAAAAACGTGGCGGTTCCGGCATCAAAACGATGAAGATAACTTCGAAAACAGGTAAACTCGTGGGAGCGACTGTGACCAGTATGGCAGACATCGAAAGCGATTTGATCCTTACCTCAGAAAAAGGGACAATTATCCGTGTGCCATTCAAGAGTGTTCCGCTTCTCGGAAGAGTGACTCAGGGAGTGCGTGTGATGAAACCGCAACCAGGTGATAGTGTCGCCGCTTTTACCATCTTGTAAAAGCCTGTCAGAAAGAAGAACGTATTGAATAAAAATATTTTTTAATAGAACCTTTTTATGGATGTTTTCGCAGCCTTGAAACCGAGAAGAAAAACACGCGTCGTGAATGTCGGCGGTATGGGCATCGGAGGAGACGATCCTATCAGAGTGCAGACGATGACAAATACTGATACCCTCGATACTGTCGCTACCGTCGCTCAGATCAAGGCCTGTGTGCAGGCTGGTACGGAGCTCATCCGCTTGACCACGCCTACTCCGAAGCACGCTCAGGCACTCGGCTCTATTCGGGAGATGCTTCTTGCAGACGGAATATTCGTACCGCTTATCGCCGATATTCATTTTCTGCCAGCGGCGGCTTTTGAAGCTTTGAAATGGGCAGACAAGATTCGTCTCAACCCCGGAAACCTGCTTGATGGAAAGATCTTCCGTGTGCTCGAATTCAATGATGCGAGCTATGCCAAGGAGATAGAGCGCATCGAAGAAAACCTGTTGCCGTTTATAGAAGCCGTGAAGAAATCCGGGAAGGCACTCCGTATCGGTTGTAACCACGGATCACTCTCTGATCGTATCCTCTCCCGTTTCGGTGATACGTCTTTCGGAATGGTGGAGTCAACGATGGAGTATCTACGTATTTTCAAGAAGCACGAGTTCAATGATATCGTTGTTGCACTCAAAGCATCCGACCCCCTCATAATGATCGAATCCAATCGTTTGCTTATCGATACGATGGACAAGGAAGGGATGGATTATCCTATTCATCTGGGAGTGACAGAGGCAGGCAATGGCGAAGAGGGTCGGGCGAAATCGACACTCGGCATCGGGACGTTGCTTCTAGAAGGCATCGGGGATACGATACGTGTTTCATTGACAGAAGATCCTGTGAAAGAGATCCCTACCTGTTACGGAATTCTGCAGGCAACGCACAGACGTATCACGAGAACGGAATTCATTTCTTGTCCATCCTGCGGACGAACACTCTTTGATATTGAACCGGTTACGAACATTATCAAGGAGCGGATGGGACATCTGAAAGGTTTGCGGGTCGCTGTGATGGGTTGTATCGTTAATGGATTGGGAGAGATGGCAGATGCTGATTATGGTTACGTCGGTGGCGCGCACGGACAAGTGAGTCTCTATCGCAAAAAAGAATTAGTGAAACGGAATGTTCCAGAGAAAGAAGCGGTTGATGAACTGATCAATCTCATCAAGTCCGATGGTCTGTGGATCGAGGAGAAAGAGGTATGAAAAATTGAAAACGGCTCGAGGCATTGCTTGAGCCGTTTTTTGTTGCTCCCAATGAGCGGTTTTAGCTTGCCGCCATAGTGTAGACGATACTGTCGATGCCGAGAGTGTGCCTACCGCTCATCTTAGGAATAATGATTTTGTCTCCTGGAGACACGATGTGCCTACTTATGGTGATTTTGAAGTTCGCCTGAAGAATGACGGACGATCCATCGAAACTTGCCTGGATGTATTCTCCATTCGGAAGACATCCTTTCAGTACGTGTCGTGGTGTCGACCCCAAGAGTCGGTGTTTGTTGATTATGAGATGGTTGTTGTCGATGATGATTCCCCCCGCTTGTGTTGGTAGTGGTTTTTCAAATGCAAACACGGAATATATATTGTCACTACTCTGTTTTCGGTCATTGATTGCTCCTGATTGTTTTTGTCCTCGAATTGGGACGCTTCAGTGAAACATTTCCTCTGAAAAAAGTTAAATATTTACCCTCGACACCAAATGAGCTTCATTTCTTGAAAGTATGCTTATATGTTGAACAAATGTGCTTTTAGTGGGAGTTCAGTATAATTTTCTTTGTTATTCTATTAAAGCTCATTTGGTGTGAGGGCTTGCTAAAAAGACGAGAGTATGGTATTTTTTGTAAGTAATATATTATTCTATGTAGCATACGCTGGTGGGAAAGTGTTTTTGCACGAACGTATTGCCGAACAAAGCTATGGCTCTGACACATAAGCAGAAGGAGAAGGTAACAGGAGAAGTGAAACGACACGACAAAGACACTGGTTCGCCAGAGTATCAGATCGCCCTCTTTACCGAACAGATCAAGAAGCTGACGGCACACTTGAAAAAGAACAAGAAGGATTTTCATTCTCGTCGCGGATTGCTCAAGATGGTTTCCAAGAGGAAGAAATTGATGAGCTATCTGGAGAAAACGAATGAGAAATCATACAAAGAAGTCATTAAAACTTTGGGTCTTAAATAAACCATTTTCCCATTTATTTTTGGTGATTGGCTGTTGATACTATTATGGCAAAGTTCGCAGAACAACGAGTGGGAGTCTTGGTTGATATCCAGAACCTGTATTACAGCGCACGGGTGCTCTATAACAAGAAAGTGAATTTCAAAAACGTGCTTTTGGCCGCTACCAGCGAACGTAAGCTGATCCGTGCCATCGCGTATGGCATTAAGACTGTGGAAGCGACAGAGGAGAAATTCTTCGAGGCGCTGGAGAAAAGCGGTTTCGAGGTGAAGACCAAAGATCTCCAGATTTTTCCTGACGGATCCAAAAAAGGGGATTGGGACGTAGGAATTGCCGTCGATGCCATCAAGATGGCTACGAAATTGGATGTCATCGTAATCGTATCGGGCGATGGAGACTATGTATCACTCGTAGAATACATCCAAAGCATCAGCGGGTGCCGTGTTGAAGCCATCGCCTTCGTGGAATCTGCCAGCCAGAAACTCGTCGAGAAAGTGGATGATTTCATCAATCTTTCTGAAAATAAGAAACGGTTTCTTATCTAGTTTGTTAGAGAGAGCATAAGGAGGGATTATGGAGTTCCTTTTTTGTACTCTACTTTTTTTGAAACGCAATTTTTTTCTTCGATTCACTCTCCAAAAGAATTTTTTGTTGGTTGCTCCACTTGTCTGAAAGAGCTTTTTTTATCCGAAAAATTTCCTATGCCTGCCCGAATCGCTACGCGAATACATTGTGGGCGGGGATGCCGTAGAGTGAGGGAATATTTTTCGTACACAAAGAACAGCTTTTGAGCCTGCCTGTCATGCCTATGGCAGATAAATCGGCAAACAGGTCCGGAGCAGAGACAAAAGATTGCTTTTGGTGAGTGAATAATTGCGTTTCAAACTGGAATTCGTTGAATTCAGGTTCAGGTCAATATACTTGACAAATTTCATTTTTTGGTGTATCATACACTATCGAATAGTTCGTTTGACAATTTTCCAACCCTGGTACGTTTTGTGCCACAACCCGTCCAAGGAGGACATTATGAAGAAACTGGCTCTTGCATTTGTGTTGGTGTTTGGTTTCATCGGTGGTGCTTTCGCGGACAGAAACGTTCGCTGGAATCACTACAACGGTTATCAGCCCAATCAGAACTATAGCTACTACAATAGCGGTGGCCATAACAACAATCGGCATGGTGGTCACGGTGGATGGATTGCACCATTCGTTCTCGGTGCCGGAGTGGGCTATCTGCTCACACGGCCGACGTACCAACAGCCAGTCATCGTGGATGTATATCCACCGATGCGGTGTGAGCAAGTACAGCAACAGGTGACGGATCGCCAGGGGCGTCCGTTGTATGACCAGTACACTGGTCAACCACTCGTGCGGTGGGTCAATATGTGCCCATCAGTAGTCCGGTAAAGCAACAACGGCAAAGTCCGCAAACGACTGCGAAGTTTTGAGAAGGAGCAATCCCTCAAAAAAACTTCCAGTCGTTTTTTTTGTCCAAAAAGAGGAAACTGCGGTATACTGGAAGAAAGCACATAAACAAAAATAGAGTATGAAACAGACAAAAATCGTCGCGACGATCGGACCGGCATCGGAATCGAAAGAAGTGTTGCATAAAATGATAGAAGCAGGGATGAACGTCGTCCGTCTCAATCTTTCGCATGGCGAATACGCGTGGCACAAAACCATCATCAATCGAGTGCGGGAATTATCCTACGAACTTAACACCCCGATTGGTATTTTGGCTGATATACAGGGACCGCGTATTCGTACGGAAGTAACAGAACCAATAGTAGTACAGAAAGGCACGCGGATACGATTGAGTGATATTTCAGAGAAGGAACAGCTGGAGGCGGCAGATATGCCGACAGTGCTTTTTGATATGATAGGAATCATAGGCGGTGTGGGCGTCGGTCATACTGTTTTGATTGAGGATGGTGCCGTAGCATTCGTTGTGAGAGAGAAAAAAGAGCATTGTGTCATCGTCGAAGCGAAGAATGACGGGGTCATCAAAAATCGTATGGGGGTGATACTGCCTGATTCACAGCTTGTTTTGGATATCCTTTCTTCGAAAGATAAAAAGGATCTGCATTTTGTAGTGGAAGAAGGAGCGGATTTTATCGGGCTTTCATTTGTCGGCACGGCTTCCGATGTGGAAAGTGTGCGAACCGTGATGAAAGAAATGTTTCCGGAGAAAACGTATTTTCCGAAACTGATTTCTAAAATAGAACGCAAGGAGGCTATCAAAAACCTGACAGCTATCGTGAAAGTAAGCGATGCCATTATGGTAGCGCGTGGTGATCTCGGAGTGGAAATGCCAGAGAGCGAAGTGGCGATTCTCCAGAAACAGATTATTGCTGAAAGTTTACGTGCTGCCAAACCGGTGATCGTGGCGACACAGATGCTCCAGAGTATGACAGAAAATCCGCGACCGACACGAGCCGAAGTATCGGATGTGTCCAATGCGGTCATCGATCACGCTGATGCGGTGATGCTTTCCGAAGAATCAGCGATGGGGAAATATCCGGTAGAGACGGTCGCAATGATGGCAGAAATCATCGGAAAGACAGAGGAATCACCGTTTGATGATTTGTATCAGACACTTAATTTGAATTTCCATAGCGAGTATGCGACAATGCTTCGAAGCGTTTACGAGCTTGCCAAGAGTTTTCGCTCGAAAGCGATACTCCTTCTCTCGATGAGCGGGTATACAGCGCGACTCCTTTCCCATTTCCGTCCAGAGAGCAAAATGTTTGTGGCGACCAACAATCG
>Ga0210044_10010469_pt1 | contig 11040 bp, 10 predicted proteins | sample CryGey13umfilter_2_FD_183959 | JGI IMG/M metagenome (GOLD analysis project Ga0210044, IMG submission 183959) | Groundwater microbial communities from aquifer in Utah, USA - Crystal Geyser 4/9/14 3 um filter (SPAdes) (version 2) | ecosystem: Environmental > Aquatic > Deep subsurface >...
TCAATTTTAGGCTAATTCGGATGCTATATTTGTAACATTTGTAGACAAAATAAAGCACCCGCCCTCTTTAGAAGACGGATGCTTCAATCCCCATGCGTTGCCAAATTAACGACTAATTCAACAAAGCATAACTAGAGCTCATCTCAAAAATAGCTATAAGCCATTTTTGCGGATTTTTCGAGCGAAAAATCTGAAAATGGAGGAAAAATAGCGGGCTATTTTGACGATATTTTCAGATTTTGCAGCCGAAAAATACCGAAAATGGGCCATAGATTATTTTTGAGATGAGCTCTAAATAATATCTGCGACAATATTATATAGCATTTAAAGTTTAAGGTGATAAAAATAAAAATGTCAAGAGGATAAAATGTTAATTCAAACCTAAATAATCTGTTGACAAATAGTGGAAAAACAGTTAAAAAGCTTTTAAAAGAGCCGAATTCGTCTAGTGGTTAGGACGGATGGTTCTCAGCCATCAAACACGGGTTCGATTCCCGTATTCGGTACCAAAAAATACTGACTTAATATTAGGCAGTATTTTTGTTTTCTTGATTTACTGCCTTTCCTTGGGCACCTGATAATAATTTAAAATAAACTCGGCAATTTCGCCAAATAAGGGTGCAGCTGAACTTTCGGCCCACTGGACATCACGCGGATTATCAATTCTTACTAACATAACAAAACGAGGATCATCAACCGGCGCAAAACCAGCAAAAGAACCAATGTGAGCACCTGGCTGATAACCGCGGCCAACTTTTCTTGGCACTTGGGCTGTGCCAGTCTTACCGCCAATATAATAACCCTTAACAGCAGCTTTTTTGCCATGACCATTTTCCACTACATTAACTAACATACCGCCAAGAATAGTAGCGGCTTTTTCGGAAATTACCCTTCTAATCTGCTGGGGTTGGGTGGTTATTTTTGTGCCATCGCTTTTAATTATTTCTTTAACTATATAAGGCTTCATTAAAATTCCATTATTGGCTACAGCAACAAAGGCTAAAACCATCTGTAAAGGTGTTACAGCAATACCCTGGCCAAAAGAAGCTGTTGCGGCATAAAGCTCTTGGTTATCTTTATCCTGTGCTAAATTTTTTATATCTCCCTTGCTCTCGCCTTCCAGCTCAATACCGGTTTTCTCGCCAAAACCAAAATCTTTAACATACTTAGCAAAGACCGACGGCCCGACCTGCCTCATAACAAAAATTGCTCCAGTATTTAAGGACTGCTCTAATACTGCTGCCATATTTACTTTACCGTGAGCCAAGCGGTCAGAATTTTCTATCACATAATCAGCGATTTTTACCTTACCGGTATCTTCGTAAGTGGTTTGCGGCGTCACTTTTGCTTGATCTAAGCCAACGGCCATGGTGACTGCTTTATAAATTGAGCCAGGTTCATATTGGGAAAAGATAGCTGGATTATTAAAAATATTTATATCCTTGGCTAAACGGTAATTATTAGGGTTATAATCCGGCGAGGCGCACATCGCCAGCACCGCGCCAGTTTTTGGCTCCATTACAATCACACTGCCGCCATCAGCCCCATGACGCCGGACCGCCTGATTTAGTTTTTTGCAAGCTTTAAATTGAATTGAACGATTAATTGTCAAAATCAAATCGCTGCCATCTTGCGCGTCATTATATTGTTTGCTATCAGAAATAATAATTTTACCAAGGGCATCACGCTCAGCGTTAAGAGAGCCGGGCTTGCCGTAAAGCTCTTGATCAAAAAAACCTTCTAAACCATAGCTCCCCCGCTGCTCTTCGCTGGCGTAGCTGACAAAACCTAACATATTAGCGCCAATATTTCCTTCCGGATAAAAGCGGTAAGGCTTGATGAAAAAACCAAGCCCTGATATAGTTAATTCTTTTTCTTTCTCTTTGCCTTCTTGATTAACAACCGTATATAAAATTTTATTATCTTTTATTTTTAAATCACTGCTAGCTAATATTCTCTCGGCTGAACTAGCCAGAGCCAAGTAAAAATTTTTTAAAATTTCCAATTCTACTTTCTGCTCCAACGGCTCATAAGGGTCGTTTTCTTTCTTTAAAATAGCTAAATATTCATTGATAATTGCTTCTCGCCGTGTTTTGATTTCAGCTTCTTTTTTTACTTGGCGCAGTTCCTGAAAAGTTTTATCAGCCAAAAGCGCTGCTAAATTACTCTTTATTTCCGCTTCTTTGATTGTCTTTGCTGGCTCGCTTAGATCGCTAGCTTGAGCCAGCTCTGTCGCCAGCCTATCTTTATCTTCTTGCTCAAATAATTTATCAACTTCTTGTTTTACTTGCTTTTCCCGAAAAATTATATATAGCTGTTCGGCAATTTTATCCGGCTCACTAACATCCCGCGGTACTGCGTAAAGCAAAGCAAAATCTTTATTGGTGGCAATGGGATAAAGTGCGCTGCCGGAATTATTAGCGTCATCTTGCAAAAAAATTCTGCCGCGTTTTGGTTCAAGCAAGCTGAAGAATTGCTGTTGATTAGAAGCCAGTGACAAGTAATAATCATAACTGGCTACCTGTAAACTGATCAGCCGAAAAATAATCGCGCCAGCAAATAAAAAAATAATCGCCATTATCAGATTGATGCGATTATTGTTTAATTTACGCACAAAATTCCGCTCTCTTTTCCAAAGTTTCATAATGACATATGCTTGTCATTGCGAGCGACCCCGCAATGACATATAATCATCACATTATTTTTTAGCTACCATGGCAGCGCCGGCGGTTAAATAAACAACCTCGTTAGCGGCAACCATTTTTAAATCCTTAATGCGTGAAGTTATATTATTATATGAATCTAAAGACATTACTTTTAACTCTAGGTCTTGATTTTCTTTGGCTAATTGGCTTTGCTGGTCCTTAAGCTCGCTTAATTTAAAACCCTTGACCGCCAAATCATTAGTGCCGCTTAAGTAATAAACTCCAAGAATAATTATAATAATAAAGATAGCCTGATTTATTATTTTTAAATTCAAGAAGTTACTTTTTAAAATTTTTGTTTCTGTTTTTATTTGAGTCATAAAAGGTTATTATTTTTTATTATCCTTTCGGCTACTCGCAATTTAGCGCTGCGAGCGCGAGGGTTATTGAGAACCTCCTCCTCGCTGGGTCTAATAACCCTCGGAGTTATTATTTTAAGCCGTGCCTGATGCTGGCAGCGACAAGCTGGGTAAGTTGGCGGACAGAGGCAGTCGCGCGATTCTTCTCTGAAAAATTTTTTAACTACCCTGTCTTCTAAGCTATGAAAGGTCACTACTGCTATTTTCCCGCAGGGAGCTAACAAAGCTACAGCTGAAGTTAAAGCTAGCTGTAAATTTTCTAGTTCATTATTGACTGCTAGGCGTAATGCCTGAAAAATTTTTGTTGCCGGATGAATTTTGCCTGATTGCCATCTAGCTGGAATAACTTGCTTAACAATATTCACTAATTGGCCGACTGTTTTAATTACTTCTTTTTGCCTTACTTTAATAATCTCTCCGGCAATTTGATAAGCAAATTTCTCTTCGCCGTAATCGCGGAAAATTTTAGTTAATTCTTGCCGGCTATAATTATTAATAATAGCTTGAGCAGTAATTTCCGCAGGGGCGGCAAATGACATGTTTAGCGGAGCTTGAAGCAGCTGAAAAGAAAATCCTCTAGATCCATCTTGGAGTTGAGCTGATGATAAGCCCAAATCAAATACAATACCGGAAAATTTATCCGCTTCACTGGCGGCAAAATATTTTTTGACAATTGTTGATAAATTTTTAAAGTTTTCATTAGCTAAAATTATATTTTGATATTTATTTTTTTTGATTATCTCTGCCGCGTTGTTAATCGCCGCCTTATCTAAATCAATGGCTAAAATTTTTCCTCCCGGCATTATTCTCTTGGCAATTTCCAGGGTATAACCAGCGCCGCCCAAAGTGCAATCAAGATAATTTTCTCCCGGCCGCGGAGCGAGCAACCCAATTACCTCCTTAAGCATTACTGGCGTATGTTGATATTCCATCTATGTTATGTGTTATAACTTACCTATAACTTATAACTCAAGTTATTCCCGCCAAAAATGAGTTATGAGTTATGTATTACAAGTTACGAGTTACAAGACTAACGCTCTGGCTCTATCAAATAAAACTTGCTTTAAAATTTCTGAATTCACCAAAGGAGCTTTTATCATTCTGACTTTTACTTTTTTAGCCGTTTTTTTATCTAACGGCTGGCAGTGGATGCTTTTGATCATAATTTTATTTTTTTATTTTTAGTTTTCCCTTAATTCGTAATTCGTAATTTACTACACGCCCAATTCTCCTAAGGCTTCGGCAATGGCTGTGCTCTTTTTTTCTGTACCGGCCTTATATTTATTCCAATTTATTTCATCCCAAATTTCCAAGCGATCATAAAGTCCGGCAATAACAACTTTCTTTTTTAAACCAGAAAATTTTCTTAAATATTCAGGCAGCATAATGCGACCCTGATTATCAAAATCAGTATCCATAGCGCCAGCCAGCATCAAACGGGCAAAGGCGCGGGTATTAGCTTGGCTGATTGGCAGTTTGGCTAATTTTTCAGCCAGTGCCGTCCATTCTTTTTTAGTATATAAAAACAAACAGTTATCCAGTCCTCTGGTAACAACTGCTCCGCCTTTAAGCATAGCGCGAAATTTAGCCGGCACAGCTAATCTGCCCTTGGCATCTAGATTGTGCTTGTATTCTCCAATAAACATCTTGATAAATGAATAATTATTCATTTTTCATTTTGCATTATTCATTTTTAAGGCCTAATAAGGAGGCTGACCAGTTTGGTAGCAGATCAGACCCCTTCTTCGCCTTAATAATTAAGAGTCGTGCCGTTAGGCCCGGCACAGGCCGCATCCCCATGCTTTCTGGCTTTGGGCCAGGACTTTGATTTTGGCCAGCGCGCATTATCTTGGCTTGGCCGAAATAATTTTTTGTTTTTATTTTTACCCTGTGAAATAAAATTTTTAAATTCTAAACTGCAAAGCAGTTTATTTCATGGGGTAAAATAGCAAAAGATATATTTGCGGTCTTCACCACTATTCACCACCTTTCACCTTAATACTATAATTATATACCACTTGACTCCAAAAGTCAATGATCAGATACCAGCAACTTTTAAACTAATCTTCGGCAATTTTTCCAAAAAAATATCCACCGTATTGGAGGTGGAAATCTTTCCCATTTTATTAAATTTCTAGTTTTATAAAAAATCGCCTACTTTTCAACAATTAATCCACAACCGGGTTAAAATCACTCTTCACCTCTACTAGAACCGTTCTTTATAACTTTATTCTCTTTTTCACCCGAGTTATAAGTAAAGTTATAAGTAATAGGTAATGAGTAATCAATCCCATGCTTATTATTTCTTGTTATATTACCTATTACTTATTACTTATTACTCTTCTTCATCGTAATATTCGGTTTATAATTATATTTCGGAATAACTACGTTAAATTGCCTACCTCTTTCGGATTTAACAACTTTCGCCTTCCCCGTACCACCCTCTACTGGTACACCCAGGGCATAACCCAGCGCATTGGCAGTTACTACGCCGATGCGCAAAGAAGTAAATGACCCCTCCCTATTCTCCACTTTAATCTTCTGCAAATCTTTTAAATTAATTTTATTAATTTTTAATAGTTTGCTAATTGCTGGCAATAATTTTTCTGCTTGCCTGTATTTAGCTTTAAATTTTTTCTCCACAATAATCTCTCGCTTACTTTTTAGAGCAATCTGGACATTGTCATTATCTGTTGTATTAATATAAAGAATCATAAAAATATAATAGCATTAAAAAATAATAACCGCCAGAAGTGAATTTAGCGGTTATTAAAATATAAATTTAATTAAAATAAAAATGATATAAATCTTTTAGTCAGCTTGAAACTAGTTAATTTTTCTACTTCTGGCTAGCCTCCCTGTAAACTCTTAAAGTTTGCTCAACTATATTCTGCCAATTATATAATTTCTCAACTCTTGATTTAAGTTTTAAGCCTGACGCCTTTACTAAAGACTGTTTGGCTAAAAGATAAATTAATTTATTTCTTAAACTCCTTATATTTTTGTTTATAAAAGTAAAGCTATTTTTGCCTATCGCTTCTAAATTCTCCGGAATATCGCTTACCAAAACGCACTTCCCGTAAGACATAGCTTCGAGCAGGGCGATTGACAAACCCTCTGATTCAGAAGGCTGAACAAATAAATAAGCATTAGAAAATAATTCAGCTAAAGTGCTGCCGGTTTGATTGCCGGTAAAAACTATATTTTTACTGCCTGCTGATAGCTGCTGTAGCTCCCTGACATAATTATTGGTATGAAATCCATCGCCAACAATTACTAATTTCTTATCAGTCCTAATTTGCTTATATGCTTCAACTAAATGATGGATTCCCTTGTGCCTGATCAATCTGGAAACAGCCAAAATATAGTTATCTTTTTTTAGTCCCCATTTCTTAATTATTTTAGCTGGAGCAAAAGTAGCTGTCTTAACGCCATTGGGAATATAATTAGCATCAATGCCATATTTATTTTTAGCATATTCAGATAATGACCGAGAAATAGTTATCACCTTATCGGCAGTTAAACATAGGACAGCTTCGCCTAATCTTAAAAATAATCTGGCAAACCAATTCCATTTTTTATGTTCATAGCATTTAGTATGAAAAGTCGCTACAACTGGTACGCCTGGTTTTAATAATTTCGCCAGCCAAATCAAAGAAGAGGGCCCAATGGAATGAAAATGAATAATATCAACTTGGCGTTTTCTTAAATCCCAACAAGCTCTAAGGGTATGGGATATGGCATCCAAGTGCTTGGTGGCGATGCTAGATAAACTAATCAAATTAATTCCCTTAATTTTTCTTTGTTTAGAATCTGTATAATTTGGCCTGGTATAAACATAAACTTCATGATCGGCCTTAACTAAGCGTGTTGCTAATTCTTCAACATGCCTCTCTACACCGCCGAATTTTGCTGGTATGCCTTTTTGTCCGATAAAATATATTTTCATTTAATATATACACGACTTACGCACCTAAACAATTTTAGCTAATATTAAATGTAATTTGCTGATAAAACCTTTGTTCCCCCACAAATCTACAAATCAGCTACGAATATCACGAATAGCTTATGTAGTATTTGTAGCCAATTCGTAGATTTGTGGGTGATTACAGTTGGTAAGCGCTAATTAATGAATTATAGTTAATATTAGTTAGTAATAGGTAATGCGTAAGTTCTGTTATATTTGTTAATTATTCTATAGTAAAACCAATACTATAGCTTAAGCCAGAATACTTGCCGACTACTTTAATATCAGCGCTGGTGGGCAAAACATTAGGCACGCTGATAATAGTGGTGAATCTGCCGTTTCCAGCTGTTTTTGCCGAATAAACCCGGTTAGCAAAAGTGATTATTAGCTCTTCGTTCATAGCATAACCGCCGCCGTGCAAAGAAATTAATGAATTTGACGTTGCCCTATTTTTATCTAAAGCCAAAAATAAATTTTCTTGAGGCTGCTTATCTTCTTCAGTAGCCGGACTAAAGCTGATTAATTCTAAATTTTCATCTAAAACTAAAATTGAATTATTATTAAAAATTACTAACCTATCCTGGCCGTCTTGATTTAGCGCTTTTAGCCCCATGGCCCAGCCGTTCTTGCCGCCTAAATCAGTGGTATATGCCCAGTCAATTGGCTTAAGATCTTCTTTACTAAACTTAACAACGCCTTTGCCGTCGCTAAAATATAAATAATTTTTATCAACCGCGCCCGCGACATCATAGCCCTTATTTGAGATATGCTTAAAGCTTTTGATTAGACTGCCGTTTAAGCTAAACATTTTTAACGATCCATCATCAACTAAATAAAGTCTGCTTAAAATGCTATCGTTAAATGATTTTCTGTTATGATCTTCATTAACTATCAAGAAAGTTTGAGAAATAAACTTTCTACTCTTCTTGTCAAAAATTTTTAAAATATTATTGTCTAGATTAAATAAATAATCGCTGTTATCATTAAAATTAATATTATAGGGATATTTGTTGGTTAAATTGTAAGAATCAACAACTTGGCCGTCATAATTCCATAATTTAATTCCCTTGGTGCCGTAAGTCAGAATTTTATCATCGGCTTTGCCTAAACCCAAAAAATAATCCCAGGAATTGTCAGTTAATTTATTAACCAAGGACGGATGAGCTAAATCAGTTATATTATATTTATAAACCGACCAGCCGTTAGCTGAATAGACATATAATTTATTTCTTTCCTGGCTAAAAATTAAATCAAAAAAATCGCTGCTGCCTGAAAGCTTCGGATTGGCTAGAGACCTTATCTGCGCGACTTTGATTAAATTTTTTCCAATCCTCTATCGCCTGACCGTGTCCAGCCGAGTTATAGGCCGTCTTGCCTAGGCGATCGAAGATGACGACATATTTAATGTCATCTTTGTTTAGCGATGGACAAAGAATGTCCAACCGCAACCGGTTTGACTTTTGACCGGGATTTACAGCTACAAAAGGATGTAATTTATCAGCCTTGTCATACACATAGATCGGCCAGGAAATGCTGTCCTGAATGCCTTCGGCAATAAGCAACCGCGAATTTTGTTTGGCGCTTATAAGGATAGAGTTCTCCGGAACCTGATTTAAGTCCGGTATTACATGCATATCAACCCGACTCATCATGGGTTTTATACTACAACCCATAAAAACAACAAACGCCGCCAGCGCAATCAGCGCCGAAATTAATTTTCCTTTCATGATATTCTCCTTTTTCCGTAGTGAAAGGGGTTAAGCGCAAAGCCACCCCTTCTTGGTTAAATTTTCCTGATGTCTCCGCCGAGAAGCCCGGGAATCTGGGACTCAAATTTACTGCCTGGCTCAAGGCAACGAGCCAATGAACTTAGCAGCTTTCTAAAATTCTCATTCCAGATTTTTTCACCCAAACTCTCATCGGTTAATATGTTTCGGAAAGGCAATTCCCAAACCCACTCGTCGTCTCGTTGTACGCGCCTGACTTTAGTAATATATCCAAAACATTCAACTTCTTTAAGGTTTGGGTCATCGGTCTCCAGCACTTTCCTTTGCCGAGAATGAGTCGCGACCTTCTTGCCGGCTCTATCTTTTCTTCTGTTGCGCCATAACAATGATATTATAAGCGACGACAGAATAGTGACTACGGCAATACCCACGCTAAGCGACAGCAGATATAATGCTCGGTCCTTTTTGGACTCTTGCGCGCCTTTGGTCTGGGCCATGACTTCGGCCACGACTTTTTTCACCTCTTGTTCAGATAACTTTTTCGTCTCTGGCCGATCAGGTAAATAATAAATTATTTCCTGCCCGACTTTTACTTGCGTGCCCAAATTAGAATTCCATGAATAGAGTTTTTCAATTTCTACCCCCTGCACTCGCCAGGTATACATCAACTCACCCAGAGTATCGCCCTTTTTAACCGTATAAACCACTCTATCCCCTGCCGTGGCATGATAAACCAAAGCCAACGACAGGACCGCAATAACAGCCGCAACAACTAACATCTTCTTCCAAAAATACTTTTTCATCTCTTCCATCCTTCCCCTCCATTCGGAGGTATTTAGGGCATTCGCCCATTGTCAAAGTCCTATCTTTTAGTCAAAAATTTGCCAATCGCGATTTACTTAAACCGCAACCGCCGGCACTCGCCGAAACGCAAATTTAGACTGCCAAATCTTGATAATTTAATTTTCTCCCTCTCCTGACTAGGAGAGGGCGGGGTGAGGTTAATTATCAAAATTTGGCTTTCCAAATACATTTTTGATATCGCCATTACCAATAATATCTTCTTCTGCTGATTTGGCAAAATAATCTTTATCTGCATCAGCAAATAAATCTATTTCAGCTTTTTCCGGCTCAAAAGCACTGCTTAAATCATCTGGTTCTTGCTCCATATTTATTTTCTCTTCAGCTACAGCGCCTGCCGCAGGAGTAAATTTTTTGCTTAAAACTTGAGCGACATCCTGCCAATTATCTTTAATTTCCGGCGCAACTGTAGCAACAGCTCCTGAATCAATAATAATTTTTCTTTTTTTCTTTTTTTCTGGCATTAACTTGATATTAAACTTTTCTTCAGGAAATAGATAAATATAGATTAGAGAGAAGATAAAACCAACAACTAACGCTAAAATAAAATTCATAATTAAATTGGGTTTAATCGGATAATTACTGGTAATTGGCTCATCAATAATTTTTATATTAACATTATCACCGCCGCCGTGATAGATGGTATGTTTAGTTTGCAAAGTATAACCAATGGCGCGCGCGATTTGCTCGGCTTGATCGCGATCAGAATGATAAACAGTCAAGGCAATAATGCCTGAATCATTTATTGCATTAGCGCTGACGGTATTATCCCACTTTTTCATTTGTTCTTTAGCACTGCCAGAAAAATAATTTTTATTAATATTAAAGCCGGAAGTTAAAACATTGTTATAAAAAGAATTAGAAAGAATAACTCTGGCCAAAATATTACTTAAATATTCATTAGACTTGGAAGCTGTATAAGGATCAGTATTTTTACTAAAATTTTGGATAATTAACAGCTGGGAGCCGGAACTATATTTAAATGGCTGGACAACAGTAAAAATAGCTGTGAGAAACAAAAACAACAGCACTATCGCCAAAATAGTTTGTTTCCTGTTCTTTAAAAGATTTATATAGTAATTTAGCTCCATAAAACATTGTCAGAACCACTGATGCACACTGACAAACAGTGAATTACACTAAATAATTTCTAAAATATCATGTGTTTTTAGTGTATTCGGGTGTAAATTCAGTGGTTTAGACAATTCAGTGGTTCAGATATTTGTCTTTACTCCGAATTTTAACTCAAAACTCTATCATTTTATGTTAATCTTGTCAAGAAAAACGCATTCTGTGTCGTAGCAATGTGATAATGTCATAGTACAGCAATTTAGAAATGTCATACCTACTGATTTTTTGGCATAATGAGTTTAGATATTTTTAATTAATAATCTAAACAACATTATGTCCCAAAAACTAAT
>Ga0210044_10010471_pt1 | contig 11037 bp, 7 predicted proteins | sample CryGey13umfilter_2_FD_183959 | JGI IMG/M metagenome (GOLD analysis project Ga0210044, IMG submission 183959) | Groundwater microbial communities from aquifer in Utah, USA - Crystal Geyser 4/9/14 3 um filter (SPAdes) (version 2) | ecosystem: Environmental > Aquatic > Deep subsurface > Groundwater...
CGCGGGGTGGACGGAGAAGGACCGTAGTCTACTTGGTAATGGTGCGCTGATGACGTCGTGGACCACTCCAGAAGGTCGGGGCGCACACCTTGATATCCGGCCCGAGGGAAGCCTCTGGTGGGTGCATTTAATCGTTGACATCTAGATCTGGTTGGAGGCTCCATGTCCGGACTCGACACCCTCTCCCACGCGCCTCTTCAAGAAGGGGACACCGAGCGTGCCACCGAGAACGCCTCCCTCGCGGGGGAGAACGCGCAGTTCGGCGGGGCCGAAAAGTCACCTTCCAACGGCGGCCTCGGCAGCCACTTGGCCTTGGCGCTCGCCACCGTGTTGGGCAGGCCAGGAGCGACGGAGGCCAGCGCGGCGAAGGCGACGATCTTCGCGTTCTCCGCGGCGGAGCGCGTCGCCCTGCTCGAGGACTCGGACTTCTGGACGGAGCCCTTCTGGGCTGAGGGGGGGCGCGATTCGAGCGTGTGGCGGGAGCTGGTGGACCCGCTCGACGATGTCGCGGCGGAGCTCGGTGCGCTGCCCATCCAAGAGCGCCTGGCGAGGGCGGAGAGCCTGCGAACGGTCCCAGGGCTGTGCGAGCGCCTGCTCTCGGACTTCGGCGCGGGCATGACCGCGCGCGCCGGGCTCGCTCGCGACGAGAGCCAGGAGCTCACGGCGCGGCTGCTGGGCAAGACCGAGCCGGCGGCGCAGGAGTCGGCGACCTCGTCGGGCTGGCTCGGCACCGTGGACCCCGTGCTCGCCGTCGGCGTCGAGCGCCTGCGGGGGCTCGCGAGCGCGAGCTTCTGGAGCCGCGCCCTCGCCCTTGGCGATCTGGGGCCAGCGCTGTTGAGCGCCCTGCTACAGACCCGCGACGCGCTGGGGCGGGCGGCGACCGCCCCCGGCGTTGCCGAGGCGCAGGTCGCACAGCGCGTGCAGCTCGGGCTGCGCGAGGTGGGTGAGCGCTACGAAGCGGGGGGTGGTTCGCTCCTTCAGCTGCTGGAGTCCGCGCAGGACCCGTACACGCGCCGCCGCGCGGCGCAGCTGCTGGGGCGAGAGGCCGACGTGCTGGGGCGCGCGCGGCTGCAGCTGCACGCCGGCGGCGACGCGGCAGCGCAGCGGCGCAAGGACGCGCTCATCGAGCAGTGCGGCCGACTGGGTGGCGCGCTCGCGGCGGCGGTCGTCGCCGAGCGCCGCGACGCCGCGCTTGGCGTCGCCATGCGCTTCGACGCCCTGTACGGGGACGCGCGCCAGCGCGGCGACCTCGTCGCCGAAGATCTGTCCGCGCTGCACCAGGCGCTGGAGGCAGGCTACGCGCCCTTGGGGGGTGACCTTCGCCATGGTGTGGCGAGCTTGGAGAAGTCGGACGGGATCTTTAAGGCCTTGCGTCTTCGGAGCACCGCCCTCGCGCTCAAGGCCAAAGAAGACACGCGCTCCGACACGGTCGTGCAGGCTGAGTACGACGTGGATGAAGCGCTCGCTGCCGTGTTCGGATTTCTCGCGACCGGCGATGAAGCGCGAACACGCGACCGCCTCCTCACCGCCTCTCCCACCCTGCTCTCCCTCGCGACGCCGCTTCAGCCAGCATCGCCGCTCGCCTACATCAACCTGCGCTACAAGGCGCTCTTTGGCGTCGACCTCGCGCAGCACCTCGCCCGGGCGCCGCTCCCGGCGGGCGCGGGGGCTCGCCTCGCTGGCGCGCTCGGGCTCACGCTGCCCACGGTCACCGCACAAGCTGCGGGAGCCCGCCCGCCTGGCGAGCCGCTCCCGGACCTGGACGCGCGCTTCTTCACGGTCGACCGTCGCACGCTCCCAGGCGCCGACCCTTCCGAGCGCACCCCTGAGCGGGTGCAGGACGCGGTGGCGGCGTGGGTGGACCTCCTCGATCGGAGCCTCGCGGCGCTGCGCTCCTGGCATGTCGTTGGAGGGCTCTCGGACCCGCAGAAGCTGCTTCTCAACGCCCTCCAGCAGCTGCGGGCGACGGGCGGGGAGGCGCTCGTGCTCGACGCCTTCGAGGGCGCGCACGGCGCTCCGTTGGAGCTCGCGCTGCGCGAAGCTCAGGTGCGCGGCGAGACCGACGAGGCCACCAGTGACGCCGCGCTCCAGCTCATCGAAGAGGACGACGTGTCCACCTTCGGTATGGAGCTTCGGGGCCATGCGGCGCAGGGGGACTGGGACGCCGCCCTCCTCGCTGTCAACGCCACGAGCTTTGGCGCCGCTCGCCGCAAGGAGCTGCTCGCCGACGGCGAGACCTTGGCCTACTTGCGCGAGCGTGCGCCGAGCACCGACGCGTGGGACCTCTTCTACCGCAGCGCGACGGGGGAGCTGGCGGACGAGGAGCTGTCCGAGCGTGACGGCGGGCTCAGCGCCTGGTCCGCGGTGCGGGGGCTGGAGGCGGTAGACGCTCGATACAACCTGGCCGATGTCCTCTCTGTGTATCAGTCGCCATCCCAGCTGCTCCCTACCCTCGCGCGCCGCGCGCTGGCACCCGACGACCCCGAGGTCTCTGCGGTTCATACGCTGCTGACGGGCGATCATCGCACGAGCTACGGCGCGGACCACGAGTCGCTGCTCGCCGCGCGAGACCAAGGCCTGAGCGACGAGGAGCTTCAGGCGAAGCGCGAGCAGCGGACCGGCTCCGCCGACGCGAGGTACCGCCTGGACCGGCGCTATGGTGGTGGCGACGACCGCATCGTGGCTGAGGAGACGCTGCGAGGCCGCGGGCATGTGGGCGAGCTGCTCGCGGCGGGGAACGACCGGTGGGGCGGGCTCGGCGCGGCGCGGGCGGCCATCGTCGCGATGAGTGATGAGGAGCGCGCCGTGGCCAGCGCCGACCCGCGGGTGCGGGAGCAGCTGTTTCGGCAGTGTGATGGCGACAGGCGGGCCTTCGCTCAGCTTGTGGACCTGCTGGAGCACGGGGAGGCTTCGGTGCTCGACGCTATCGGCGAGGCGTCGGGGTCCGGAGCGGACCGTCACCTCTTCGTGAACCCGTGGCACGCAGTGCGCTTCGTCTCGAAGCTGCCGCACGACGCGCTCTTCAAGCTCGTGAGCGATCCTCAGCAGGTCGGCGAGCTTCGCGCCGCGGCCTCCTTTGACGACGGCGCGAGCGCGGAGCTGCAGGCGCTCCTCGCGGCGGCGAACCTCAGCGCGGCGTCGCAGTCCGTGGAGCCCAGCGCGAAGGCAGCGTCCAACCCCGATCCGCGCGTCGGGCTCGCGCTTTGCCTCTTCGCGGCGCGACAGCACGCGTCCCTCATGGTGGCGGGCCGCGGTCGTGACCCGCACGCCTTCGCCGACGTGCTCTACGGACTCGCCGACGAGGTCGCGGTGTTGCTCGAGCCCGATGGGTCGGGGCTCACGAGCGAGGGCTGGACGGTGGGCCAGCTCGATGCGCAGCTTCGGCCAGCGGTGGACGCGCTGGTTCGCGGCTTCTCTTGGCACTTCAACACAACCCCCACGGGCGCGGACATCGCGTGGGTCAGCGTCTACTCGAGCGCGGTTCGAGGTGAGGGCGACGTCGCGGTGAAGCTGCTCTACGAGCTCGGCGCCGACGACGGCGGGCTCTTGGTGCAGGCGGTGAAGCGCGTGCCCGACGCGGTCATCGCGCGCGAGTGGGGCTCGCTGCTGCTGCCGACGCGCGACGGTGTCCAGTCACTGTCTGGTGTGTACGCTAGCTATCGGCAAGCGCGGGAGGCGGCACAGGCTGCCCCCGACGACGCCCGCGCGGCGGAGGAGCGGACCGCCGCAGAGCAGGCGCTGCGCGCACACCCGGTCGACCTCACCGACCGCGCCCTCGAGGTGTCGGTGCTCGATCTCCAAGATGGGCCTGGGAACTTCGCGCGCGATCTGCGCGAGCGAGACCGCGGCGCGTGGGAGTCGGTGCAGCAGCTCGCGCGGGAGCGCGTGCGGTCGCTGCCGGCGGCGCTCGTGCGCGAGGTCATCGGGGCCTCGGACGAAGACGCCGACGTCGTCTGGACACCCACGACGCGCGCCGCGCTGGTGGTGGCGGCCACGGAGGACCGCGCTGAGTACAGCCTCGCGGGCACGTCCTGGGGCTTCGAGGCGCTGTCGAAGACGGACAACCAGGCGGCCGGCAAGCTCGCGCTCTTCGCGCAGTCCTTGGCGATGGACCGCCGCGAGCTGCTCAGCGAGGACGACCTAGAGCGCCTCATTGCCTTGAGCAAGCAGGCGGGCGCCGACCTCGCCGCCTATGATCAAGCCCGAGAGACGGCGGCGGACCTCGCGAGCTGGGCGGCATCCCTCGCGGCGACGGCGGTGGCGGCCGCCATTACGGGCCCCGCCGCGGTCCCGTCCCTCGTGTCTCTGCTCACCACGGCGGCGGCGACGGCGGCGGGCGGCATCGCCGGCATCGGCATCCACGAGGCGGTGCTCGGTGAGCAGTACGACGCGGAGGCTGCCGCCGGAGAGCTCGTGCTGAAGCTGATCTCCGACACCGCGAGCGACGGCCTCTCGATGGCCTGGACCTACGCGCGCACCGCCGGCGCGCTGCGCCACCTTCAGAGCGGCAGGGTCGAGGGCTTCTTGGGCGATGTCGACGCGGGCCTGCGCCAACACCTCGGTCCCGTAGGCGTCAAGGCGGCCACGAGCGCCACCACCGCGGCGCTCCTCGTGCCGTGGCGAAAGGTGAGCGCGTCGGCGTGGGTGGCGGTGGACGAGGCGGTCCTCGGCAACGGCTGGTCCGACGGGCTTCAGCGCGGCCTGCTCGCCCTCGACGCCCAGGTGGACGGCATGCCGGAGGAGGTCGTCACGGCGGTCATCGCCGAGCTCGCGGCGACCTACGCCACCGCCGAGGTCAACCTTCGCCTCGGGGCCTCGCCCCGCAAAGGGGCGGCGTCCGACGTGCAGCTCAAGGCCATCCCGCGCGAGGTGCTCAAGAAGTTCTCGGTCAAGCTGGCGAAAGGTGGCGCGACGGCCGCGAGCGCCGAGCTCATGGAGCTGCTGGGGACAGGGGACGAGCAGGTCGACGAGGCGCGGGTCAACAAGGTGCTCCAAGACGCGGTGAAGGAGGGCTTCAAGGGAGGGGTGAACGCGCTCGGGGTGGCGTTGGGGCAGGCCCGCGCCGAGAGCATCGCCCAAGCGCGTAAGGCTGAGGCGGAGCAGAAGCTTGAAGCGCAGGAGGCCGCAGACGGCGCCAACCTCAAGATATCGGCGGAGGAGCGTGCGGCCTTCCTTCAGTGGGTGGGGGCGAGGCGCGTCCGCATCGAGGCCGATCCCGAGCAGTGGCGGGGCGACACCCCCCACGAGCACAGCATCGTGCGGGTACACGAGCGCTTTCGGGCAGAGGTGTGGGACGTCGTGAACGGCCGCCTGGCGATGGCGACGGAGGATGACGGCGGCCGGTTCAGGTCGAGCGAGGAGATCGTGGACGCCTATCGGGCCTGGATACTCAAGGACCCGCTCAAGGCCAGAGATCGCATGGACAAAACGCCGCTCAGCGACTTCGCCAGGCTTCGTGAGAGCACGCGCGAGCTCGTGGATCGCCAGCGCGGCCAGGGCGTGTACTCGCAGCTCCGCCCGGTGGAGCGCGCGTGGTTCGAGGCCCAGGCGCAGAAGCAGCTCGCGGGCCCGAGCGCGAGCGACGCCGAGGCGCTGCGCTTGGACGACCGCTACACCCGAGCGGCCCTGTGCGACGCCGCCCTCACCGATCTGCGCAAGCGAGTGCGCGTCTCCATCGACGCCTATGTCCAAGACGCCGGGGGCGAGCGCGCCGAGGTGGCGAAGCGCTCCCGCGAGGCGCTCGCTCAGCGGTTGTTCACGCGCGGCATCGACGGCGAAGAGCTCGCGCTCGTGGTGGACGACGAGGTCAAGGCGCTTCGCCAAGCGGGGGCACGACGCGCGGCGGCGGGGTGAGGGGCGTCCTCCACGAAGACGCGGTACACACAGCGAACGCCGTGGATGGGTGTGGTACCGCCCCTGATCAGAAATCGTCCCCATCAGGCGGCCACCTCGACGATTGGAAGCACGCCGGCCTCGAGGATGTCACAGCGCGCCTCGCCACTCACCGAACTGCCTGTTGCGTTCGCCCAGGTGGGCAACCACGGGGCGACGTTCGAGGATGGTTTGCATCTCGGGCGCGTCATCCGCCAAGCCGACGAACTTCAAGTCCGTTCTGCGCGACGTCCCAGGCGCGCGCTGCTGCCCGTCGCCCATGTGCCTCCCGCAGAGAAGAGCCTCGACCCCCACCACGCGTGTCACGAGTCCACACGCACACTACGAATTCGTCATAATCGACGAGATACACGCAAGGGCGCCAACCAATTCAGCAGTTATGACGAATAGCTGCGTTCTTGTAGTGCGTCCATACTCGTCAGCTACGATGACATCCTCTCCAACGAGGGGGCTAAGGCGTCAACGATGAAGAGAACCACCGACGACGGCATCCTGGAAGAGCTCGGGCAGCGGCTGGAGCGCGAGCGGCTGGGCCCCATCGGAGCAGGCAGAGCCCCCGTGGACGTGGGAGGCCGAATGACCCTGGTCGCTCGCGTGAAGCTCTGGGGCCGGACCATTGGCGCGGTCGCCATGGTGGACGGGCAGAGCTACGCCTCGTTCCAGTACACGCCCGGCTTCCTGAAGCGCTCCATCCAGGTAGCGCCGCTGACGATGCCCCTGTCCAATAGGGTCTGGTCGTTTCCCTCGCTACCCACGGCGTCGTTCCGCGGCCTGCCTGGCTTGCGCGCCAAGGTCGCAGCCCCGCGACCTTCACACCTGTCGAGCGGCTCTGCTACGCCGGCTCCAGGGGGATGGGGGCGCTGGGACGACGAACCGGGCGCTGGCTTGCAGGACCTCTCGCAGGTCGGCACCTCCGCAGGCGGCGCGCGCTAAGGCGGTCATCGCGTGGAATCCGCAGACCCACGAGGTTCGCTCGGGCCAGGTCGCTGCGGACACCGGCTTCGAGCACTGGCTCCTGAAGTGCGACCGCGTGACCGCCAGCGGGGATCACGGGCTCGCGGATCCACAGGGCTACGGCGCGGTCGAATACGCCTACAGCCTCATGGCCAGGGCCGCTGGCATCCACATGGCCGACTGTCGCCTGATCGCGGAGGGTGGAGGCAGGCACCACCGACTCGATCTGAGGACGTGATCCCTCGAGCGCTCCACCCGCCGCGCCGAGCTGGTGGGCTCCCCGCGACCCGCCCGTCGTGGGCAAGCAGGCTCCTGGCGTTAGCTCCTCGCGTGCCGACGCCGACCTACGCTCAGCTGCTGACCCAGAACCGCTCCTACCGCCTGCTGTGGCTGGGGGAGGTCGTCAGCTTCTTTGGCGACTGGTTCAAGACCATCGCGCTCTACGCCATCGCGCGGGAGCTCTCGCCCGACGCGGGGGCGGTCGCGAACGTCATGGTCGCGACGCTGCTGCCGATCTTCTTGGTCACGCCCATCGCCGGCAGCATCGCAGACCGCTTTGACCGCCGCACCGTCATGATCGTCACCGACATCGCCCGCGCGATCGGCGCGGTGCTGCTCGTGGTCGCGCACCGCTCCGGCGACTTGAACGCGATCTACGCCGTGCTTGTCGTGATGGTCGGCTTCTCCGGCATCTTCATCCCCGCCCGCACCGCGTCCGTGCCCGCCGTCACCAGCCGCGAGGAGCTGCCCGCCGCCATGGCGCTGTCCGGCGGCACCTGGTCGGTGATGCTCGCCATTGGCGCGGCGGCCGGCGGCCTGGTCACGCAGGCGGTCGGCGCCGACTTCGCGCTGCTGCTGGACGGCGCCACCTACCTCGGCTCGGCGGCGCTCCTCGCCCAGCTCCCTCCGCTGCCGCCGCGGGCGCCCACCACCGACGCCCCGCGCACCGGCTTCGTGGACGGGCTGCGCTACCTCGGCGGCCACCCCTACCTCGCCTCCGTGCTCTCGCTCAAGACCGCGATCGGCCTCGCTGGCGGCGCCGTCGTCACCATCCCGCTGTGGGGCGACGGCCTGTTCGCCCACGCCCACGGGCCGCTCTACACCGGCATCCTCTACGCCGCGCGCGGCACCGGGGCGCTGGTGGGGTCGATGGGTGTGCGGAGGATCTTCGGCGATGCTCCTCGCACGATGCACCGTCTCATCGCCGTCGGCTTCACCATCAAGGCGACCGCCTACCTGGCGCTCGGCACCCTGGTCAGCACCATGCCCCAAGCGGCGCTCTGCTTTTTTTGCGCCGCCGTCGGGAGCGGCGTCGTGTGGGTCTTCTCGTCGACCCTCGGCCAGCTCGCCTCCGCGCCCGAGTACCGCGGCCGCGTGTTCTCGCTGGAGTTCGCGGGCATGACGCTCTCCATGGCGGCCTCGAGCTGGATCGCTGGGCAGCTCATCGACCACACCAGCCTCAGCGCGAACGGTGTCGTCGCCGCCACCGGCGCCGTGCTGCTCACGCCCGCGCTCATCTGGCTCCTCGCCCTGCGCCGCTGGCCGCCCACCCCCGCCGAGACCGCCTCATGACCGACGCCTTCCTCGACGACCTCGCCCGCTGTGGGCTCGACCTCGCCGCGCCCCTCGACCCCGCCGCCTACGACGCGCTCCTCGCCGACGCGCCGACGCTGCGCCCCCTCGCGCAGCTCGCGGGGGCGGGGCGCGCGGGCCTCATCCTCGGCAACAGCCGCGCGCTCTGGCCGCATGTGCTGCGGTGGTGGCGCGCGCACGGGGGCGACGATCCCGTCGACGCCTACGTCTCAGCGACGATTCAGCGCCTCACCGCCGCGCACGGGCTCGCCCCGAGCGTGCACCTCGACACTGACGCCGGCGAGCGCCGCGTCGACCTGTGCCGCGCCGCCGCCGCCGCCGGCCTCGCCGAGCGCGGCCCCGCCCACCTGGCCGTACACGCGGAGCTCGGGCCGTGGATCGCGCTGCGCGCCGTGCTCGTGTTCGAGGGCGAGCCACCGCCGCCGCCGCCGCCAGCCACGCGCTGCGCCGCCTGCGCCGCCCCCTGCGTGCCCGCGATGGAGCGCGCCCTCACGCTCGGGGCGCCCACGAACGCCGCCGAGCTCACCGAGCGCTGGCGAGCGTGGCTCGCGGTGCGCGACGCCTGTCCGGTCGGGCGGGAGCACCGCTACGGCGAGCACCAGCTCCGCTACCACTACACCAAGGACCGCGGCGCGCTCCGCGACGACGACGCTACGGAGCCGTGAGCACCACGCCGAGCGCCTGCGCGGCCGCCGCAAAGTCGGCGTCTTGGGCCAGCGCGGGCTCGAGCGCGAGCGCAGCTTCCGCCGCCGCTTTGCCCTTGGCCTGCGCGTCTTTGGCCTTCACGGCGCCGGTCTCGCCGAGCACCTTCCAACAGCTCATGAGCGAGCGCTTGGGCGCGGCCCAGCCGGGCGCTGACAGGCCGTCGAGCGTAGCGACCGCGCCCATGAGCGCGTCCTGCTGCGTGTCGCCCTGGGGCGGGTGCGCGCAGACGTAGGCCGCGTTGGCGTTGCGCGTCCACATCGTAGCGTCGTCCACTGGGCGCGCCATGGAGGCGCCGGACACGTCCTCTAGGTTGGTGGCCTTGGCGACCGCGACCACCGTGGAGTCGACCGCGCCGAACAGCTCGGCGTCCGGGCGCTTGTAGGACTCGGAGAGCACGACGCCGTTCGCTTTCACGTTGACGAGCACCGCGGTGAGCTCCCCCCGGCCACCCGCCGAGCTGTACGACGGCTGCAGGACGTAGTCCACGCCCAGCTCCTGGCCGATGACGTTCGCTTTGCGCTGGTCGCCCGTGAGCTTTCGCGTGGTCTCCAGCGGACGAACGTCCAGGCCAGCGACGCCGCTGAGCTGGGTGACGAGCACCTCGGTGAGGGCCTGCGCGGCGCCGTCGTTGGCGGTGCTGGACGGCTCCACCGGCAACAGCACCATGGAGCCGCCGCGGATGATCGGCTCGGGGGTCGGCGTAGCCATATACAAGGCAGAGCCCGCGCAGCAGAACACGGCGCTGAACAAGCCGACCGTCACCGACGCGAAGACCGCGAGCTTCTTGAGCTTCTTGGTGACCGGAACCGGTGGGTCAGGCGGCGGAGGCGCGGGGCTGCCTTCGTCTTTGAGCGTGAGCACCTTGTTTCCGTCCGACATCACGGCCTCCTCGAACCTCCATCCCCATACCCCAAACGCCGTCGAGTTTCACGCGAGCGCGCCCAATCGAGGCAGACAGCGGCGCGGCGCGACGCCGAGCACGGGCGCTCCGCGCGTAGCTCGGCGCACACAGTGGACGCTGAGGCCGCCCTCGCGCATTACCATGGCATGGTGCTGCTACTCCTCCTCACATGGCTGCAGACGGCCTTGGCCGTGACCCCCGACCAGCTTGAGCCGCAGCTCCTCGCTGCGCAGCCCTTTCGCGCCCAACGGAAAGCGAAGGGCGCCCCGGTGCTCTCCATGGCACAAATGCGCCGCACCGCCGAGGGCGCCATCGTCACGGGCTTGGTCGAGGTCCCGGGGAGCACCACCTCCAAGGCCTATGGCGCCGCCGTCTTCGACCTGCCCATCGCGGTGATGTGGTCGGCGATCAACGACGAGACGCGCCACCCTGGCTACACCTCCACCGCCTACGCCGAGCTGTTGTCAGGGCGACCCTGCCAGAGCGGGCGGCACGTGCTTCAGTACATCGAGGTGCCGTGGGTGACGGACCGCTGGTGGATCGGTATCCCGACCGCAAACACCGATCTAAACCGTCAAAGCGGCGGCTCGGTCCGCGAGCTCACCTTCCGCGCGTCGGTGGACCCCGCGGAGGTCAAGACAGCGTCCGGCCAAAAGATCCTCGGCCTCGCGAGCCCGATCGCGTCCAGCCAAGGCGGCTGGTTCTTGGTGGCGATCGACGAGCGCCACACCTACATCGAGTACTACGTTTGGACCGATCCAGGCGGATCCATCCCCGGAAGCCTCGCCTCCACCTTCGCCACCCGCGGCGTGCGCGAGAACCTCGAAGCCATCCACCGCTTCGCAAAGGAGGGCAGGCCCTCATGCCCCATCGAATGACCCGCACCCTCCTCACCGCGCTCCTCGTCCTCACGAGCCCCGCCTTCGCCCAGAGCAACCCCTTCGAGTGGGATCGGCCCGACCCGTCCACGCAGCTCGCCGAGGACGCCACCG
>Ga0210044_10010472_pt1 | contig 11036 bp, 6 predicted proteins | sample CryGey13umfilter_2_FD_183959 | JGI IMG/M metagenome (GOLD analysis project Ga0210044, IMG submission 183959) | Groundwater microbial communities from aquifer in Utah, USA - Crystal Geyser 4/9/14 3 um filter (SPAdes) (version 2) | ecosystem: Environmental > Aquatic > Deep subsurface > Groundwater...
TCGGTCTATTCATTTATAATAAATATTAAACAAGAATAATTTCTAAGATGTTAAAATATATAGAAAAATAATTTAAGAATAGTTTTTTCAAAAGAGTTTGTAAATGATTTTATAGAAAGAATTAAAATATTATATTAGCCAATGTAAATATAAAATTTTACATTGGCGCGTTCGTCTAGTGGCTTAGGACGCCGCCCTCTCAAGGCGGAGATCACGGGTTCGAATCCCGTACGCGCTACTACTTTTAAACTATTATGAAGAATTTACAACTAGAAAAGAAGCATTTACAAGAGAAAATTTTTTTAAAAGTATAGATGGTTAAAATCAAAATGTATAATTTGATTTTATTAGAGTTCACGGGTTCTCCCGAAGGGACTCCCTTGGAGGAATCCCGTACGCGCTACAATTAACTAGAAGTTTTTTCTAACTAATTTTGATATTGTTTTTGTATTTGCATATCCAATACCGTCCGGTGATTCTGTTGTAGTTATAAGTATGCTATCAGATATAATTTCTCTATATACTAATCCATATTTTGTGCTAATATAATCATTAAATATAAGATTAAACTCTTTCCAATTGGCTACTATTTTGAATATCTGATAATCTGTTCCATCTATATTCTTAATTTCCTTAGATTCAATAATTCTTTCTCTATTAAATGGATATTGTAATTCTGTCCAACTGTTACCTATTTCTAAGGGATAACCTAAAACTTTCCTTGGCGGAGTCATAAATCGTAAAGAGTCATCCGATGTTTTCCTTAAATTTAGATCTAAATCCAAAGATATATTTATTTTTTTTAACTCATCTAATGTTAAATATTTCTTACCATTAATTATTTTGGGGATAACAAATTGAGTTGCACCTGCATTTTTATATGCAATAACATATAATCCATCATCTTTATTTTCATACCAATTTATTCCTTTATTATAATCCTTTACATCAAGTGACACAATCCTTATTAAATCATAGAAATTAGAAAAAGTATCTTTTGTTGATTCAATCCTCACTATAGTGTTGCCATCAAAGAGTACTACTGAATTTTTAATGTTTCCTAAAGTGTCATAATATTCTACATAAAAAATAGTGTTATATTCCCATTCAAGATTTTCAGCTAAAGGGTAAGCATTATTCTCTATACGGTCAGGGTCAGTGGTGCTATTGCAAGAAATAAAAAAGAAAGTAAATAATAGTACTATTAAAAATTTTTTGTAAATCATTTAACACCCCTAATTTTAATAATGTAAATTATACAATTATTTTATAAAATAAAATACAATTGCTTATTGTTCATTTAGATACTATTTTTTTGACCAATTATGAAACGATTCGAAAAACATATTTTCGTTTGTGAGAATAAAAGACCTGACGAACATCCACGAGGTTGCTGTTGTGATAAAGGCAGCAAAGAAATTAGGGCATTATTTAAAAAAAGATTAGCTGAATTAGGTTTAAATTCAAAAGTAAGAGCAAATGCTGCCGGTTGTTTGGATGCATGCGAATTTGGTGTTACGGTTTTAGTTTATCCAGAACAAATTTGGTACGGTGGAGTTACAATTGATGATGTAGAAGAAATCATTCAAAATCATATTATTGATAATAATCCTGTTCAAAGGTTATTTATTAAAGACAAAAGATTCAATCAAAATGAAAGTTGAAGCAAATAAGAGATATGTAAATAAAATATTTTCATTATTGAAAAGAGAATATCAGGAAGTATATTGTTTTTTAGAACATGAAACACCATTTCAACTTTTAGTTTCAACAATTCTTTCTGCACAATGCACTGATGAGAGAGTAAATATTGTTACTGATAAATTATTTAAAGAATATAAAACTCCGGAAGATTTTGTAAAAATTCCTTCATCAAAATTAGAAAAATTTATTTATTCTACCGGTTTCTTTAAACAAAAAGCTAAGAGTATAAAAAATTGTTCAAAAATGTTAATTGAAAAGTATAACGGGAAAGTACCTAAGACGATGGATGAGTTAGTTAAATTGCCTGGAGTCGGGAGAAAAACTGCTTCAGTTGTTCTGGGGAATGTTTTCGGAGTTCCTTCAATTGCAGTTGATACACACGTCACCAGAATTACAAATCTTTTGGGAATTGTAGAAACAAGTGATCCTGTTAAGATTGAATTTAAATTAAAAGAATTGCTGCCTAAAAATGATTGGATAAATTCTTCACATTATTTGATAAGGCACGGTAGAAATGTTTGCATTGCTAAAAAGCCTAAATGTTCAATTTGCATTTTAAGTAAAATTTGTCCTAGTTTTAAACCAGAAGACTAATTTAAAATAAGAGATATTTATCATGTCAGATATAATGAGAAACAGACAAGCTTGTTTAGAAATTTTAAAAGAATACACAAAATCAGATAGTTTATTAAAACATTCCTTTGCAGTGGAGTCTTGTGTTAGCGCTTATGCAGAAAAATTTGGAGAAGATATAAATTATTGGAGTAATGTAGCCCTATTACATGATTTTGATTATGAAAAATATCCAACTGAGCAAGAGCATCCTTACAAAGGAAACGAGATATTAAAAGAAAAAGGATTTGACGAAGAATTCAGAAACACAATTCTTTCTCACGCTGACTACACTGGTGTGCCAAGAGAAAGTTTACTTGCAAAAGTGTTATTTGCCTGCGATGAGCTCGCAGGTTTTATAACGGCTGTTACATATGTTAGACCAAGCAAATCAATTGATGAAGTTAAGGTTAAATCTGTAAAGAAAAAATTGAAGGATAAAGGATTTGCAAGAGCTGTCAATAGGGAAGATATTATAAACGGAGCTGAAAATTTAGACATTCCCTTAGATGAGCATATTGCTTTTTGCATACAAGCAATGAAGAAAAACAAAGATTTATTGGGTTTATAACTGAAAAATTAAATAAATAATATTTTCATTTTAGCCTTGACTTATTATTAAATTGAATACTAAATTTAAGTATACAATTAAGGAGAATAGTATAAATATTTTTGCTACGGAATTATAATTCATTATTAGATATATTTTATATCGAATTCAAAAATTTATAGTAACATCTAACTCTAAAATGAATAGCAAAAAATTAATATTCTTTTTAATAGTACTTACCCAGTTTGTATTATTACCCCAACAGGATCTCAAGATTCTATCTTCTAATTCCAATTCATTGGTAGTTGAGTTTACTCCCAATTATTATGACACATCATCAATAAAAATCGGAAACAATAGATTTATTAAAGGTTTATTTACAGGTGGATATATTATAAATCCAGAAAATAATGGTGAACCTGCAATATCTGTTAAATTTTTAAATATTGGTGTTCCATCAGAGTTTGGGAATACGTTAGAAGTATTAAATTCAGATTATATAGACTTAAAAGGTGAATTAATTCCTAAACCTCAAGTTATAAAAACCAATGGAGTGGATGATAACGTTTATCAAAAAAGTGAAACCTACTATAATTTTATTAGCTCGGAAGATCTGGTAACTTTTGGTGAATATGGTTTAGCTCGAAATTTAAGAACACAATCAATTATTATACATCCTGTAAAATTTAATGCTGCTTCAAGAAACATTAGACTATATACAAGAATAGTTTTTAGAATAAATTTTTCGCCGGTTAAATCATATTCATCACAACCTGTATCTGATCTTTTAGAAGGATCAATCATTAATTATAATGTTGCTAAGAATTGGAGTGCAAAAAATATATCATTAAAAAAATCTATTATTAATAGTGTACTTGCTACAGGTACTTGGTATAAATTTGAAACAAACTCGGAAGGGATTTACAAAATAACAAGAGATAAACTTTCAGAATTAGGAATTGATGCAAGTACTGTTGATCCCAGAACTATTAAAATTTATAATAATGGCGGTAAACTTTTATCAGAAAATTTGAATGATGCTAGACCTGCGGACCTGCAAGAAAATGCAATATATGTACAAGGAGAAAGTGATGGATCATTTGATAATAATGATTTCATACTGTTTTATGGTAGGGGAAATAACTTTTGGGAATATGATACAACTACTAAAAAATATAAGAGATATTTCCACCCCTATTCAAATACTAATTATTTCTGGATAACTTTTGGAGGACCTCAAGGTAAAAGAGTAGCTCAAAAAATTAGTAATAATGCCTTAACTTTTTTCCCTCAAGCAAGTTCAGTCGATTTTGCTTCTTTGGAAGAAGATAAAAAGAATATTGCTCAAACAGGAAGAATTTATCTTGGTGATGAATTTAATAGTTCAAATTTAGAACACAGTTATACGATTAAATTAGACGGAAGAATAGATACTTATCCAATTAACTATCTATATAGATTTGTAAATGCTTCATCTGATAATATTATATTGGATGTTACTGAGAATACAATATTAATTTCATCACAAAATCTTTTTGGTTATGGGTCTGCTAAATATATAGATGGAATTGGGTATATAAAAAATATAAGTTATTCGGGTACATTACTTGATAATAGAAGTGTTCTAAAATTTACCATAAATAATCCTACTTCAATTTCTACAAACGGATATTTAGACTATTATGAAATTACTTATCAAAAAGAATTAAAAGCTTTTAATGATAATCTTGTTTTTTATTCAAAAGATACAACAGCAAATATTCAGTATTCCCTAAATAGCTTCTCAAATTCAAATATTTTTGTCTTTGATGTAACTGATTATGCAAATGTTCAAATGATAACAAATCCAACTTTGGTAAGTGGTGGTCAGTTTGTTTTTCAAAGTAATGAGTTAAAAGATAATGTACATAAATACATAGCAGTTGGAGAAAATAACTATCAATTCAAAACTATTACAAATATAGTCCAAGCAGAAAATTCTAATGTACATGGTATTAGTGAGGGTGCTAAGTTTATTATTATTACACATAAAAACTTTGTAGACGCAGCAAACAGATTAAAAGAATACAGACAAAACCAAGCGCCAGTTAGAATCTCTACTATTATTATTGATATAGATGATATTTACGATGAATTCTCCGGCGGAAATGTAGATGTTACTGCAGTTAGAGATTTTCTAAAGTATGCCTTTTCAAATTGGAATATTACTCCTGAATATGTCTTATTTATGGGTAAAGGAACATATGATCCTAAAAATGTTGAAGGATTAAATAATAATTTTGTTCCCGCTACAGAAACTTTAGAATCACTTTCACTTATTCCATCATTTACTTCAGATGATTACTATCTAAAAATTGTTGGGGATGATTCCTTTGTTGATCTTGCATCAGGACGAATGACAGTAAGAACTACTGAAGAAGCCAACAATATTATTGATAAAATAATTGAATATGAAAATAGTACATCCACAGGTGTTTGGAGAAATCTTATTACTTTAGTTTCTGATGATGGTTTTACATCAACTACCTATGAAGGAGCTGAACATACAGCACCATCTGAGATTTTAGGGAATAATTTTATACCACCATCATTTGATAAAAATAAAATTTATATGGCAAATTATCCGGTTGAATTAACTAGCTCTGGTAGGAGAATGCCTGATGTAAATAAAGCAATTATTGATGCAATAAATAATGGAACTTTAATTCTAAATTATGTTGGTCATGGTGCACCTGATCTATGGGCTCATGAAAATGTTTTTATTCAAAGTACTACAATCCCTCAACTTCATAATAAAAAATATTTCTTTTTAAGTGCAGCTACTTGTGATTTTGGTTATTATGATATTCCTGATTATCAAAGCTCTGCCGAAGAATTGTTATTTTTAAAAAATGCTGGAGCAATTGCTGCTTATACTGCATCAAGATTAGTCTATTCTTCGCTTAATCATTCTTTAATGTATCAGTTGTTTAATGATTTGTTGAATACACCAAAAGATACATTAAATTTAAGTATACCAATAGGAAAAGCTAATTTCTTAACCAAACAGATATTCCATGGTACTAACGATCAGAAATATCATATATTTGGCGACCCTACTTTGAGATTGGCTATCCCACAGTACCAGGCAAAGATTGATTCAATTAATAGTCAGAATGTTGCTGCTTCTACAAGTATACAAGTAAAAGCTTTAAGTAATACAAATATTAATGGAGAAATAAAAAAAATAGATGGAACAACCTGGAGTGATTTTAACGGGGAAGGTTTACTAACGGTTTTTGATTCTGAAAGAAATGTTCCAATTCCATCTATAAATAATTACCCAATGACATTGCAAGGAGGTGTAATTTTTAGGGGAAGAATTTCTATAAGTAATGGTAAGTTTGCTACTAACTTTATTGTTCCAAAAGATATCTCCTATGAAAATAAAAATGGGAAAGTTCAGCTTTATTTTACAGGAGAAAATATTGATGGTATTGGTTTTACAAATAAAGTAATTGTAGGTGGAACAGATACAACAACTATTAACGACGGGGAAGGGCCGGTTATTGATATTTTTTATGATAATTTAAATTCAAGAAATAATGCTCTGATAAGTCCTAATTCAAAACTAATTGTTAATCTTTCTGATAATACAGGGTTAAATACAACCGGAACTGGAATTGGACATAAATTGGAAGGGATCTTAAATGACAATGAGAATTCTCCAATTGATTTTACAAATTATTTTACGAGTGATTTGAACTCTGGAGGTAAATCAGGACAAATTAATTATATATTTAATAACTTAGAACCTGGAGATTATAAAATTAGAATAAAAGCCTGGGATGTATTTAATAACAATTCTAGTCAGGAAAGCTTTTTCAGTGTTGTATCTCAGAATGAGTTATTGATTAGAAATGTATATAATTATCCTAATCCATTTGGTTCAAATACTACTTTTACTTTTCAACAGAATTTAAATACATTTTTAGATGTAAAGATTAAAATATTTACAGTTTCTGGAAGATTAATCAGAAATATTGAAAAAAATAATATAAGTGATAAATTTGTGACTGTTGCTTGGGATGGCAGAGACCAAGATGGTGATATGATTGCAAACGGCACTTATTTATATAAAATAATAGTTAAAACTGCAGATGGAACATTTAATAAAAGTGTACTAGGTAAATTAGCAATAATAAGATAGGTATGATTATTGTACTTTTATAGTAATTAATGTAAAATATTGATAAATAAATAAGAATATAAACATTGTGTTAAAATTAAGTGTATCATTTTAACACTTTAAATTGGAGGAAAGGTTATGAGATCTATAATTAAAATTGTTTTGATTGCGGCTTTAGTTGGTATACTGCCAAAAGGTATTTATGCACAGGGTGGTGAAACTGGAGTAGCATTTCTTTTGTTAGCACCAGATTCAAGAGCTGGAGGTATGGGTGAAGCTGGAACTGGACTTGCTGATAACTCAGCAGCTATATTTTGGAACCCGGGTGGTATTGGATTTTTAGATGGTACTGAAATTAGTATTACACATAGTAATTGGTTACCACAATTTAATCTAGATCTTTTCTATGATTACCTAACCTACCGCCAATACGTTGAAAGTTTAAATGGAAGTGTAACAGCTAGTATTACATATATGAATTTTGGTGAATTTGTTAGAACCGGGCCTGATGATCCAACTCCATTAGGTACATTCAATGCTTTTGATGCAGCTCTTACTTTAGGTTATGGTACTAAAATTTCTGATAATATGGGTTTAGGTTTCAACTTCAGATTAATTCATAGTAGATTATCTGATCAACCTACTTCTTTGGAACAAGGAACTGGAACTGCAACAACAATAAGTTTTGATGTTGGCTGGATGTGGAGACCGGATCAATTTGATATCCCTTTTTTAGGTGATTTAAGTAAGAAGTTTAGTCTTGGAATAAATTTGAGTAATTTAGGACCAAAAATTAATTATATTGATCAAGCACAAGCTGATCCAATTCCAACAAATTTAAGGCTTGGAATGGCATTCCAATTATTCCATAATGATTTTAATTCTCTTATTTATACTTTTGATATGAGTAAATTATTGGTTGATAGGGATAGTTCTGTATCAGAAAGTTTCTATAAAGCTATTTTTTCTTCCTGGACTAAAAAACCTGTATTCAGATCTATAGATTATTCAATGGGGCTTGAATATACATATGGTACACCGGGAGATTTCCTATTTTCATTAAGAACAGGTTTCTTTTATGAAGATCCTTCATATGGTAACAGAAAATTTGTAACTTTTGGTGCAGGTATTCGCTATGATATTTACGGGTTTGATTTTAGTTATATAACAACATCAATCTTCAAAGGCGGCTCAAACCATCCGCTTTCTGATACTCTAAGATTTAGTGTAGCAATTGGTTGGGGCAGTGTACAAAATAAAACTGTGGGATTGCCTAGAGGAATTTAAGCCTTTATGCTAAAATATTTTCTTTCACTATTATTAGTAGTTTTTGGATTGGGCAGCATGTCTGCCCAATCTTTTATTAATTATACGCAAAAAATTCAATCTAATATTACTTCTAATAATATTTTCTCATCGGATACTTTGAAGATACTTGCTGTAATGGCTGATTTTCAGATTGATAAAGATGAAGCAACTTTTGGTAACGGAAGTTTTGGAAGTATTTATTCAAAAGATTATGGTAATTCTATAATCGATCCCTTACCACACGACAGATCATATTTTGAAAATCATTTGGAATTTGCAAAAAATTATTACCAACAAGTTTCAAAAAATAATTTAGTAATTAAGTATACAATTCTTCCTAATGTTGTCACTGTTTCAAAGACAATGAGGAATTATTCACCTCCAAGAAATTCCGATGATTTTACAAACCTTGCTAACTACTCACAAGAAGTTTGGGAGTTAGCCAGTACAACTAATGCAGGAATAAATTTTAGCGATTATAATCTGTTCATAATTTTTCATGCCGGTGTTGGTAACGAAGTAACTTTACCCGGAAGTCTTGGTATTGAAAAAGATATTCCTTCCATCTTCTTAAGTAATAAATCATTAAAGAAAATACATGGGCAATCATTTGAAGGATTTACTTTAAGTAACAATTCTTTTAAAATACCTAATTCAATGATAATGCCAGAGACAGAAAGCAGAGAAAGCGAAAATATTTTAGGTACAACACTTGTAGAACTATCTTTTAATGGTTTATTAGTAGCTAATATTGGTAGCTTTATTGGGTTGCCGGATCTATTTAATACAAGCACAGGCGAAAGTGCTATTGGTAGATTTGGTCTAATGGACGGAGAATCTTTTTTTAGTTTTAGAGGATTATTTCCACCGCAGCCTTCTGCTTGGGAAAAAATTAAATTAGGATGGGCTCAACCTGTCAGTATTTCGCCAGGGAATTATGATATCAATCTAATTACTGATATCGCTTCAACAATTTCAGACACAGTAATTTTAAAAGTCCCAATTACATCTAAAGAATATTATCTAATAGAAAATAGAAACAGAGATGCCAGAAATGATGGTGCAATAGTAAAATACATAAGTGGCAGTGATACTCTGCAAAAAATATTTACTAAAGATGATTTTGGTTTTAATAATTCAGATGTTGATTCTTTATCCGGTGTTTTAATTAGTTTGGATGAATATGACTGGGCATTACCTGGTAACGGTATTTTAATTTGGCATATTGATGAAAATATTATTAATGTTAAAATTGACAGCAATAAAATTAATGCCGATAGTAAAAATCGTGGAATATTTTTAGAAGAAGCGGATGGCATTTTTGATATAGGTGAAAAATTTATAACTGTAATTGGAGATGTTGTAGTTGGGCAGGGTGGTGAAGATGATTTCTGGTTTTTAGGTAATTCATCAGAATTTTATGAAAATAGATTTTCCTTTGATACGAGACCAAGTAGTAAATCCAATACAGGAGCAAATAGTTTAATTACAATTTCAAATTTTTCCGGTATCAGTAATTCAATGAGCTTTAATGTTAATTATGGAGATTCATTAATTATTCCATTAGTTCATAATAAATTAAATCTACCTTCTAAAAATAATCACATTACAATATTACAAAATGATAATAATGTTTCATTTAGTGTAGTCTCTGATTCAAATATGTATTTAGTTGATATTAAAGGAAATATTACAAATACATTTAATGGATTTTCAAATTTTAAGTCTGCATTTGTTAATACAAATAATGTTAATTATATATTTGGTGCAAATGAAAATAGATTAAATGTCTATATAAGTGATGGTTTAGGAACATTTTATAGCAGTGTAATTATTAATGATTATTTAACAACTTCACCTGTAATCAGAAAAAATTTAAATGACGAGTACGAATTATTAGTTGGTACAGCAAACGGTAAAATTTATATTTATTCACTTGGGAACTTACCTTCAACATTACCTTCATTAAAAGACAGCTTAGTTACAAATTCTGGTTCAATAATTTATTTAGCTGTTTCTTCTGATTATTATTCATTTATTAGTATTCCTATGACATTAGGTCCTGTTCCAAATAATAATTTTGGAGATTCAAAAGGCAATTTAAAATCGCTCCAAGGCCTTAATATTAATAATATAATTTTGACTAAAAACAAAGATGGAGAATACATTTCAATAGTATCAACTAATTCAAAAATAATTGTATATAGTAACGGAACATTAATAGAAGAATATGACTATTCAGTTAATCCTACAAACCTAGCCAATACTTTTTTATCTCTAACAGATCTAAAAAATAACGGTAAAAATTACATCACATACACTAGTGGAAATAATATTATTGCTAAAAGTATAAACGGAATTAATGCAGATAATTTTCCTTTTGTTGATAACAAGCAAATAGGATTTACAGGAAATGTAATAAGTGCTGATATTTCAGGTACAAAAAATGCAGAAATTTTTGCTGTTACAAATGATGGAAGAATTTATGCGGTTGATGGAAGTACTTCGAGTGTTGTAAATGGATTTCCTCTTTCGATGGGAAATTATACTAATTCAACTTTGTCTTATTTTACTTTAAACAGTAAAGGCGGATTAACTGTTTTAGATTCTGAAAATAATTTTTATATCTGGGAAATCTCACAAAAATCCGGAGATATCTTTTGGACAGAAGAAAATGGAAATCCCGGTAATACT
>Ga0210044_10010473_pt1 | contig 11035 bp, 12 predicted proteins | sample CryGey13umfilter_2_FD_183959 | JGI IMG/M metagenome (GOLD analysis project Ga0210044, IMG submission 183959) | Groundwater microbial communities from aquifer in Utah, USA - Crystal Geyser 4/9/14 3 um filter (SPAdes) (version 2) | ecosystem: Environmental > Aquatic > Deep subsurface >...
TAGGAATGCAGACATATTTCTCCGCTGACATCGGGAAGCAGGGGTTTAGAGAAATTAATTAACGCTTCCCTCACATTATGATAACAATTCTGGGGTTTGCCGTAACAAGTTATCGGCGTCAGAAACGGAGATTTCTCTTCCGGAGAACACTGTAGAGCGTCCAGCGGGCGCAAAACCGGGAACAGTTCAGGGCGCTGGTTCCGGATTAAGAAAGTGCACTAAGCAGGCCTGTACCCTCAAAAAAAGCAAAGCGGGACCAGCCGGCCTCAGCCGGTCCCGCCGACACCCCTGTATCCTGCTTATCTGGGCTGCCTGAACTTCTCGCCTACCTCGTGCAGAGCGTCTTTCATCTCGCCCCAAGCCTTGTCCATGCCCGTAACAAGCGTCTCCCAGACCTCGCCGGAGGTTTCTTTAAGCCGGCGCAGGTTCAGCTGAGCGTCCAGCCTTTTGGCATTGAGGTCGGAGATTTCACGCAGGAGCCTTGTCTTATGTTCCTGCGCTTCATTTTCAGTCCTCATTTTCAACTCGTCGAGCCTGGTTCCGAACAGCTTCAACTGCGTTGCGAGCTTCTCCACGTAGTCTTCTTTTTTTCCCATTTTCCCCCCTCAGCCCGCCGCGGCGGGCTTTGGTTCCAGTATTTTTAATTAAAATTTTAATTCAGCATCCGTGCCGCGCGGTGAGCCCCCCACCTGTAATGCCGGTAGTATATAGACCGCGTATCGGCGCTGTAAAACCTTGTCCGGCCGCAGCGCATGCTCCGCAGTACCCCTGCGTTTTCAAGCATTTCAAGGGCCCCGAGGGCCCTTTTAACCCCGAGGCCGGAAAGCCCGGCTGCTGCCGGAGCGCTCAGCACCGCTTTTTCATTCCTGAAAAAATAATCCAGCAGCAGACCGAATTTTATAGAACTGGTATTTATCACTGTACCCTCCCCCGGGTCCCTGATATCCCGAATCTATCAATTGTCGCATATACATCAAATGACATTTATCAACCGATAAGGTTAAGTGCGGAGAAATAAGGGTATTTTAAGGGAAATCCCCTGCCGCAAGGAAGGGTCTAAGGGATAAAAAATGAAAGCCGGGGCGACGTCCCCGGCTTTCCTTAGTTGTGCGGCTTTTTCATTTGCCGCTATTATGTTGCATGGGCTCCATAGTTCACCCCCTGTACTGCTGCAACACCGCACCAGCATACTGCCCTGAATATAGCATAGCCCCCAAAACACCAAATGTCAATGCCGGAATTTAGGACGTTTAGGCGCCGCCCCGGGGCTATTTTCTAGCCCTTATTGACCAATAGCCACAGGAACTCAAGGTTCCCTTTAGCCCCGCGTATGGGGGAATCTATAAGGTTCTTTTCCTCCGCGCCGGGGAGGTTCTCTTTCAGAAAGGACCGCAGGTTCTCTACCGCTTTATGCCGCAATTGCTCCGTTTTAACTATCCCCCGTTTAAGATCCCCCGGCGCCAGCTCGAACTGCGGCTTAACCAGGGCTATAACTTCCGCTCCCGGCGCAATAGCGCCTAAAACCGGGCCGAGTATAAGCTTAAGGGAGATAAAAGAAACGTCTATGGCGCAAAGCTCCGGCTTTACGGTGAAGGCTTCCGCCTCCAGAAAGCGGGCATTGGTCTCAGGCATGAAAACAAAACGCGGGTCGGTCTTTATTCTCTCGTGTATCTGGCCTTCGCCCACGTCCACCCCGTAAACCTTAAGCGCGCCTTCCTGAAGAAAGCAGTCGGAGAAGCCGCCCGTGGCCACCCCCACATCCAGACATACCCGGCCTTTAACCGGGACCTTAAAAACGTCCAGCGCGCCTTTCAGCTTTATCCCTCCGCGCGACACATAAGGACAGTCGCTTTTCACCAGCTCTATAATATCGGTTTCTTTAACCTGCTGGCCGGCTTTATCCGCCGGCCGGCCGTTGACAGTCACCAGTCCCGCCATTATAGCGCGCAGGGCTTTCTCCCGGCTCTCGAAAAGTTTATTTTCTACGCAGGCTGCGTCCAGTCTTGTTTTCATTTACGATATATTACAAATTAAAAAGGGACCCTCCCATAAAAGGTCCCTTTTCCGGACTGGTTCCGGTATTTCAGCGGCGCCCCTCAAGCGCCTCTTTCCAGACTTCTCTGAGCTTTTCGGGGAAATTCCTGCGCACGTCCTTCATTTCGCCTTCCGAAATATGCCGTTCCAGAACCCGGATAATCCCGGCGGCTACGCGCATAGGGTCCATGCCTTTGGGCAGCTGTTCCTGCACCCGGTCGAGGAATTCGTCCATACTGCGGACTCTGACCGGCTTGTTTACCGGGGTCCAGCCGCTGTAATACATGCCTATCATCAGCATAGGCAGCTGGGAAGCGAACTGAGTGCTCTCCCGCACCGGCAGCCGGTCCCTTATAGCATGCAGGACAGCCCGGAAAGCCCTGTAAGCGTCATTAGGATTATCAAACCCCAGCTCGGTCTCAATATCCTTAAGCCATTCCCTGGTCTTAGCCATGGTCTTATCGTAGAGGTGAGACTCGGAAGCTTCGGTTATAGTACGCGGCCATTCCCTGGTTATCCGCTCGGCCGCTATCCAGTCGCCGTGCGCATTCCCGGGCTTGTCCTTCCTGTCGAGGAATATCTGCTGCGCCACCTCCCTGGTGGCGCCCTCAAGGTTGCCGCTGCGGAGATAATCCGCATACGCCTGAGCATAGAAATGCTTAACCTGCGATTTAATGTTTTTTTTCATTCCCCCCCCTGTTTAGGTCTGCAAGCGACAGTCAAGGCCCCGCGCTTAAAGCGCGGTTCCCGCTGCCTGACATTTAAGATTCGGGATATTGCTATCCCCCCAACCCCATACTACAAAATTATCTGCAAAACGCAATAGCCGGGACCGCGGCTAATTTCCGCCGTCTTCATCCTCGAAGGCTTCCAGCTTAAGCTTGCCCTCGGCGTCCTTGCGGAGCACCTCTATCTTGCGCTTTATCTCTTCGAGTTTGACCGAAAGCTCTTTTGAAATAGTCACACCCTCTTCAAACAGGGAAAGTGATTCTTCTATCGGCGTATCCTCGTTCTCGAGCTTGCCCACTATCTCCTCGAGCTTGGAGAGTTTCTCCTCGAAACCGCCCGCATTGGCTTTCTTTACCATAAAGTCTCCTGTCGGGGCCCGCTGGCCGGCCCGTCCTTCTTTTTATTTTTTTCCGGCGCCGGGCCGGATTTTGTGCCGGTTGAGGAAGGGTTTATCACTTCAGCCTCCGCCCTCCCCTCCGCGAACTGCAGCGAAAGACGGTCGCCCGCGGCAAGGGCGGCCGCGGTTTTTACGGCTTTGCCTTTGGCGTCCTTAACTATGGCATAGCCTTTCTTAAGGGGAAAAAGCGGGCTGAGGGCCTTCAGCTTTTCCGACTGCAAATTTAATTTCTCCCGGGCATGACGCAGTTTGTCTGCCGAGGCGAAGAAAAGTCCCTCCACAGCGTCGTCAAGGCGGCGCGTGGGACTCTCAAGAAGCGCCAGCGGGTTAACCATCGGCCGGCTTGAGACCAGCCGTCGGAACTTGCCCTGCAAATTCTCGTAATAGATGCGCAGGCTCTGCAGCAGCCGCCGCTCCAGCCCGGCTATATTGGCCGCCAGTTCAACCTTGCTTTTCACCACCAGCTCGGCCGCGGCCGAGGGCGTGGGCGCGCGCAGGTCCGCTACAAAATCAGCTATCGTAAAATCGGTCTCGTGCCCGACGCAGGAGATCACCGGGATCGCGGAGCCGAAAATGGCCCGCGCGACTATCTCCTCATTAAAGGCCCAGAGGTCCTCCATCGAGCCGCCGCCCCGTCCGACCAGCATCACGTCGATATCCGGAAAGCCGGCGTTCAGGTCGTTTATAGCCTGCGCTATCTCTTCTTTCGAGCCCTGCCCCTGCACCTTCACCGGCGCGATGATAATATGCATATTGGCGTAGCGCCGCTTGAGTATTGAAAGGATATCCCTTATGGCCGCGCCTGTGGGCGAAGTGACCACGGCGATTTTCTGCGGCAGAGCGGGAATAGGGCGCTTGCGCTCCTGGCCAAAAAAGCCCTCGGCCTGCAGTTTTTTCTTGAGCTGCTCGAAGGCCAGCTGCAGCGGGCCTATCCCGGCCGGAACTACTTCCTTGGCCATAAGCTGGTATTTGCTCTGCTTATCGTAGGTGGTGATATTGCCGCGGACCCTGACCAGCAGCCCGTTCTGAAGCTCGAATTTGAGGTTGGCGCCGAAACCGCGGAACAGTACCCCTGAAATATTAGAGTTCGCGTCCTTAAGGTCGAAATAGGTATGCCCCAGTGAGGAAACCTTCAGCCCGGAGATCTCCCCCTCCACCCAGATCTCGCGGAATTCGCTCTCCAGCAGGAACTTTATCCCCTGGCTCAGCTCGCTGACGGTATAGACCCTCGGCCCGGTCATTTCTCTCCCCGCAGCCGCTTCAGGCGCTTGCTTATTTCAATTTCAAAGCCCTGCCCGGTGGGACGGTAGAAGGTCCTGGGGTCGGGCATATATTCCTGCTTGACATAATGCCCTTCAAAATCGTGCGGATACTTGTAGCCCTTCCCGTGGCCGAGGGTTTTCCCGTCTTTGGAGGCGTCGCGCAAATGCATAGGAACCGCGCGCTCAATGCCGGTATTCACTTCGGCCTGGGCCTCGTTTACGGCCATATAGGCAGCGTTGGACTTAGGCGAACAGGCCACATAGATAGCGGCCTGCGCCAGGATGATCCGCGCCTCCGGCATGCCGAGTACCTGCGCGGAATTAAAAGCGCTCTGGGAGATGACCAGCGCCATCGGGTTGGCGTTACCGACGTCCTCGGAGGCGCAGATAAGAATGCGCCGCGCCACGAACCGGGGATCCTCGCCGGCCTCCAGCATCCTGGCCAGCCAGTAGACGGCGGCGTCCGGGTCGGAACCGCGCATGCTCTTTATAAAAGCGGAAATATGGTCATAATGCTCGTCGGAGCTGCGGTCATAGCGCAGGCTGCGGCGCTGGATGGATTCCCTGGCCACTTCCTCGTCAATAAGGCGGCGGCCGTCCGCCCCGGGGGTAGTGGTCACCACCGCAAGTTCAAGGGCGTTCAGCAGGCGGCGCGCGTCTCCGGAAGAATTCTCCACCAGGTAGCGCTTGGCTTCCGGGGTCACCCCGGGATTCAGGTTTTTCAAACCCGCTTCGGAGGTCAGGGCCCTGTCGAAGATCGTGGAAAGGTGTTCCGTTCCCAGCTGCTTGAACTCCACCACTATGAACCGGGAAAGCAGCGCCTGGTTTATATAGAAGAAAGGATTCTCGGTGGTCATCCCTATAAGGATTATCTCACCCTTCTCCACGGAGGGCAGGAGCACGTCCTGCTGGGTGCGGTTAAAATGGTGTATCTCGTCGAGCACCAGCAGAACGCGCTGGTTCCGGGCCAGGCCGCTGCCGAGGCTGCGGGAAAATTCTATTATTTTCTTAAGGTCGGCCACCCCGGCCATAACTGCGTTAAGATCGAAGGACTTGGCGTTCGCGCGGGAGGCTATATAACGGGCCAGGGCGGTCTTGCCGGCCCCGGGAGGTCCGAAGAAAACCGCGGATTTGAGATTGTCGGATTCTATAGCCCGTCTCAGTAATTTTCCCGGGCCCAGGATATGCTCCTGTCCGGAGAAATCCGCCAGGTCCTTCGGCGCCAGCCTTGCCGCCAGCGGTGAATAGACCGGCCCCCCTTCGGGTTCGGGAACTGACGGTTTTTCTTCAAAAAGCGATTCGGACATAAATAAAGTTGCGGGACCTTAAAAAAAAGCGGAAAGGTACTGCAGCGGGGAACCGCGGGACCGGGCGCTAAGCTGTTGCCGGTTACTCTTCTTTGCCGGGCTCTCCCTTCAGTGTCTTTTCAAGCCTTTCTACCATATCATCCACTTTTTTCGTATCGGCCTCGCGGTTGGTCTCGGATTTCTGCCTGAGGTTGTAAAGTTCCACTGCGAAATCGTAGGCGGCCAGAATGGCGAGCTTGGAAGTGTCCACAACTTTGGTCTTCTCCTCTATCTTGCCGATCTTTTCTTCAAGCTGCCCCACTATAGTACTCATCTCTATCGGGGCAAGACCGTCGACGGAGGGGAATACTATCAGCCTGCCCCTGACCCTGGCTTCAAAATCGTTATTCGCCATCGTCTTCCTCGAACAAGACCGGCTGCTGGTCGTTGGCTTTTTCTATCTTGGCGCAGATGCGCTCAAGGCGGCGGCGGACCTTGGCCCTATAATCGGCCAGCTCGCGCGCGGCAGAAGTATTTGAGGAAGCTTTGCTGCGGGCGGCGCCAAGAAGTTCGACCTGCTTTTTAAGCACATCGTTCTCACTTTTAAGCCTTTCTATAAGCTCGGAGGCCCCCTTTACAAGTTCCTCAAGCCGCTTTATGCGGTTATGCATGCCTAAATTATAGTAAAAACCTTCCCCCAAAATAGCGCCGGAATTAAATCGGCTTAACTTACGCCCGTTCCCGGGCAGGATTTATGGGCGGGAAAGGGCCTTCTTTTGCGCCTGCCGGAGTTTTATTTCTGCTAAGACCTATAATTTATTAGAATCAGGTATGCGGCAATTGCTTGCCGCTTGTTTTAACCAGGAGGCGCTTTAATGCCGCTAAACAAAGATATCATCCTGCAGGAAGTGGGCATCCGCGACGGAATACAGGGCGAGCCGGCCATAGTCCCCACAGAGAAGAAGATAAAGTGGGCGGAAGAGCTGCTCTGCTCCGGGATAGACATAATACAGCTCGGCTCATTCGTCCGCGCGGAAAAAGTTCCGCAGATGGCCGATACCGAAATCCTTTTCCGGCATTTCTCCGGCGCAGCGGGTAAGCCCGGCGCGGCAAAATTCTCGGGCCTGGTTCTTAACGAAAAGGGCCTGGAGCGCGGACTGAAATGCGGGGTGGAAATATTCTGCATGGGCTCCTCGGCCAGCGAAACCCACAGCCGGGAAAATACCGGGATGGGAGCGGATGAAGCCGCCGGGCGCATAGCCGCCATGGCTAAAGAGGCCCTAAGCGCCGGCAAAACAGTACAGGCCTCCGTACAATCAGCTTTCGGCTGCGGTTATGAAGGCCCGGTTCCGGCAGAAAAAGTTCTGGCTATAGTAAAGACCTATCTGGAAGCGGGGGTACTTAATGTGGGGCTTTCGGATACGGCCGGCCACGCCCACCCGCTGCAGGTGCGCGAAATGTTCGCGGCCGTGGCGAAGCTTGAGCCCAAAGCCGAGCTTTCCTGCCATTTCCACAACGCCTACGCTCTGGGGCTGGCGAACTGCTGTTTCGCGCTGGAAGCCGGGGTTAGATATTTTGAGACCTCCCTGGGCGGGCTGGGCGGCTGCCCTTTCATTAAGCTGCCTTCCGGCAATGTCTGCACCGAAGACTTCGTGCACACCGTCCAGCGGATAGGCCTGCGGGAGGACATAAACCTGGAGGCGCTGATAGCGGTGGCCCGCGACGCGGAAGCTTTCTTCGGCCGCACGCTGCCCGGCGCCGTCATGAAGCACGGCTCAATAGTAGGATTTAAGGGTAAAAAATAGGGTTTGTGGGTACAAACCAGGCCGCGCCGGGCGGCCGGGACGCAAAACACAGGGTCGGGACACACCGTGCCCGCCCCTCCTCTCTCGGCCTCGTCGCTTACGCAAGCCTCGGGCGGGGAGGTGTCGCTTCGCTCCACGCCGAGAGGGTTTTGCCAACCCGGCCGCCCGGCACGTCCGAGACTAATATTTTTTGCGGGGTAAATGTCTATAATCCCAAATGCCTTGAGATGACCAGGCGCTGTATTTCAGAGGTTCCTTCCCCTATCTGGAGCAGGCGCTGGTCCCGGTAGAATCTTTCCACTTCATAACCTTTCAGCAGACCGTAGCCGCCGTGTATCTGCACCGCTTCGTCGGCCACGTCCTTGGCGACCTCGGAGCAATACAGTTTCGCCATAGCGGCTTCCTTGGCGAAAGGTTTTGCGTTGTCCTTGAGCCAGCAGGCATTATAAAGCAGGTTCCTGGCGGCTTCTACTTTAACGGCCATGTCGGCCAGCTTGAAAGCTATCACCTGGAACTGGGAGATCGCTTGGCCGAACTGCTTTCTTTCTTTGGAGTATTTCAGCGCGGCCTCGAAGGCACCCTGGGCGAGGCCCAGGCCCATGGCCCCTATAGCTAGCCTGCCGCTGTCCAGGGCCGTCAGCATAATTTTCGCCCCGTCGCCGCGGCCTCCGAGCAGGTTCCCCGCCGGTACGCGGCAATTCTCAAAAAACATTTCCGAGGTATTGGAACCCCGCCACATCATCTTGCCCTTCATGGTCTTCGCGGTAAACCCGGGTGTCCCGGCCTCCACGAGTATGGTGGAAAGTTCCTTCTTCCCGTCGCCTCTCTGGCCTGTAACTGCTTTTACCGTGACCCCGGCGGTTATGTCGGCGGAACCGTTGGTGATGAAAGTCTTGGAGCCGTTAATAACCCAGTGCCCGTCCTTGAGCTGCGCGGTGGTTTTGGTAGCCTGGGAGTCAGAGCCGGCCCCGGCCTCCGTGAGCCCGAAGGCCCATAAAGCTTTACCGGTGCAGAGCGGGGGCAGGTATTTCTTTTTCTGCTCCTCGGTCCCGAAATAAAATATCGGTCCCGTGCCGAGCGAATTATGGGCGGCTACCGTGGCCGCCTGAGAACCGTCCACGCGGGCCAGCTCCTCTACCGCGATCACATAGGAAAGATAATCCAGGCCATGGCCGCCGTACTCTTCCGAGACGGTGGTCCCGAAAAGACCCAGACTACCCATTTTGGCGGTGAGCCCGGATGAAAATTCCTCTTTCTCGTCCAGCTCGCCGGCGACCGGTTTAATTTCCCGCTCGGCGAAATCGCGGATACTCGCCCTGATAATATTATGCTCGTCGTTCAAATTCATCTGGTTCATATTGCCTCCCAAAAAAATCCGCAGATTTCCGCCCTACTCTTTCACCCAGGAAGGTTTTCTTTTTTCCAGAAAAGCGGCCATGCCTTCCTGCGCCTCGGGCGAAGTCCTGATCTCCGCGATTACCTTAGCGGTATGCTCCACCGCGGTGTCCAGGTTGAGCACGTTAGAGACGTCGTAAATAAGTTTTTTGCACTGTCCTATGGCGTCCGGCCCGCTGGTCAGCAGGTTTTTTACCAGAGAGCCCAGCTGCGCTTCGAGGTCCGCCATGGTCTCGAAGGACTTGTTCACCAGGCCGCAGGCCTGCGCCTCTGTGCCTTTTACGCGCCTGCCCGTCAGCATCAGGTCCCTCGCGCCGTACTCGCCGAGGCGCTTTACTACGTACGGGGAAATACAGGCCGGAACCACGCCTATCTTAACCTCGCTCAGGGAAAACACGGTATCCCCGGTGCAATACGCGAAATCGCAGGCGGCCGCCAGCCCGTTAGCCCCGCCTATGGAGCTCCCGTGAACTACGCAGACCGTAGGTTTTTTAGAAGTGTAGATAGAGTAGAAACAGCGGGCCAGGCGCAGGCTTTCGTCGTAATTCTCTTCGCGGGTGTATTTCGCGGCGCTTTTCAGCCAGTTCAGGTCCGCCCCGGCGCAGAAAGACTTGCCGCGGCCCCTGAGGACGATTATCCTGACCGCGGGCGAGTCCGAAAGTTCCTTGAAGCAATCGGTTATCTCGGCGATCATTGTTTCATTGAAAGCGTTGTGGGTTGCCGGCCTGGCGAGCCAGATAGTCCCCACTGCCCCTGCCGGATCAGATTCTATTGTCTGGTAAGTTTTCATAGTTGTTCTTTTGCCGCGGCGTCTTACATCCGGAATACCGGGTAGCGCCCGGGAGCGCCGGGAACAACGAGCGATTGTCCGGCCATTTCCAGGCACCAGCCTATCTTGCGGCGGGTATCGGCCGGCTCGATTATTCCGTCGTCCCAAAGCCTGCCCGTAGCGTAATACGGGTTCCCTTCCCGCTCATATTGCTCGATAATAGGTTTCCTGATAGCGTCGGCTTCCCCGGCAGAAAGTTCTTTGCCGAGTTTGGCCTGCTTGATAGTGAGCATAACCCCGGCGGCCTGCGCGGCGCCCATGACAGAAACGCTGGAGTTGGGCCAGGCGAAAAGGAAACGCGCGCCGTAGGCCCTGCCGCACATAGCGTAATTCCCGGCTCCGTTAGAAGAACCGATGATTACCGTGATCTTGGGGACCGGGACGGTAGAGACGGCCTGCACCAGCTTGGCGCCGTGCTTTATTATGCCGGCCTGCTCGAACTGCTTGCCCACCATGAACCCCGTAATGTTCTGCAGGAATATAAGAGGGATCTTTCTCTGCCCGCACAGCTCAATAAAGTGGGCGCCCTTCAGCGCCGACTCGGGAAATAATATGCCCTGGTTGCCGATTATCCCTACCTGGTGCCCCATCCAGCGCGCGAAACCGCAGACCAAAGTCCGGCCGTAGCCGGCTTTAAATTCATGGAAACGGCTGCCGTCCACGAGGCGGGCTACTATCTGCCTGACGTCGGCCGGACGCCTCAGGTCCCGGTTGACTATCCCGTACAGGTCCTCGGCCGGATAAAGGGGCTCCTCATAACCGGAAGGCACGCGGGCGGCAGGGGTGTTAAGATTGCCGACAACGCTGCGTAAAATCTTTATCGCGTCTTCGTCGGACTTTGCGAGGTGGTCTGTGACTCCGGAAACATGGGAATGCATCTCCCCGCCGCCGAGTTCTTCCTCGGTGGAATCCTCGCCGGTGGCCGCTTTTACCAGGGGAGGCCCGCCGAGGTAAACCGTGCCCGTTGCGCGGACTATGATATTCTCGTCCGACATAGCGGGCATATAAGCCCCGCCGGCGGTGCACATTCCCATGACCGCCGAGATCTGCGGGATCCCCATGGCGGACATGACAGCCTGGTTATAAAATATCCTTCCGAAATCTTCTTTGTCGGCAAAAACCTCCGACTGCTTGGGCAGGAAGATCCCGCCCGAATCTGCCAGGTAGATGGTCGGCAGCCGGTTCTCCATGGCTATTTCCTGGGCGCGGAGATGCTTCTTGATAGTTTCAGGGTAATAGGTTCCGCCCTTAACAGTGGCGTCGTTAGCGACCACCATGCACCAGCGCCCGGCAATCCT
>Ga0210044_10010475_pt1 | contig 11032 bp, 7 predicted proteins | sample CryGey13umfilter_2_FD_183959 | JGI IMG/M metagenome (GOLD analysis project Ga0210044, IMG submission 183959) | Groundwater microbial communities from aquifer in Utah, USA - Crystal Geyser 4/9/14 3 um filter (SPAdes) (version 2) | ecosystem: Environmental > Aquatic > Deep subsurface > Groundwater...
ACCTCTTAATATGGTTTCATATTCTTTTTCTAATCCTGTACTTCCTATGAAATCACCTTGCTTATAAATATTTTTATTTTTGTTTAATTCACTTTGCGTTATTTCATTTAGATAGCCAAACATTTGTGCACCCATTACATCAAGCGGATAACCTCTTTGAAATTCTACTTTATAATTTACGCCTTCAAAATGTTCAATGTTTTCTTCAATCCAGGCAATTACATTAAAGGGGACATCTCTTTTAAGTCTAAGTTGAAAGTATTTTGAAAATTTTTTATTGTCTTCTAAAAATTTATCAATATATCCTTCATCAAGATTAAGTACAGATTCTAATAATTTATTTTGTTCAGTATTATAATCTGCTCTTGTAATAAAGATAGAATAGAATGGAAGATTGTTGACCAGAACATTTTTATTTCTGTCTAAAAATAACCCCCTAACAGGTATTTTCTCAATTTTTTTTACACTATTATTCTGTGACTTTTGATCATAAAAGCTTTTTTGTAAAATTTGCATTTGAAAAAGTCTGACCAACAAAAAAGAAAAACCAATTACAATTATCCCCAACATTATTGTTTTTCTGTTTTGAGATGCAAAATTTTCAGCTTTCAATTAATTTTCTCCTTGGATAAAAATAAATTAATATTAAAGCTACAATTGCCGTATAAAATCCGGGTAAAAGACCATCTTCAAAAATAGAAGTAAATATATTTCTACTGAAATCAATAGTAGAAAAGAATGAAAACATTATTGAAGAAATGATAGCACATAATAAAACAATCAAACTAAAATTTAATGGTTTAAAATATATATGTCTTTTATTTTCATTTGAGAAGTAACCTGCTAAAAATCCAGATACAGTAAAAGATAACATAGCACTGCCGAGTAATCCTCCAGTAAAAAGATCCAGCAACAAACCATAAGTAAAACCTAAAACTGTACCGAATAATTGGTTATTCTTTATTGTATAGAAAACAAGTAATATCAAAATAAAATTTGGTGCAATTGAATTCCATGTTATAAATGTTATCAAGGTAATCTGAACAATTAGGATAGGAATAAAAACAAGCAATGAATATAAAAATTTAGTCTTCATCACGATCCTTTCTTATAAAAATTTAATTCTAAATTTTTAATCTCAGTACTTTGCAGCATTTTTATAATAAATACGTTTTCTATTGTTGTTAAATCAGCAAAAGGTTCAAGAATTACTTTATTGAAAATATCAGTTGTACTGTACTCAACTGATTTGATATATCCTATTGGAAGAGATATTGGAACAATGGTACTTAATTCTGAGACCACTATTCTATCACCAATTTTAATATCTGAAGTAAAAGGAATATTTGTTAGAATTAAATTATTCCCATCCCATTTTAAGATTGCGTTAACTCTGCTTCTCTCATCTTTTACAGTTACATGCAGATCAACATTCTTTAAAGTTCTAATAATAGAATAATTATCTGATACATTTTGAACAATACCTATAAATCCAAAATCATTAATTACCGGCATACCGGGTTTTACACCTTCATTGCTTCCTGAATTTAGAGTAAAAGTATTAGTTGTTGTATTAAATGATTTTGAAACAATAGATGCAGGTATTAAAGGTAATGAAGTTGTATCTTTTAATGATAATAATTTTTTTAATTCTTGATTTTCAATTCCATATTGTCTGAGTAGATTAATTTGCAACATTAATTCAGCATTCATTTTTCTAAGCTGTACATTTTCATTCTTAACTATTGTAGAAGTCGTGATATTTGAGATTATATTTGAAATAAAAGCAAAACTACTAAAGGCAATAGTTTTTACATTTTTAATTGAGTTGCTGTTATTATTTGAGAGAGTGAAAAGGCTGATCAAAACTAGAATAACTAATACAATATATTCTTTAAATTTATTCCAAAAATTTGAAAAATGTTTTAACATTTATTAATATGTTCTTTTCCTGATTAATACTTTTGAATATTTATTCAAATCATCAATTACTTTACCTGCGCCTCTTACAACTGCAGTTAAAGGATCATCTGCAACATGCACCGGCAGATTAGTTTCCATTCTTATTCTTTCATCCAATCCTTTTAATAAAGCACCCCCGCCTGTTAACATTACTCCTCTGTCCAGAATATCAGCAGAGAGTTCCGGCGGAGTTCTTTCCAATGATTGTTTTACTGCGTCAACAATTTGAACGATCGATTCATTCAATGCATCTCTTATTTCTACAGAACTTACTTCGGTGGTTTTTGGTATTCCACCGACAAGATCCCTTCCTTTAACTTGAATAGTTATTTCTTCCTTTAAAGGAACCGCTGAACCTACTTCGCATTTAATTGCTTCCGCTGTTCTTTCACCAATAAGAACATTATGATTTTTTTTGAAGTACTGCATAATTGCATAATTCATTTCATCGCCTGCAATTCTTATTGACTCTTCATTAACAATTCCCGATAAAGCTATTACTGCAATTTCAGTTGTACCTCCTCCAATATCAATGATCATACTTCCGGCCGGAGCATCAACTTCAATTCCAATTCCGATTGCTGCCGACATTGGTTCTGCAATTAAATGAACTTCTTTTGCACCTGCGTGTTCTGCACTGTCTCTTACTGCTCTTTTTTCAACTTCGGTAACGCCGCTTGGTACGGCTACAACAACTCTCCTGCTTGATAAAGTACCTACTTTAACTTTTTTAATGAATGCTCTTATCATTCCTTCGGCTATTTCAAAATCAGCAATAACACCGTCACGCATTGGTCGCGTAACACTAATTTCTCTGTGTTCCCTACCCTGCATTTCCTTTGCTTTATTACCTAAGGCAATAATTCTTTTAGTTGTTTTATCAAAGGCAACAATCGAAGGTTCATTAAGCACAATTCCTTTTCCCTTAACATATATCAGGGTGTTGGCTGTCCCTAAGTCAATTGCAATGTCTGTTGAAAAAAGATCAAAAATTCCCATAATTCCTCTTAATGCTTAAAGTGTCTAATTCCGGTAAAAACCATTGAAATATTATTTTCATCTGCGGCAGCAATTACTTCTTCATCTCTGACCGATCCACCAGGTTGAATAACTGAAGTAGCACCGCAATTAATTATTTCTAATAATCCATCTGCAAATGGAAAGAAAGCATCTGATGCAGCAACGGAATCTTTTAGATCTAAACCATGTTCGTTTGCCTTCATCTTTGCAATTTTAGAAGAATCCAATCTTGACATTTGTCCTGCACCTACACCCAAAGCTGCTTTTTCTTTTGCAAAAACTATTGCATTTGATTTTGTATGTTTTGCAACTTTCCAGGCAAATATCAGATCTTCCATTTCCTTTTTTGTTGGTTGTTTTTTTGTAACAACTTTTAATTTATTTTCGTCAATTAAAATATCATCACTGTTTTGTACAATAACACCGCCGGGAATATTTCTATAGTTTTGTGATTTGATTTTTATGGATTTTAATTGTTTTACTAACCTTCTGTTTTTTTTCTTAGTTAATATACTTAAAGCATCTGTAGAATATGAAGGTGCGCATATAATTTCCAAAAATATATTATTTAATTTTTCTGCAGTTTCTTTATCAACTTCTTTTGTAAAAACTACAATTCCACCAAAAGCAGATACAGGATCACATTTTAGTGCATTCTCAAAAGCACGGGAAACCGTATCACCTTCAGCGGCGCCGGCAGGATTGCAATGTTTAATTATTGTGCAGGCATTTCCGCCAATTTCTTCTGCTAATTCAACAGCAGAGATCAGATCAATAATATTATTGTATGAAATCTCTTTTCCATGGAATACTTCAAAATAATTTTTAAAGCCGCCATAAATTGCAGCTGATTGGTGAGGATTTTCTCCGTACCGCAACCCGCTGTCTTTTTTAATATTAATTCTAAAAGTTTCTTTCGGTAGATCAAATATATTTTCCAGGTGATTGGAAATAACTGTATCATATTTTGAGGTATGTGAGAAAGCTTCTGCTGCAAGTTCTTTTCTTTTGTCTATAGAAATTTCACCATTCTTTAAATTATCTATAAAATCTTCATATTGATTTGGATCTGTTAGAACTGATACATAATTATAATTTTTTGCTCCTGCTCTTATCAAACTTGGTCCGCCAATATCAATATTTTCAATAGTTTCTTCTACAGAAACGTTTTCTTTTGCTATGGTTTGTTCAAAGGGATATAAATTAACACAGACAATGTCTATCGGAGAGATATTATTTTCTTCCAATTCTTTTTGATCTTGTTTGTTGTCTCTTCTGAATAAAATGCCGCCAAATATTTTCGGATGAAGTGTTTTTACTCTGCCGTCAAATACTTCGGGAAAACCGGTAACGTCACTTACCTGAATTACGTTTATCCCGTTTTCTTTTAATAATTTGGAGGTGTTACCCGTGGCTATAATATCATAGCCTAACTTGGAAAGTTCTTTCCCCAAAAAAGTAACATTTGTTTTATCTGATACACTAATTAATGCAATTTTTTTCAATTCAATTTTCCAGCAATAAATAATTTCTGATCAACATTTACTTGTTTCCAATTTTTATTTTACCGTCGGCAATATCATTAATTACTTTTGGTAATAATTGGTGTTCAATTTTTAGAACTCTTTCTGCAATTTCTTCGGGTGTTTTGCAATCTGTGATCTCCACTGTTTCTTGTGCAATTATATTACCTGTATCATAAGTTTCATCAACAAAATGAATGGTAGCACCGGATTCTTTATCACCTGATCCAAGTACAGCTTTATGAACATTTAATCCGTACATCCCTTTTCCGCCATATGCAGGTAATAATGCAGGGTGAATATTTATAATTCTTTGTCTAAAATTGTTCACAAAAAATGAAGGTAATAATTTTAGAAATCCTGCCAGAACAATAAGTTCAATATTTTCTTCTTTTAATATCCTGCTTAAATTATCAAACCCTTGTTCAAATTTATTTTTATCAATACAGTAAAAAGGAATATTGTATTGTCTTGCTATATCAAGGGCTTTGCATAAAGGATTATCAGTTACAATTAACTTAATTTCGACATTATTGTTTATTTTAAAATAATCTAATATCGATTTCAGGTTAGAACCACGGCCTGAAACAAACACTGCAAGTCGCAAAATAAGATTTCCCTAAAAGTTGTTAAAATTACCTAAATAGTAGTAAATATTCAATTAAGACAGAAACAATTTATATCTAAAAAAAATATAAAATTTATTTTTTCTTATTTACAAGAGATGCTTTTACAAATTCTCTGAACAATGGATGTGGTTTTGTTGCCCTTGATTTTAATTCGGGATGAAATTGACAACCCACAAACCATGGATGATCAGCAATTTCAATAATCTCCACTAATTCCCTATCAGGAGATAATCCGCTTAATACCATTCCATTTTTAGTAAGTTCATTTCTGAATTTATTATTTACTTCAAATCTGTGTCTATGCCTTTCTGAAATATAATTTGTTTTGTAAGCCTTAAACGCCTGAGTATCTTCTTCAATTTTACATGGATATGTTCCGAGCCTCATTGTGGCTCCCATATTTTTCACATCTTTTTGTTCAGGCATAAGATCAATAACTGAATATCTGTTTTTCTTAAATTCTGAGCTGTTGGCTTTTTTAATTCCGCAAACATTTCTTGCAAATTCAATTACTGCGCATTGCAGACCCAAACAAATACCTAAAAATGGAATTTTATTTTCTCTTGCATAATTTGTCGCAAGTATTTTTCCTTCAATTCCTCTTTCTCCAAATCCGCCGGGGACAAGAATTCCGTTAACACCTTTTAATAATTTTTTTACATTTTCTTCGGTCAGTTCGCCTGAATGTACTGCTTTTACTTTTACCTTTGTGTTATTAAAAGCGCCCGCGTGGACAAAGGATTCCATAATACTTTTATATGCATCCATATGTTCAATATATTTTCCGCAGATAGCAATTTCTACTTCATTGGCAGGTTCATTTATTCTTTTAATTAATTTATTCCAATCATCTAATTTTATTTTTCTTTCAGGCAGATGTATTTTTTTTAACACCATCAAGTCCAGTTTTTCTTTAAATAAGACAAGCGGGACTTCATAAATCGATCCGCAATCATAAGCTGAGACAACTGCTTTTGAATCTACATTACAGAACAAAGCAATTTTGTCCCTTATTTCCCTGCTTATTTTCTTTTCTGATCTGCAAACCAGAACATCCGGCTGAATTCCTAATTCCAAAAGATTTTTTACACTGTGCTGGGTTGGTTTTGTTTTAACTTCTCCCGCGGATTTAATATATGGTACCAAGGTTACGTGAATACTTATTGCGTGTTTCTTTCCGTACTGAAGCAGAATTTGTCTCATTGCTTCCATAAAAGGAAGACTTTCAATATCACCTACGGTTCCGCCAATTTCCGTAATTATTATATCGTATTCACCAAGTTCACAAAGTTTGGTCATTCTTCTTTTAATTTCATCTGTAATGTGTGGAATAACCTGAACAGTTGCGCCTAAATAATCTCCCCTTCTTTCCTTTGTAATAACATCATAATAAACCTGGCCGGTTGTTGTGTTATTTAATTTAGACATATTCACGTCCAAAAATCTTTCATAGTGACCCAGATCCAGATCAGTCTCCGATCCGTCATCGGTTACATAAACTTCACCGTGCTGATATGGACTCATTGTGCCTGGATCAACATTTATATATGGATCAAATTTTTGGATAGACACTTTAAAACCGCGTTGCTTCAATAATAGTCCAATTGATGAAGCAGTAATTCCTTTACCTAAAGAAGATATTACACCGCCGGTTACAAATATGAATTTTACTTTTTTACGGGGGGAAATGGCCATTGTTTTTGTTCTTAAATATATAACTTGTTTATCTTAATCTCAATGGGTATAAAATATATTTTTTAAGAATAAATAAAATGGAACAAACTATTTACCATGTTGAGTAGACTAATTAGATTTTGAAGAAAAAAGTGCAATTATTGTTACATTGAACTTGTAAATTTAATTCATTCAATTTATTATATGTTTTAATTTAATTTTAAACTAATTGATCAATTTTTGTGTCGAAACAATAAGAATAACAAAAAAATAACCTCTCGGAATATTTATTGAATAAGAAAATAATCAGAATACTTTTATCTGTAATAATAATATCACTTACTTATAATCCCTTTATTTTTAGTCAGGATACAACAACCAGCCTTGCATATAAAAAGAAACCTCAATTTTACAGATATTCAATGTTTTACAGATCTGATCTGTCTTACCAGTTATGGCACCAATTTAATATTGTGCAAAAAGCAAAAGAAGGCGATCCTATTGCTGAACACGAATTGGGATTGCGTTATTTAATGGGTGAAGGATTTACTTCCGATACAACATTAGGCGCAAACTGGATAGGCAATGCGGCAAAGAAAAATTTAACATCTGCGGAATATAATTACGCCATACTTTTAAATAACGGCTGGGGAGTTGAGTGGAACCCTTTTGAAGCTTATAATTATTTTCAGAGAGCTGCTTTGGATGGAATGCCTCAGGCTGAATATATTTTGGGTGTTACTCATTTAAACGATCTTATTGTAAAAAAAGATTATCTCATCGCTTATCAGTGGTTTAAAAAATCTTCTGAATCTGGATTTGAACCGGCAAGCGAATATTTAAAAATACTTGAGAAAAAAATATCACCTGATCTGCTAAAACCAAAAAAACAAGAGAATAAAACACCAAATAATAACGGCAAAATATTTAACAATAATATTACAAGCACTACTACTCCAACAGGACTTGAAATAATAGATTTTGATCTGATTCAGGATTCAGCAAGAGTAATTACCGACAAAGATATTTTAAATCCGTTTTTATCAGAAACAAATTCCAATTTGGCAGATTCTTTGGGCATAACAGAAAATAATGATTCCACAATAAATTTAATACAAAGCGGACTCCCCTATTTACAGAAGACTGCAAACGCAGGCAATCCCGAATCTTTAACACTATTAGGAAGATTGTACGATAAAGGAAAATATTTTGAAAAGGATAAATTAAATTCCACAGTTTATTATGTAAGAGCTGCAAGACTTAACTCAGGCATAGCCGCTAATCTTCTTTATCAAATATTTAAAGACGAAAAATATTTTACAGAAATAAAATCTTTGGCAAAAAAAGGAAATGAAAAAGCCAAATATATTTGGTACGGTTTGTACTCACTTGGTTTTATTAGAGACATTGCCGAAAAAGATGCATTTAATTTAATTCTGCAATCCGCAAACTCTGGTTTTTTGCCCGCAAAAGTTGAACTTGGTCTTTCTTATTATACAGGTTATTTAACCAAAAAAGATGAGGAAAAAGCAAAAGATGTCTGGGAAACCGCTGCCCAATTAGGCAGCGACGAAGCTCTTGCAAGAATTTCTGCAAAAAATATTCTTGAAGAAATAGATAATATTAAAAATGATATTAAAACATTACTAAACTCCGCTGATATGGGTTCTATTTTTGCCGAGGTTACTCTTGGTAATTTATATGAGAACGGAATTGGTGTTGAAAAAAATAAAACAAAAGCGGTGATGTATTACAAAGCTTCCGCACAAAGAGGCGACAGATACGCCTTTAACCAATTAAAAAGAATGTACGACGAGATTAGACCTGTAAGTTTTAGGTTTTAGAATAGTTTATTTTGATTAATATATTCACCAACTCTTCAATCTGAAAGTAAACATATCTTTCATCTGTAGCATAAACTTAAACTTGTTAAACTTCCAAAAAATCTGTAAATTATAAATCGTGGTAAGAGGCCTAACTAACCCGGAATATTTATTTACATTGCTTATAAAAATTTAATTTAACATATAAACTATTAAATGGGAGAAGAAAAATGGGAAATGATAATAATCCTAACAACAACGAAAGCAAATGCCCCTTTACGGGAGGAGCATTAAAGCAAACCTCAGGCGGCGGTACAACTAACCGTGAATGGTGGCCGAATCAACTAAATTTAGATATACTACGTCAGCACTCTTCCCTCTCAGACCCAATGGGTGAGGATTTTAATTATGCTAAAGAATTCAAATCACTAGATCTAAAAGCAGTTAAGAAAGATCTTTATGATCTGATGACAGATTCCAAAGATTGGTGGCCTGCAGATTTTGGCCATTACGGGCCATTCTTTGTTCGAATGGCCTGGCACAGTGCAGGTACTTACCGTATCTCAGACGGACGCGGAGGCGGAAACACCGGCTCACAAAGATTTGAACCGCTCGGAAGCTGGCCTGACAATATTAACTTAGACAAAGCACGCAGATTGCTTTGGCCTATCAAACAAAAATACGGCAGAAAAATATCCTGGGCTGACTTGCTGATACTTGCAGGCAACTGTGCGCTTGAATCAATGGGCTTTAAAACTTTTGGTTTTGGCGGTGGACGTGAAGATGTTTGGGAACCTTTAAAAGATATTTATTGGGGCTCCGAAGGTGAGTGGCTTGAAGACAATCGTTATACAGGTGACCGCGAACTTGAGAAACCTCTTGCAGCAGTTCAGATGGGTTTAATATATGTTAATCCCGAAGGACCTAATGGAAATCCAGATCCGGTAGAAGCAGCAAAAGATATCAGAGAAACATTCGGAAGAATGGCAATGAATGACGAAGAAACAGTTGCTCTTATTGCTGGCGGACACACATTCGGTAAAGCTCATGGTGCAGCCGATCCCGGCAAATATGTAGGTCCTGTTCCAGCAGAAGCAAGTATTGAAGAACAGGGCTTGGGTTGGAAAAGCAGTTTTGGTTCCGGAATGGGCGGCGATACAATTGGCGGCGGACCAGAAATTACTTGGACTACAACTCCGACAAAATGGGGCAACAACTTTTTTGAAAATCTTTTCAGCTATGAATGGGAGTTAACAAAGAGTCCGGCAGGTGCACAACAGTGGGTTGCAAAAGATGCCCCGGAAATAATTCCTGATGCTGCCGATCCTTCAAAAAAACACAAACCAACAATGCTTACAACTGATCTTTCACTAAGATTTGATCCTGCTTATGAAAAAATATCCAGAAGATTTTATGAAAATCCCGATCAGTTTGCCGATGCTTTTGCACGAGCTTGGTTTAAATTAACTCACAGAGATATGGGACCGATCGCCTGCTACCTTGGTGATGAAGTTCCAAAAGAAGAATTGATCTGGCAAGATCCGATCCCTGCAGTTAAACATAAACTAATTGACGATAATGATATTTCTTCATTAAAGAGTAAAATACTTAGTTCAGGTTTGACAGTTTCTCAATTGGTTTCAACAGCCTGGGCTTCAGCTTCTACATTCCGCGGTTCAGATAAACGCGGCGGAGCTAACGGTGCACGCATTCGTCTTTCACCACAAAAGAATTGGGAAGTGAATAATCCCGCTCAACTTGAAAAAGTACTTAATACACTTGAAGGAATTCAAAAAGATTTCAACGGTACTCAGTCAGATGGAAAAATGGTTTCACTTGCTGATCTGATAGTATTAGGTGGATGTGCAGCAATAGAGAAAGCTGCTAAGGATGCCGGTAACAATGTAAAAGTTCCATTCACACCAGGACGCACTGATACATCTCAGGAACAAACTGATGTTGATTCATTTGCTGTATTAGAACCTGTTGCTGATGGATTCCGTAACTATAAGAAAAACAAACCTCAATATACTGCAACTACAGAAACAATGTTAGTTGACCGTGCACAGTTATTGAAACTTACTCCTCCTGAAATGACTGTTCTGCTTGGAGGAATGCGTGTACTTAACACAAACTTTGACGGATCAAAACATGGTGTATTCACAAATAATCCGGAGAAACTTACAAACGACTTTTTCTTAAACTTGCTGGATATGAATACAAAATGGAAAGCCACTTCTGAATTCGAAGAAATGTTCGAAGGTCGTGACCGCGAAACAGACGAAGTAAAATGGACAGGCACAAGAGTTGACCTAATCTTCGGTTCAAATTCAGAACTTAGAGCGCTTGCAGAAGTTTACGGATGCAGCGACTCACAGGAAAAATTTGTAAATGATTTTGT
>Ga0210044_10010476_pt1 | contig 11031 bp, 9 predicted proteins | sample CryGey13umfilter_2_FD_183959 | JGI IMG/M metagenome (GOLD analysis project Ga0210044, IMG submission 183959) | Groundwater microbial communities from aquifer in Utah, USA - Crystal Geyser 4/9/14 3 um filter (SPAdes) (version 2) | ecosystem: Environmental > Aquatic > Deep subsurface > Groundwater...
CTGCGTGGATCACCTTGTCATGCTCGTCCAGCACCAGCACGGCGCGGGCGGTGACACCGGCCAGTGCCGTGTCGGCGATCTTCACGCCGTAGTTGCGCATGAAGTCGCGGCCGCGCATCAGCGATAGCGTCACCACATTTTCCAGTCCTTCGGCCACGCAGAAACGGCTCATCGCGAACGGCAGATCGGCCGAGATCACCAGCACCACGGTGTTTTCCAGCGTGCTCGCCGCTTCGTTGAACTTGCGCGTGGAGGTGGCGCAAATGGCGGTATCCAGACTGGGCACGATGTTCAGCACCTTGCGCTTGCTGGGGAAGCTTTGCAGCGTCACATCGTTCAGGTCTTTATCTACCAGCTTGAAGGCGGGTGCAACTTGGCCGACTTCCGGAAACTTGCCGAACAGAGTGACCGGTGCACCACTCAATGTGACAGCGGTTTTGTTGCTAATGTCTTTGGCCATGCGGACTCTCCCGTGAATATCTAACTTTCAAACTTCAAAATCTTGTTTGCCACAGAGAACACAGAGGTCACAGAGAAAAGCAAGAACAACATCCCCCCGCGCAAGATATTATGGTTCTCTCTGTGTTCTCTGTGGCGTGTTTGTTTGTGTCTATTTATAGCGATCAATTGGTGCGCAGACGCACACCAGATGCTTGTCACCATACACGTTATCGACGCGCGCAACACTTGGCCAGAATTTATTCTGCCGCACCCAATCCAGCGGATAAGCCGCTTTTTCACGCGAATAAGGTCGTGCCCAGGAATCTGCCGACACCGCCTGCGCGGTATGCGGAGCGTGTTTGAGGATGTTGTCTTTCTTGTCTGCTTTCCCTGACAACACTTCTTCGATCTCGACACGAATCGCAATCATCGCGTCGCAAAAACGATCCAGCTCGGCTTTCGATTCACTCTCGGTCGGTTCCACCATCAAGGTGTCAACGACGGGGAAAGAAGTGGTCGGCGCATGGAAGCCGAAGTCCATCAAACGCTTGGCGATATCGCCCACTTCCACGCCTTCCTTCTTCCACTCGCGGCAATCCAGGATCATCTCGTGCGCGCAGCGGCCCTGCGTGCCGCTGTACAGTGTGGCGTAATGATCCTTCAATGATTCCTTGATGTAGTTGGCATTCAGGATCGCCATGCGCGTGGCTTCGGTCAGTCCTTTGCTGCCCATCATCTTGATGTAAGCGTAGGAAATGAGCAGGATCAGCGCGCTGCCGTAAGGCGCGGCGGCGACGGCGGAAATGCCTTGCGCACCGCCGGTCAGGACCAGTGGATGCGACGGCAGGAAGGGGGAGAGATGTTCCGCCACGCCGATCGGGCCGACCCCCGGCCCGCCGCCGCCGTGCGGGATCGCGAAAGTCTTGTGCAGATTAAGGTGGCAGATATCCGCGCCGATGTTGCCGGGGCTGGTAAGGCCGACCTGTGCATTCATGTTGGCGCCGTCCATATACACCTGGCCGCCGTTGGCGTGGATGATCGCGGTGATGTCCTTGATCGACTCTTCGTACACGCCGTGCGTGCTGGGATAGGTCACCATCAGGCAGGACAAGTCGGCTTTATGTTCTTCCGCTTTCGCGCGCAGGTCTTCGACATCGATGTTGCCGCTGCTGTCGCACTTCACCACCACGATGTGCATGCCGCACATCGCCGCGCTGGCGGGATTGGTGCCGTGTGCGGAAGAAGGAATCAGCACCACGTTGCGCTGCGCTTCGCCGCGCGAACGGTGATGTGCCTGGATGACTTGCAGGCCGGTATATTCGCCCGCTGCGCCGCTGTTGGGCTGGAAGCTCATCTGCGCGAAGCCGGTGATCTCGGACAGCGCCGCATCCAGTCCGGCGATGACTTCCTGATACCCGGCGGCCTGTTCGGCCGGCACGAAGGGATGCAGGTTAGCGAATTCCGGCCAGGTTAGCGCCAGCATCTCGGACGCCGCGTTCAGCTTCATGGTGCAGGAACCGAGCGAGATCATCGAGTGCGTGAGCGACAGGTCCTTGTTCTCCAGCCGCTTGAGGTAACGCATCATCTCCGTTTCGGAGTGATAAGAGTTGAACACCGGATGGCTCAAGATGGCCGAAGCGCGCGGTTTGATCTGCATTGTCCGCGCCACGATCTGTGCGGCAGTGAGCTTTGGCGCTGGCTTGCCTGCCGCCTGCGCGAACACGGCGAGGAGGACGTTGAGGTCATCTACCGAGGTGGTTTCATCCAGCGCGATGCCGATGCCTTTTTCGCTGTAACGGAAGTTGATCTGCGCCGCTTCAGCCAGCGCGTGGATCTTCACGTTGTCGGTCTGGGTCAGTTTCAAGGTGCCGAAAAAGGTGTCGTAAGCCACGGTGTATCCGAGCTTCTTCAATTCGCCCGCCAGCGCAGCGGCAGAGCGATGCACTTGTTCAGCGATGGCGCGCAGTCCATCCGGCCCGTGATACACCGCGTACATGCCCGCCATGATGGCGAGCAGCGCCTGCGCGGTGCAGATGTTGGAAGTCGCCTTCTCGCGCCGGATATGTTGCTCGCGTGTTTGCAGTGCCATGCGCAATGCAGGGTTGCCGTCGGCATCCAGCGACACGCCGATCAGGCGTCCCGGCATCGAACGCTTAAACGCATCGCGCGTGGCGAAGTAAGCGGCGTGCGGGCCGCCGTAGCCCAACGGCACGCCGAAGCGTTGCGTCGAACCCAATACCACGTCCGCACCCCATTCGCCCGGCGGCGTGAGCAACACCAGGCTCAGGATGTCGGCGGCGACTGCGATGCGCATGCCGTGCGCTTTGGCACGGGCGACGAAATCGGCATAGTCATGCACCACCCCGTTGGCGGCCGGATATTGCAGCAATGCGCCGTACAGCTGGTCGTTCAGGGTGACGGTCTTGAAGTCGCCGATGACCAGCTTGATGCCAAGCGGCTGGGCGCGCGTCCTTAATACTTCGATGGTTTGGGGGAAGCAATCGTGCGAGACGAAGAAGGTGTTTTTGCCAGCGTCGACATCTTCGCGCGAGCGCAGGCCGTGCAGCATGATCATCGCCTCGGCGGCGGCAGTCGCCTCGTCCAGCAGCGACGCATTGGCAATTTCCATCCCGGTCAGGTCGACGATCATGGTCTGGAAATTCAGCAGCGCTTCGAGCCGGCCCTGCGCAATCTCCGGCTGGTAAGGCGTGTAGGCGGTGTACCAGCCCGGGCTCTCCAGCACATTGCGCTGGATCACGGCAGGCAGCACCGTGCCGTAATAACCCAGCCCGATATAATTCTTATACAACTTGTTCTTCGCCGCGATGCCGCGCAGATGTTGCAGGAACACGTGCTCGCTCATGCCGTCCGGCAAATTCAGCGGCTTCTGCAATCGGATGGCGGCAGGCACAGTCTGTTCGATCAGCGCATCCAGCGTCGGCGCGTTGATCTTCTTCAGCATGGCCTGCACATCTTGTGCGTTGGAACCGTTGTGGCGATTAACGAATTGGTCGGAGTTGTTCATGGCGTACTCGGTAATATATGGAAGTTCAAAAACAATTTAGCCACAGAGACCACAGAGCGCACAGAGAAAACCTAAGCAGACATCTCTGTGAACTCTGTGTTCTCTGTGGCTATGCTTTGGTTTTAATGTGCTTCGCTGTCGACGACGGCCCGGTATCCGGCCGCATCCAGCAGGGCCGCGACATCGGCGGCATTGTCCGGTTTCATCTTGAAGATCCATGCGCCATACGGGTCGCTGTTGATGGCTTCAGGCGTGTCGTCCAGTTCGCTGTTGGCGGCGGTCACGGTGCCGGACACCGGCGCATAGACATCGGCAGCCGCCTTGACTGATTCCACCACGGCACACTCTTCCTTGGCTTTCAGCTTGCGTCCTGCGGTGGGCGCCTCGACGAACACCATATCCCCCAGCAGTTCCTGGGCGTGGTCGGTGATGCCTACCGTGATCGTGCCGTCGGCTTCAGTTTTGACCCATTCGTGGGAGGCGGTGTATTTCAGGTCAGTCGGGTTGCTCATTATTTTCTCCATATGTGGGTCGGGTTTCAACCCGACATGAATTAACCGTAATCTGTCGGACTGAAGTCCGACCTACGCCCGTTTTGCTGTTAAATCAGTCCTTTGCCGTTACGGGCAAAGGGATATTTCACAACTTTTGCATTCAATAATTTGTCACGAATCTCGACTTCCACCGTATCGCCGATGGCAACGCCATTCGGCACGCGCGCCAGCGCAATGGATCTTTGCAGCGTGGGCGAAAAACTGCCACTGGTGATCTCGCCTTCGCCGTGCGTGGTCTGCACTTTTTGATGATCGCGCAGCACGCCGCGATCCAGCAGCAACAGACCGACCAGTTTTCGTGTTGGCGGATTGGTCAGCAGCGCCGCCTTGCCAATGAAGTCGCGTTCACTCTTCAAATCTACCGTCCAGGCGAGACCGGATTCCAGCGGGCTGACGCTTTCATCCATGTCGTGACCGTACAGATTCATCCCTGCTTCCAGACGCAGGGTGTCGCGTGCGCCGAGACCGATCGGTTTGACGCCGGCCTTGTTCAGAGCGTACCAAAACGCCTCCACTTTCTCTTTCGGCAGCATCACTTCGAAACCGTCTTCGCCGGTGTAGCCGGTGCGCGCCACGAAGTATTCGCCGCAGTCGGCGGCCTGAAAATTCACAAGGTTTTCGGTCGCCGCCCTGGTTTGCGGCAGGACATCCCATACTTTGGCGCGTGCATTCGGGCCTTGCACCGCAACCATCGCCAGATCGTTACGCGAGGTGATCGTGAGATTCGGTGCATGTGTCGCCGCCTGCTCTTTCATCCACGCGATATCCTTGTCCGCGGTGCCCGCATTGACCACGATGCGGAACCACTGTTCACTCATGAAATAGATGATGAGGTCGTCGATCACGCCACCGTTCGGGCGCAGCATGGCAGAGTAAAGAGCCTTGCCAGAAACAGTGATCTTGTCAGCATTGTTGGCCAGCAGGTAGCGCAGAAAGGCGCGCACACCGTCGCCCTTCACATCGACCACGCGCATGTGGCAAACGTCGAACATGCCGGCGTCATTACGAACCTGGTGGTGTTCTTCGATCTGCGAGCCGTAGTTCACCGGCATGTCCCAGCCGCCGAAATCCACCATCTTCGCGCCCAGCGCGCGGTGGGCTGCATTTAATGGAGTTTGTTTGAGCGTTGTCATATCTGCCTCGGTCAGTGTTGTGGTGGGTAAAACAGAAGTAACCGATAACCGGTCGGACGCAGTTCTTCGGTCTCGATATGCAGCGCCAGCGCCAATTCCCGTTTGGCGGCCAAGGCATCGATTTTCTCCGTGGTCCCCTGCAGATAATGGGCCGGATGAAAGATGCGGCGGGCGATTACCTGCTCCTGCGTATCGGTCAGCGCCAGTTCCAGGCTGGGCAGCGCCTGCGCGTGAGTCGCATGGTTGCGCAGCAGCACATGCAGCGTGAAAACATTGGGGTGCATGGCATCTGCTTCCAGTTCCGACGACTCGATCGAGAGCAGATCGGCATCGCGCGGCAAATCGATCGTGCAGGACAGCAGTTCACAATACTGAACCAGCAGCGGCTTTATTCCGGGCAGGCGCAGGGCGAGTTCGTTACGGAAGAAATAGACCGCCTGTGCGATGAGCAAGAGAATTAGAAAAAAGCCCATGAGCAAGGCTACGCGGCGCGGACGGGCGGGCGCGGGTGAACTTTCTGCTTCCGGCTCGGTATCGTGAAACTGCACCTGCTGCGCCAGGGTGGTTGGTGCTGCTTCCAGACCGGCGATGTCAGTGAGCGGGGCGAGGTCGTGCAGGGCCGTCGCATCGGCGGACAGGTCGGCGAATTCTGGTTCGATAAAGTGCTCTCTCGGTGCATTGATGTCTTGCGGCATGAGGTCGCCGTCGGTCACCGTGGGCGTTGCTGCGTCATCTCCGATGGGCAGACTGAGCTGGGGGCTGGGTTCTTCCTGCAGCAGGTGATCGTGAGCATTGAACACCGTCTCGCAGCGCCCGCAACGCACCAGGCCGTCACGTGCAGTCAGTTGCGTCTCGCTGACGTTGAAGCGTGTGGCGCAGGCGGGACATTGGGTGACCGCAATATTCATCTTTTGACACCGGACAAACAACACCAACCTTCTTCGATCACGGCAGGCGCGAGCTCGAACCATTGCGCATAAATGCGCGAAATCTCTGCTGCCTGCGCGGCGAGGATACCGGACAGCACAATGCGACCGCCGCTGCGCGTCGTGTTGGCGAGCAACGGCGCCAGTGCGCGCAAGGGGTTGGTCAGGATATTGGCAACGACGACATCATATTGCGCGGGTTGAATATCGTCAGGCAAGGAGAAGTCGGCGTGCACCTGATTGGCGACCGCATTGGCGCGGCTGGCCTGCACCGCTTGCGCGTCGATGTCCACGCCAATCGCATTATTCGCGCCCAGTTTCATTGCGGCGATGGCGAGGATACCGGAGCCGCAACCGTAATCCAGCACCGTCTCGCCGCCTGCCAGATTCGCGTCCAGCCAGCGCAGGCACAGGCGCGTGGTGGGATGGCTGCCGGTACCGAATGCCAGTCCGGGGTCGAGCGTGATGTTGATGGCATTAAGGTCGCTGGGCGTGTGCCAGGTCGGCACGATCCACAGCCGTTCGCTGATGCGGATGGGGTCGAACTGCGATTGGGTCAGACGCACCCAGTCGTTCTCTTCCAGTTTCTCGATGCGATGTTCGGGCGGCGGGGTGATGCCGAGTTCGGCGCAACAGCTATGCAGGGTGGATTCGACATCGGCATCCCATTCGAACAGGGCATTGATCAGATTGTGTTGCCAGACGCTGGCGGTCGGCTCGCCCGGTTCGCCGAAGATGGCCTGCTCGTCGGGAGTGTCGGCATCGGCATCGAGCAAGTCCACCGAGAGCGCGCCGTGTGCCAGCAGCGCCTCACTCAATGCTTCAGCATGATTGTCGGACGCATGCACCGACAGCGTAAGCCAGGACACGGATTATTTGCCCTTGGCGCGTTCAGCCAGCTTGTGTTCCAGATAATGGATGCTGGTGCCGCCACGGATGAAGGCCGCATCATTCATCAGTTCCTGATGCAGCGGAATGTTGGTGTTGATCCCTTCCACCACCATCTCGGACAGGGCGGTGCGCATGCGGGCGATGGCCTGCTCGCGCGTGTCGCCGTAGGCGATGACCTTGCCGATCATCGAGTCGTAATGCGGCGGAATGAAGTAGTTGGTATACACGTGCGAATCGACGCGGATGCCGGGGCCGCCCGGCACGTGCCAGGTGGTAATGCGCCCGGGCGAGGGCACAAAAGTGTAGGGATGCTCGGCATTGATGCGGCATTCGATCGCATGGCCGCGAAACTGGATGTCGCGCTGGCGGAACGGCAATTTCTCACCCGCCGCGATGCGGATTTGCTGCTGCACGATATCGACGCCGGTGATCATTTCCGTAGCCGGATGCTCGACCTGCACCCGCGTGTTCATCTCGATGAAGTAGAACTCGCCGTCCTCGAACAGGAATTCGAAGGTTCCCGCGCCGCGATAGCCGATCTTGCGGCAGGCTTCAGCGCAGCGTTCGCCGATCTTGTCGCGCAGTTTCGGGTTGAGCATGGGCGCCGGGGCTTCTTCCAGCACTTTCTGGTGCCGACGCTGCATGGAGCAATCGCGTTCGCCGAGATAAACCGCATTGCCGTGTTGGTCAGCCAGGATCTGAATTTCGATGTGGCGCGGGTTTTCAAGATACTTTTCCATGTACACCATGGGATTGTTGAAAGCGGCCTGCGCTTCGGTCTTGGTCATGGTCACCGCGTTGAGCAGCGCCGCTTCGGTATGCACCACGCGCATGCCGCGTCCGCCGCCGCCGCCGGAGGCTTTGATAATGACCGGATAGCCGATGCTGCGAGCGATCTTGACGATCTCGGCGGGATCGTCGGGCAGGGCGCCTTCGACCCCGGGCACACAGGGCACGCCGGCCTTGGTCATGGCGATCTTGGCACTGACCTTGTCGCCCATCAGGCGGATGGTCTCGGCGCGCGGGCCGATGAAAACGAAGCCGGATTTTTCCACGCGTTCGGAAAAGTCGGCGTTTTCCGACAGGAAACCGTAGCCGGGGTGGATCGCCTGCGCATCGGTCACTTCTGCGGCGCTGATGATGGCGGGTACGTTCAGGTAACTCAGGCTGGAGGACGCGGGGCCGATACACACCGATTCGTCGGCCAGCTTGACGTACTTGGCTTCGGCATCCGCCTCGGAATGGACTGCGACGGTTTTGATGCCCATTTCGCGGCAGGCGCGCTGGATACGCAGCGCGATCTCGCCGCGGTTGGCAATGAGAATCTTTTCGAACATGACTGGTTTTTCAGTTGCTGCTGCTCTCGGTTTGCGCTCGAACACGGCCATGATGACTTAAACGATGGGGAACAGGGGTTGGCCGAATTCGACCGCCTGCCCGTTTTGGTTACGGCCAGCGCTGCGCGCTTTAACGTTCACTGCGTTCACGTTAGCCTGCGCCGAAACGGGCTGGGCAAATTTGATAGGGTGTTTGCACATGTCGTTATCCAATAATAAAAAGGGGTTGGCCAAACTCAACGGCCTGCCCGTTTTCCACCAGGATGGCCTTGACCATGCCCGTCTTGTCGGATTCGATCTCGTTCAGCAGCTTCATCGCCTCAATGATGCACAGCGTTTCACCTTCATTCACGTTCTGCCCGATATCGACAAAGGACTTGGCGCCGGGAGAGGGCGCGCGATAGAAAGTGCCGACCATGGGCGACTTGACCACATGACCTTCCGGCGCGGCAGGTGTTGCGGGTGCCACCGGGGCAGCGACGGGTGCCGGTGCCGCCTGCTGCGGCGCAGAGGCATACATTTGTTGCATCGGCGCAGCCACCGAACTCGTGCGCGAGATGCGGACATACTCTTCGCCCTCGGTCAGTTCCAGCTCGGCGATGCCGGAGTTTTCGACCAGTTCGATCAGGGTTTTCAGTTTGCGCAAATCCATGGTTAGCTCCTTACAGAATGTTGTAATGCGAATTGCAAAGCGAGTTCATAGCCGGTTGCACCCAGCCCGCTGATGATGCCGACCGCGATGTCGGAAAAATAGGACTCCTTGCGGAAGGCCTCGCGCGCGAACACGTTGGAGAGGTGGACTTCGACGAAGGGGATGGCGACCGCCGCCAGCGCATCGCGCAAGGCCACACTGGTGTGGGTGAAGGCGGCGGGATTGATGATGATGAAGTCGGTGCCGTCGGCGCGCGCCTGCTGCACCCGCTCCACCAACTCCGCTTCGGCATTGCTCTGAAAATGGCTGAGCTTTGCGCCGTTAGATTGCGCTTGTGCTGCCAAATTGGCGTTAATTTCATCCAACGTGACGCGACCATACACATCCGGTTCGCGGCTGCCGAGCAGATTGAGGTTGGGACCGTGCAGGACAAGGACGTTCTTCATGCGGTGCAGTTTGCCGCAGAATAGGGAACTTTGTCTACCGTTTCGATGATGTTGTGCAAAATCATGCTCATAGTCCGGCGCGCTTGAGAGAGACGCCGAACTGGGTGGCATCCTGATAGCCGATGACGCGGGTATCGGCTTGTTCCTTGCCGCTACGATCGAAGAACAGGATGGCAGGCGGGCCGAACAACTGGAAACGTTGCAGCAAGGCCTTGTCGTCGTCGTCATTGGCGGTGACATCGGCCTGCAACCGCACCGCCTTTTTCAGTCTGGCCTGAACGTCCGGATCACCAAAAGTGAATCGTTCCATCTCTTTGCAGGAGATGCACCAGTCGGCATAGAAATCCAGCATCACCAGTTTGCCCTGTGCCTGCGCGATGCGTGCATCCAGTGCCGCCAGACCTTTCACCCGCTCGAACGGAAGCGTTGCGGCTGCGGCTGCGGTCGGTGTCGAGCCGACGACGCCGCCCAGCGGACGCAGGATGTCGCGCGCCCCGGACAGCGCGCCGATCACATAGGCCACGCCGAACAACAGGGCGATAACGCCGATGGCCTTGCCCAGTTTGCGCCCGCCGTGTGCATTGACGGGCAGCGGGTCAAGGGTGTGCAGATGAACGGCGCTGAAGATCAGCAGCGCCGCCCACAGCAGCATCTGCGCCGAAAGGGAAATGACCGGCATCACGATCCAGATCGCCAGCGCCAGCATCGTTACCCCGAAAAACTGTTTGACGCCTTCCATCCAGGGGCCGGCTTTGGGCAGCAGCGTTCCGGCGGAAGTGCCAATCAGCAGCAGCGGCACGCCCATGCCCAGCGCCATCACGAACAGGGCTGTGCCACCCAGCACTGCGTCATGGGTCTGACTGATGTAGAGCAGCGCGCCAGCCAGCGGGGCGGCGACACAGGGCCCCATGATGATGGCGGACAGCGCACCCATGCCAAACACCCCGGACAAATGCCCGCCATGCAGTTTGTTGCTGGTGTTGCTGAGTTTGCTTTGCAGGACGGCGGGCAATTGCAATTCATACAGGCCGAACATGGACAGCGCTAACAGCACGAACAGCGCGGCAAAACTGCCCAGCACCCACGGCGTCTGCAATGCATTGGAGATCAGGCTGCCGGAATAACCCGCTGCGATGCCGACGATGGCATAAGTGACCGCCATGCCCAGCACATACGCCAGCGACAGGAGGAAGGCGTGGCTGTGGGTGATGTGGTGGCCGCGCCCGACGATGATGCCGGACAGGATGGGGATCATCGGGAACACGCAGGGAGTGAGCGCGAGCAGCAGGCCCGCGCCGAAGAAAAAGGTCAGGATCAGCCAGAAATTGCCGCCGCGGAACAGCTTGGCAATATCGTCACCGGCGGGCGGCGTCACGCTGACGGGCGGGGCAGCGGTGACGACCTGCGTCAGATCGAGGACATAGCTTTTTTCGATTGGCGGGTAGCACAGCCCCTCGTCGCTGCATCCCTGGTAGGTGGCTTTCAGATGCAGCGGCATTTTCACATCGACCGCATCAAGCAACAGTTCGGCCTGAAACGAATCATGGAACACTTGCAGTATGCCGAAATTGGGATCGTTCTTGTTCTCGCCCGGCGGCAGTGTCACGCGCGCAATCTTCGCCGTGT
>Ga0210044_10010481_pt1 | contig 11027 bp, 5 predicted proteins | sample CryGey13umfilter_2_FD_183959 | JGI IMG/M metagenome (GOLD analysis project Ga0210044, IMG submission 183959) | Groundwater microbial communities from aquifer in Utah, USA - Crystal Geyser 4/9/14 3 um filter (SPAdes) (version 2) | ecosystem: Environmental > Aquatic > Deep subsurface > Groundwater...
TGTGATGGGGGCACTGTTGCGCGAGTTGACCAACAGTCCGCTGTCGCCGCGTGTACAACTGCTGTTTTCCGGTGAAAACGAGAAGGCGGAAAGTATTCTCCAAGTGTTCGGGGAGATGTGTGTACGGCTGCGTCGCTCCTACTTCTCGGCCTGGGTGTTTTATAATCCGGGCGATCGTGTCTACTCCGGCTTCGGCAGCTGGCTGAATATCCGGCAGGTGAATGCGGGCAGCAGGGATGTGTTGGGTCGTTTCAACCTGAGTGGAGTACGGGAGATCATTTTCTTTCACCGCGACTATGAAAACCCGGAATCCATTGTCGATCATCATGCACTGCTGCAGGAGATCGCCAAATGCAACATGCATGTCGGCGTAACGCTGCTCAGTGAAGCCGGATTGAACCAAAAGCTTGAACATATCTATCGCAATACTATGGGTGTGAATGTGTTGAACTCATCCTCGGTTGCCGCCCGCATGCTTTACCAGATGCACCACTGCTCCTATATGCCCGAACTCGGCATTGAGATGCTTGATACAGTAGAAGGCGAAATAGGGCTGTTTACCGCGAGTTGGCAAGCAGAGATCAAACCGGCTGCCAATGGTGCAGAGATTGTTTCAGGGCACTCCGGGGCAAAACTGGAGCGGTGGGCCACTGCCATGTTTGCTGCCGGTGTTAATGTGCTGGCATTCAGGAATGAGGCCGGAGAATTCAGACTGGTCAGTGACATGCTGAAGATTTCAAAGCCATTTCCAATCGTTGATGTTGTGGCCATCGGACGCGATCCGAGTCTCTGGCATTCGATGATGGAGCGTCACCTGAACAACACTTTTGCGCCCATGCGGGAGCGGGTACTGAAAACATTTCAGTGGCCGGAAATCTGGGATCTGAATCTGCTGTTTATGGGCTGGCACGATGGCTTGCCGGCCATGATTGAAGAGATGGCGGTAAAACACCATAAATTGACGCTGAATATCCTCAATCCGACAGATTCCATGCAGCAGCGCAGTTTGCAGCAGCAGCGGCTGGAACTGGTATGTGCAACGGTGAAGGCGGGCGGGCAGTGTGATCTGCAGGTGCAAATGTTTGAGTGGGACGGGCTCGATGTGTCGGATGTGATGCCGTTGCTGCGCAGTTGCAAGGTGATCATGCTGTATCCGGTTGAAAGCAGTCAGGACAATGAGGATTCGATGCTGGAGTTATGGTATCACGGACTGGCAGGGCTGCTCTCAGCCCGCAAGCAGGAGGTGAAGGAGTGGATGCCGCCCAAGGTTATGATATTGCCGCGTGATCGGAAAAACAGCACCACCTTTATCCAGTCGACCAAATCCTATCCGTCGTTGAATATCGTTGTGGGCTCGCCCGATGCCTTTCACGATGTCTATATGGGGCGGCATGTCCTTGCTTTCGCCAAGCGCAGTATCGATCCCAAAGGATTTGAGCAGGAGAGTAAAACCTTCGCTTTTGTACACCAGCTGCTCGGTGATGCGATTCTGGTTGAAAGCGAGCAAACGCACCGACTGCTGGATGCAAAGGATGCCAAGTGGGATGAAGTGTACCTGGATGGATTGCGCAGAGGCTGGGTGCCACTGGCGTATGCACTGGAACTGTCCCACGCCACCCATAAAGACCTTTATCGATTCATCGACCGTGTTTTCCCGATTGAGAAGCATGCCGCCGAACAGCTGCATCTGCTGGCCGGCACCCTGATTGATGAGTTCGAAATGCCCGCCTCATCGTCCATTACCCTGTTTTGTCGCAGGGGGGTGCTGCTGAACAGTGACATTGAAAAGGTAGTGTCTGTTTCAGAACCGAGAGCCTAAATTTAGGAGCCGCTGGTCAGCGTGGATTTAAGTTGAAGCGTGAAGCCCGCAATGGTTTGTTGCCCGTCCCATGCATTCGGCTGGCGACTGAGTATTTGATCGATACCGGGGGTAGCTCGACAGCCTATCAAAAACAGGTTTTCCAAAGATGTGCTCAGCCGGGCCAATCACGGCCATATGCTGTGGAAAAAGCGGGTGCGCCTTGCAGAGAGAAGTGATTGCGCTATTGGAGCAGTTGCGCAGGAAGTAACACGCGCATATTCGTTACTGGCACCAGAAAAAGGTTCATCGCGGACTAGGGATCCTCTGAATAACTTCGTCCTGAAGTTATTCAGCACGCAAATGCAAAAGCACCCCAGAGCACTCTCTCTGCCGCTTCTCGCAGCATTCACCTTGCGTGGTTTTTCCTTTGCTCACAATAGGAATAAAAAAAAGCCCTGTTGAAGATTTCCTTCAACAGGGCTTTGTTTATGGTACCTGAGGCCGGAGTCGAACCGGCACGCCCTTGCGGGCAATGGATTTTGAATCCATCACGTCTACCAGTTCCATCACTCAGGCATTGAGATGTATCCGAAGACGGCGCGAAGCATTGTCATAATCAGCTGGGGTGTCAATGGGCAGCAGGCATGTTTGCTGCTGTTTTTCCGGGTTCGGCAGAGCAATGGCCGGGAATAGAAAACTTACGACAAGTGGCTGAAATACCTGTAGCTGTTGCGCGTTTCCTTGGCGCGATACATGGCGATATCGGCATTTTTCAGCAGGTCGGTAATATCTACGCCATCAAACGGGTAGAGCGCGATGCCGATGCTGCAGCCGATGCGCCGGCTATGCTCTCCCAACTCAAACGGTTCCGAAAGCATGGCAATGATTTTTTCGGCGATCTGGGCCGCCTGCTCCTCTTTACTGACGTTAGAGAGAATTACGGTAAACTCATCACCGCCCATGCGCGCAACGGTATCGGATTTTCGTACGCACTGAAGCAGACGGGTAGAGACCTGTTTTAATAACTCATCGCCCGCATCATGGCCGAGCGTGTCGTTAATCTCCTTGAAATGGTCGAGATCGAGAAACATCAGGGCGAAGTTGCCGCCATGCCGTTCAGCCATGGCCAGTGACATCTGCAGGCGATCGTGGAAAAGCGTGCGGTTAGGCAGCCCCGTCAGTTGATCATTGTGCGCCAGTTGATGCAGCCGCTCTTCGTTATGTTTGCGCTCAATCACGGTCGCCAGCGTGTCGGCCACCGTTTTCAGGTAGAGCAGCTCGGCTTCGCTGTCACGGTGGCCTGCAGGCACATAGAGGTTGAGTACGCCTAGCAGAGTGCCCTCGGAGATGATCGGCAGGCAGTAGTGGCCGTGCGGGTTGATGCCTTTGTAGGTGATTTCGTGGTTGTGGTCGAGGCCATTCACAAACACTACTTTGCGACTGGCAGCTGCTTTGCCGCACAGGCAACGCCCGAATGGCAGCAGGGCGCATGCGCTCAATAGCGCATCGTTCAGGTTTTTCTGTACGGCCATCTCCAGCATCTCTTCATGATCCCTGACCAGAAAGATTGAGCCTTTGTTCAACAGGGCGAAGGAGGGGATGGAGAGCACTTCATCGAGCGCGCGAGCCAACACCTCCTTCATGCTCAGCGGCGGCAGTGCGATATTGAGAATCGAATCGAGGACACGCTGAATATGCAGGGCGGTTTTAATCTCCTGATCAGCCTGCTTGCGCTCGGTAATGTCATTAAAGGTTACGACGGCCCCGACAATCTCGCCGGTTTCAACGATCGGCGTGCTGATATAATCAACCGGGAAAGAGGAACCATCCATTCTCCAGAACAGATCATCCTTGACGTGACGGGTCTGGCCATCCTTGATTGCGGCGTAAATGGGACACTGCTCTTTGGGGAAGTGGCTGCCATCGGCTCGGGGATGGTGCAGCAGATCATGCATGGGTTGGCCGAGCAGTTCTTCTTCTGTACTGGCGAGCATCCTTGCTGCCGCCGGATTGATGAAGGTGGTTTTACCCTGCAGATCCAGTCCGTAAATGCCGTCACCGGCCGATTCCAGAATCAGTCGCTGCCGGTTCCTGGATGCTTCAAGCGCCAGTTGATTGCGTTTGCGGTCGGTAATGTCGCGCAGAATCGCAATGCTGTTCCATTTGCCTGCAATCTTGCTTGCGGCAAGCGAAATTTCGGCCGGAAACACTTCACCGCCTTTGCGAAGCGCCTCCAGCTCAACCACTCTGCCTATAGCCGGGGCCATGCCTGATTGCTGGAACTTTGCAAATGATTTGATGAATATCGTACGAAAGCGGCATGGCGCCAGATATTCAGCTACGGGCGTTCCCACTGCTTCCTGCGCTGTGTACCCGAATATTCGTTCAGCTGCTGCATTCCAGAAACTGATGTTGGCATGGTCATCAACGCAGATCACGGCATCCTGAGCTGATGAGGAAATTTTTTGAAACTTCTCCTCGCTTTCGTGAAGCAGCTGATGCTCCTGCTGCAGTTGCTCGATGTGCGCAGCCTGCATCCGTTCCCGTTGTGCACTTTCGTCGATCACCTGCTGGCGTGCAGTGCGCAGATCAGTTTCCGTTTTTCCCAGAATACGCAGGAAAACAGACAGCACAGCCAAACCGAGCAGGGCGAAGGCGGCAGAGAGTTGAAAAATGCTCCACCTGGTTTCGGCAATGGTTTCCGTCATGTCGATCAGGATCAGGATCTCTCCGGTTTTACGGTTGGCCACATCAATAGCCGGGATGCCGGCCGTCCAGTAGTGGCGCTCTGCCACTGTCAGGTCATGGAGCTCATCAACAGGGACGTTGCCCTGGTCGCTGATCGCTTCGGCCAGCATGGCGCTCGAAACCCCGTCGAGTGACTGGCGACTGAGCACCTGCTTTTCAAGTGCATCCCAGTTGCTATCAAGCCCCATGGCAGACATACCCTGTTGCCAGTCGTTGCGTTGCAAATGCTCCTTGTCCGTCAGCAGGATCAGTTTCCAGCCCATCATCTGCTCAATATGTTCAAGCAGCAGGTTGGCCTCGACGCCCAGCTCGATAAAACCCAGTAGTTTACTCTGCTCAAATAGCGGCAAAACAACCCGCAACGTGAATGTGCCCAGTGGCCCCATTTCCATGCCGAAGGCGAGTGCCCCTGTTTGTTTCGCCTGCTCTGCAGTCACACGGTTAATCGTGTCGCCATAGCGATCCGGCTGATGCACGCGCAGCAGGTTGATCAAATCCGGGGTGTGAAAATAGAAATGGGAAATATTGCCGGACGCTTTGAAGTTATTGAACAGCGGGGTAGCCAGCTTTAGCAGTGTGTCGCGGTCATGCGCCATCAGGGCGCTGACCATGGCTTTATCTTCAGCCACTCCCTGAAGGTGGTGGGTCATCATGGCGACGGCATCCTGTTGCTGCACACGCAGGTGATGCTGCAACAGTTCGTCAGCATGGCCGGTATGCTCCTGCCAGTGGCGCTCTTCCATATGGTAGATCGTGAAAATGCTGAGCAGGAACAGGGTCAGCGATGCTGCAATCAATGGGACAAAGACGCGTCGTTTCAGACTGATTTCAGCCACGTTGCCGCCCATGGCATCTGCATTGAGTTTGCTCAGCCTGCGTGATGAAAGAATCACGCTCATTGGACGCCACGTTTCTGTCATATGCCGACGACATCAGATACATCAGCCCAGATCCGGAATTTTTACGACATTCAGAAACAGGCCCAGTTGGCGAATGGCGCTGGAAAAACCCTCATAATCGACCGGTTTTGTAACATATATATTACAGCCCAGATCATAACAGCGCTTCACTTCACGATCGTCATCGGTCGTGGTCAGGATAATGACGGGTATTTTTTTGGTCCGCTCATCGGCTTTCAGTTTCTCCAGCACCTGATAGCCGTCCAGAATCGGCATATTCAGATCGAGTAGAATCAGCAGGCAGTCCATGTGCGGGTCATCCTCGAACTTGGCATTGCCCATGACGAAATCCATGGTCTCCTGTCCGTTTTTGCACCAGCGAATCGGGTTGGTGATACCTGCCCGACGCAGGTTTTTCTCGGTCAGTTTGGCGTGTCCTTCATCATCTTCTGCTAGTATGATAGACACTTCGTTGATGGTTCTGGCTGTGGTCATCGTCTTCTTCTCCTGTCAGGCCTGTGCGGACGGTTTATTGGGAAGGTAAACCGTAAAGGTGCTGCCTTTATTCTCTTCCGATTCAAAACTGATACTGCCATTCTGGGCGCGGGCCAGTGTCTGCACATAAGCAAGTCCCATGCCTTCACCCTGCACATCCTGATGTTTGCCGCGCCTGAAGATCTGGAACACCTTCTCTTTTTCATCATCACTGATGCCGCGCCCGTTATCCTCGACATAAATGACGGTGCCGCTGTTGTTGGTTTCGGCGTAGATGCGAATCCTGCCCGGGCGATCGGTTGCCAGATACTTCACGGCATTGCCGATCAGGTTGCCCATGATCTGCTCCATCACCATTCGGTCATTGTAAATAATCGGCATGTTTTCCAGTAAAACGGTCGTATGCGTAGTCTCGATTTGATGGGCGAGCGAGGCGAGAGCGTTGTTGCAGATTTCTGTCAGATCAACCTGCTCAAATTGCAGTACACGCCGGCCCAGACGGGAGAGTTTTAGAATAGCGGTGAGCATGGCATCCATTTTATCCACCGATGTGCTGATGAACGCCATCGACTCAGGGATATCTTCTGCGATCAGCCTGTGGATTGCCTCGCGTTCAGTTGGCGCCAGTTTATCTTCGAGCGCCTCGATTTTTTCAGTGATCTCTTCGAGTGTGAATTTCAGTTCGCCGGTAAAACCTTTCATATTAACCAGTGGTGAGCGCAGATCATGTGAGACGATATAGGCGAAGCTTTTAATCTCTTCATTGGCCGCCGATAGTGTGGCCGAGCGTTTTTCAATCTGATCGCTTTTATCCATGATCTGGTGGCGTTGCCGGTCGATATTATCGGTCATGTTGTTGAAGGCCGATGCCAGTGCTCCGATCTCATCCGTGGAATCAATATCAATCCTGCCGCTGTAGTCACCGCTGGCAATCTGTTCTGCAACTTCGGTCAGGCGGATGATAGGGCTGGCAAGGGATCTCGAAACCACCAGGCCGGCCACGACCACACCGATCACGGTGAGCAGTGCGATAATCAGCAGGATGTTCGTAAATCGGTCGATGGAGGCAAACGCCTCCTCGCTATCAATTTTGACCACCATGCCGAGCCGGGTGTGGGGGAGGTATTGCCAGACTGCCAGCACCTCCTTGCCGCGATAGTCGATTGAGAGGCCTTTGTCGCCCGAGCCCTGCAGCGCCTGCTGCATCGGCAGGGCCAGCTCCGAGCCCAGTTTTGCCGAGCGTGTAAGCGCAGCATTCGGGTCAAAACGCAACGGCGTGAGAAATACAGCTTCGCTCTCGTGCCTTGCCGCCAGCACCGTTTCGCCGGTGCTGCCAAGGCCCGTATAATCCGCCGCCATCCTGTTGATCTGACTCATATTGACCTGCAACGCCAGTACACCGAGCAGCCTGCCTTTATCGAAGATAGGGGTGCCGGCAAAGCCGGCGACTTTGTTGGAAGGCTCATAATAAAAGCGAAATCGGAGATGGCAGTATGATGCGTGGTCATCACTTCGCCAAACAGTTTGCCCAGTTCCGAATCACGGTAAGTGCCTGTGATCAGGTTGCCGCCAAGATCGGACTCTTTGGCCAGAGTAAACACGATCATGCCATCGGCAGTAATCAGAAAAAGGTCTTGAAACGCACCGGTTTCGGTATTGTTTTTGAGTATGGGGTCGTAAATTTGACCAACAGCGGCGTACTCTTGTGAGTACAGTCCCCCCTCCTTCAGGGCTGTTTCTGCCTGCTGTAGTGCCTGTTTCGCGGCATCACTGCGTGAGAGAGAAACAAGGTGGTTCGCGGTTTCAATAAAGTAACCCTCAAGTCTCTGGGCTTTATGACGAGCCAGCCCGACCAGCTTATCCATGGCTTCATGCTGCATACTGGTTTTGGCATTGTAGTAACCGCCGAGTCCGAGGATGGCCAGTGGCAGCAGGGAGAGCAGCAGAAACCAGAGCAGTAAGCGGGCTGCGAGGCTGTGAAACAGGGCAGCTGATAACGGCACAGGCTTCATGGTGTTGCGCCTGTCGATGGAATCAGGTCACCGATATCGACAAATGCCTTGATGATGGCTATCACCTTGCCATCGCCTGCCTTGACCGGCAGGTAGAGCGGTATGCCCCATGTGCCGGAGCTTTCATCAAACTCAATCTGCCCCTGCCATGTCTCACCTGCGCCACCGGAATAAGTATCGCTCCACCACTGCTCATCAGCCTGATAGAAGTCGCTGGTTTTGCTGGTCATGCCCAGCATCAGGCCATGGGCATCAGTGATAAATATCTCGGATAAACGCGGATGCTGCTGCTGAAACTGCTTCAGGACCTGCGCGCTGCGCCCTGTCAGCAGTTCCAACATGATCGGGGCATTCACGGGTAAGCTTTTCCAGCTGCCTTCAATGGCTCTGATCTCATCGTCGGTGCTTCGCTTCAGGGATGCTTCAACTGCAGCCAGAATGAGGGTGTCGTTTTTCTGCATTAGAGCGAGAGTCCGTTTTGCCTCTGCAGCGGCCTGCAAGGCGCTCTGGATTTGTGCGGATCCCGGATGCTGCCAGTTGCCGCCCCATGCGTCATAATAGGCGCGTTCAACGGCTCTCCAATGATTATTGGTGCGATAGAGTGGATACGGAACCGGTTCAATCGGGTGTTCGGATTGCCAGACGATATCGAACTGACCATCCGCACGCGCCTTGCCGATACGGCTGCGCTTCCAGCGGTGATTATTCATTTGATCCTGATAGACGATGCCGGTTGCTGTATTGCGATGTTGATGTTTGATGTTGCTTAACACCGAAACGGGGGTGCTACTGTCAATCGCGCTGACAGTGTCCGCCCAGATCATGACGTTGGTGTAGGCGGCCTGCATGGGATCGCTGATCACCCGCTGGTTACCGTAGCGAGCCTTGAAGCGACTGACGAAGGCGCTGTTCTCCGGGCTGTCGATAGTCTGGAAATAGCTCCAGGAGGCATAGTCTCCGGCTATCAGTCCGCCCAGTTGCTGCGCTTCCGGCTCAGCAATACTGAAAGAGAGGGTGGGGATCTTGTCGCTGCTGATGCCGGCTGCCCGCAGTGCCTTGAAAAAAGCGATATTGCTGTCGCCGTTGATGGTGTTGAGGATGACATCGGGTTTTGCAGCGATAATTATATCAATCAGAGGCTGTGTGTCACTGCTGCCCAGCGGCAGGTAGGCTTCCCCTGCAACCTTCACACCCATGGCTGTTAACTGATCAGTGATGATGGCATTGGCGATATACGGAAAGATGTAGTCGGAGCCGACCAGGAAGAATCGCTTGCCCAGATGATTCAGGCTCCATTTTACGGCGGGAATGATCTGCTGGTTGGCGCTCTGGCCGCCATAGATGATATTGGTTGATTGCTCTAACCCCTCATATTGCACCGGGTAGAAGAGAATGTTCTGATGTTTTTCCACCACAGGTTTCACCGACTTGCGACTGGCCGAGGTCCAGCAGCCGAAAATGGCGGAAACCTTCTCTGCAATGATCAGTCGCTCGGCTTCGCGTGCAAAGGTCGGCCAGTCCGATTTTCCATCGACGATGACCGGCACGATCTTTCTGCCCAGTAAGCCGCCTCTGGCATTGATCTCCTCAATGGCCAGCAGCGTGGCATCGACCACAGGCTGTTCGCTGATCGCCATGGTGCCGGTCAGTGAATGCAGAACGCCAACTTTTATGGGGGTCTTGTCATCATTCTGACAGGCGGTGAGCAGCAGCATGGATGCAGCCAGCGCCAATACAGCTATGAGCAACCGTTTTGCAGGGCTTCGGGGTTCGGAGGAGTGGGACATGCCGGAACTACAGCATATCGGATGCCAATGGTGGGGTGAAGAATATGAGTATTCAGCACATTAGAAAAGCGATGATCAAAGGCATCCCATTAGAGTACGCAAAGGACGCAGAGGAAATGCAAGTCAATGAAAGAGAGAGATTATTTTAATACTGTCAGGTGTCTTTCGGACTAAGGAGAAATCCACTGAGCGGTAGGGGTAACGGTCAAAACATCCTGATTTATCGTACATGATTACCACTATGAGTCTAAAATCATGCTGTTTTGACTAGCCCTCCCACCTGCTTGCTACGATTTGCATAAGTCCGACAAACTCCTGGGGATGCACTGAATAACTTCGTCATGAAGTTATTCCGCCCGCAAAGGCAAAAGCGTTGTTTTTCCTTGGCTTACAATACATTACGAATGAATATCCGGGGCCACTGGCGTCGTGCCAGCGGCCATATTCATATATTTCGTATTTCCTCTGCGTCCTCTGCGGTGAAAAAGGATTTTGATTCTGATCATTGGCCGCAGTGAATCGTTACGAATATGGGAGGGTGCAGTATCGTAAGAGTGGCACTGATATTGCTTTAGTTGGCAAAGGCATATGGCCCGGGAGGCCGCATGAGTATAATTGATATCAGCAAGACAGACGCACCCGTTGCCCTGTTCGAGAAGAGTGGGCACGCCAATTACTGGCTGGGCAATACCGAATCGACAGCTTTTCGCACCAATACCTATCTGATCCGCGATGGTGAACGGGCCTGGATTGTTGATCCCGGCAACCGCGCCCTGTTTGAGCAGGTGCGCGAGTGGGTGACCAAAATTATGCCGCCGCAAGAGATTACCGGCCTGATTGTCTGCCATCAGGATCCGGATGTGGCTGCCTCCATGGTGGACTGGCTTGAACTCAATCCGGATTTGAAGGTGTATACATCGCCGCGCACGCAGGTGTTGCTGCCCTATTACGGCAGGTCGGATTACGATTATGTGAATGTCGAGGAACATCCGTTGCTTGAATTAACCGGCGGCGGTGTGTTGCGCTTTGTGCCGGCGCCGTTCCTCCATTTTGCCGGCGCTTTTGCCACCTATGATGCGGTTTCAAAGAGCCTGTTTACCGGCGATGTATTTGCCTCGCTGGAGGCCGGTAATGCGCTATGGGCGGAATCCTTTGACGAGCTGGCCGGGGGTATGGAACTGTTCCATGCTGAATATATGGGCTCCAATATTGCGACCCGGGGTTTTGTCGGCCGCTTGTCCGGACTGGAAATCAGCTCGCTTCTGCCGCAGCACGGCAGCCTGAT
>Ga0210044_10010483_pt1 | contig 11024 bp, 9 predicted proteins | sample CryGey13umfilter_2_FD_183959 | JGI IMG/M metagenome (GOLD analysis project Ga0210044, IMG submission 183959) | Groundwater microbial communities from aquifer in Utah, USA - Crystal Geyser 4/9/14 3 um filter (SPAdes) (version 2) | ecosystem: Environmental > Aquatic > Deep subsurface > Groundwater...
CGCCTGCCGGAAGCGCTCGAGTCACGCGTGGCGGAAGTCCTCCCGCTTCGCCTCGAGGAAGCGCTCGCCGCCCGCATGCCGGAGGAGCTTTCGAGGCGCCTCGCGGATGCGCTTCCCGCCGCGGCTGCGGAAAGGCTGGCGGAACTCGCGCCGAGAATCGAAGGCGAGTTCGCCGAATGGCTCGCGGGGGCCCTCCCGCCGCTCCTGTCCGCCGAGCTCGATGCGGCCGCCGCGCGCATCGGCGCGGAGGCCCAGCGCATGGCGCGTGCCGAACTGCGTGAGGTGATCAAACGCCACATCGAGCCGGAGCCCGAACCGCCGCCCTCGGAGAGCGATTCCGACCCGCTATAATCCGCGCTTTTCGCCTCCAGGCATCATGGAACTGGCAAAGAGCTTCGAGCCGGCGGAGATCGAGCGGCGCTGGTATCCGTTGTGGGAGTCGCGCGGCTACTTCCGCGCCGGTCTCGATCGCGACAAATCCCGGAACTTCTGCATCCTGCTGCCGCCGCCCAACGTGACCGGGACCCTGCACATGGGTCACGGCTTCAACCAGACCGTGATGGACGCGCTGGTGCGCTACCACCGCATGCGCGGCGACAACACGCTCTGGCAGCCGGGCACCGATCACGCCGGCATCGCCACCCAGATCGTGGTGGAGCGCCAGATCGAGGCCGAGGGCGGATCGCGCGAGGCACTCGGGCGCGAGAAATTCATCGAGCGCGTATGGGAATGGAAAGCCTACTCGGGCGGCACCATCACCGCCCAGATGCGGCGTCTGGGCGCATCCTGCGACTGGTCGCGCGAGCGCTTCACGATGGACGAGGGCCTGTCGCGCACCGTCACGCAGAGCTTCGTGCGGCTGTACCGCGAAGGGCTCATCTACCGCGGCAAGCGCCTGGTCAACTGGGATCCGAAGCTGCTCACCGCGGTCTCCGACCTCGAGGTCGACAGCGAGGAGGAGGACGGCACCCTCTGGCACATCCGCTACCCGTTCGCCGATGGCGAAGGCCACCTGACGGTCGCCACCACCCGCCCGGAGACGATGCTGGGCGATACCGCGGTGGCGGTGCACCCCGAGGACGAACGCTATCGTCATCTGGTCGGCCGGCGCGTGCATCTGCCGCTGAGCGCGCGCACGATCCCGGTCATCGCCGACGCCTATGTCGATCCCGAATTCGGCACCGGCTGCGTGAAGATCACGCCGGCGCACGACTTCAACGACTATCAGATCGGGCTGCGCCACGGCCTCGAGGTGATCGGCGTGCTCACTCCGGAGGCGCAGATCAACGACAACGGCCCGCACAAGTACCGCGGCATGGACCGGTACAGCGCGCGCAAGGAGATCGTCCTCGACCTCGAGGCACTCGGACTGCTCGAATCGGCGAAGCCGCACCGCATGATGGTGCCGCGCTGCGGGCGCACCGGCGAGGCGGTCGAGCCGATGCTCACCGACCAGTGGTTCGTCGCCACCACCAAGCCGGGCCCCGGCGGCCAGTCGATCGCCGGCAGGGCGCTCGCGGCGGTGGCCAGTGGCGAGATCCGCTTCGTGCCCGAGGGCTGGGTCAACACCTACAACCAGTGGCTCGGCAACATCCAGGACTGGTGCATCTCGCGCCAGCTCTGGTGGGGCCACCAGATCCCGGCCTGGTACGACGAGGCGGGGCGCGTGTTCGTCGCCCACGACGAGCGCGAGGCGCAGGAGCTCGCGCGTGCGGCCGGCTCCACGGGTGAGCTCCGGCGCGACCCCGACGTGCTCGACACCTGGTACTCCTCGGCGCTGTGGCCGTTCTCGACGCTGGACTGGACGCCGGAGTACCCCGCGAAGTCCAACCCGGCGCTCGACCTCTACCTGCCCAGTTCGGTGCTGGTCACCGGATTCGACATCATCTTCTTCTGGGTCGCGCGCATGGTGATGATGACCTGTCATCTCACCGGCAAGGTCCCGTTCCGCGACGTCTATGTCCACGGCCTCATCCGCGACTCCGAAGGCCAGAAGATGAGCAAGTCGAAGGGCAACGTGCTCGATCCCATCGACCTCATCGACGGCATCGCCCTGGAGGCGCTGGTCGCGAAGCGCACGAGCGGACTGATGGATCCGCGCCAGGCCAGGGCGATCGAGAAGCGCACCCGCAAGGAATTCCCCGAAGGCATTCCGGGCTACGGGACCGACGCGCTGCGCTTCACCTTCGCATCGCTCGCCAGCCCGGGGCGCGACATCAAGTTCGACCTCTCCCGCTGCGAGGGCTACCGCAACTTCTGCAACAAGCTCTGGAACGCCACGCGCTTCGTGCTGATGAACTGTGAAAATGGGGTCAGACTCCATTTTCAAGGCGCGGAGCCTTCCCCTGGTTTCGCGGACCGCTGGATCACGAGCCGCCTGCAGCGGGCCGAGGCCGATGCCGCCCGGCATTTCGCCGAGTACCGCTTCGACCTGCTCTCGCGCACGATCTACGAGTTCGTCTGGGACGAATTCTGCGACTGGTACCTGGAACTGGCGAAGGTGCAGCTCGCGAGCGCGGATGCGGCCGTGCAGCGCGCAACGCGCCGGACGCTGCTGCGCGTGCTGGAGACGACGCTGAGGCTGGCCCATCCGCTGATCCCCTTCATCACCGAGGAGCTTTGGCAACAGGTGGCGCCGCTCGCCGGCCGCAGCGGCGAGACCATCATGCTGCAACCCTATCCGGAGTGCGATCCGGCCGCAATCGACGCGCACGCCGAAGCGCGCATCGCGGCGCTCAAGGATCTGGTCAATGGCTGCCGCAGCCTGCGCGGCGAGATGAACCTCTCGCCCGCCCGCAAGGTGCCCCTGGTCTGCGCCGGCGAACCGGACACGCTGCGCGCGTTCGCGCCCTACCTGGCCTCGCTCGCGAAGCTCTCCGAAGTCACCGTGGCAGAAGCGCTGCCGGACTCCGATTCCCCGATCCAGATCGTCGGGGATTTCCGCCTGATGCTCAAGATCGAGATCGACGTCGCGGCCGAGCAGGAGCGGCTCGCCAGGGAAATCGCGCGCATCGAGGCCGAGATGGCAAAGGCGCAGAAGAAACTCGCCAACGAGAGTTTCGTCGCCCGCGCCCCGGCCAGTGTCGTCGCGCAGGAGCGCGAGCGGCTCGCCGCCTTCCAGGCCGTGCTGGCGAAACTCGTGGCGCAAAAGGACCGCGCGGTTTCCTGATCGGACGATCGCGCAGATTGTCAATCGAATTGACGATCTGCACGCAGCAGGGATCATGCTCTTCACGATGCTGCCCCCGTGGAGCCGCTGCCACGCTGCGCCGGCTCGCCGGCTGGTACCCCGTCGTCGCCCTGACCGGCCCCGTCAGGCCGGCAGGACGACACTGGCGCGCATGGTCTTTCACAAGCACCCGTGCCCGGAGCAGCTCTATTCCTGGCGTGACGGCACGGGCCGTGAAATCGACCTGCTGGTCGAGCGCTGCGACCGGCTGCTGGCCATCGAATGCAAGGCCGGGCAGACCGTCGCGCAAGACTGGTTCGCGCCGCTCGAGGGATTCCTGTCGCTCGCCGGAAACGCCGCCGGCATGATCCTCTACGGCGGCGACAGGGGTCAGCCGCGCAGCCGCACGCCCGTGGTCGGCTGGCGCAGGATTGCCACGGCACTGGCACGGGGATTCGGCACTGCGGCGAAGTGAAGTCGGCATCGCGCGCCGCCCGCAGCCTGCCCGCGGGCGGCGTCATATCGGCTTGCGGAACGAAAAGGGCCGGATCGCTCCGGCCCCTTGCTCATGTCACGGCCCGCACCGCGGGCAATGCAGACATCAGAACTTCTTGCCCCACGCGATCCCCAGGGAATCCTGGTACATCTTGATGGTTTCCGTGCCTCCGACGAGGAAGTGCGGATTCGTCGCCGGCCCGGATACCGACTCCTCGAAGGCGTGCATGTAGGCCACGGTGACCTCGCCCGATTGCCCCAGGCTGTACGTGAACCCCAGGCTCACGTGATCCTGCACCACACCGGGAGCGAGGATGTTGAAGGTCACGTCCTGCGAGCTGATCGGCTGATCCGAATGGTTGTAGCCGGCCCGCAGGGTCAGCGCGGGGCTGTAGGCGTACTCGATGCCGAGCTTCCAGACATCGATGTCGCGCCAGCCGAAGCCGATACTCGACCCACCTGCCCCCAGACAGTCCGGACCGACGCCAGGGCCGGCGGGGAAGGTCGGAGCGCAGTTCGACTGCCGGCTCGAATTGCCGACCGAATCGATGCCGCTGTAGTTGATGCGTTGATAGTCGGCCGCGATCGTGAGCGCCGACATCGGCCTGAACGCCACGCCGATGCTCAGATTCTCGGGAATGTCGAAATCGCCCTTGCCGGCGAACAGGCCGCGGTACTTGTCAAACTCGCCCATGCGAACCTTGCTGGAGTAGGCCGCGCCAACGCTGACCATGTCGTTGATCTTTCCGTAGTAGCCGATGCGCACGCCGAAACCCCAGGCGCTGTCATAGCCCTTGTTGGTCAGATTCGAGGGGTCCGAGGAGATCGCCGCGAAGGGCTGAAGGCCATAGGCCTTGAATCGCTGGTAGCCGACCAGGGCAGACACCCCGACCGAATGATTCGGGGCGAACTTCCACGCCAGCGTGGGCGCGATGATCAGTTGCGAGAGGTCCACCCCGAGATTCCCCGTGCCGCACAACAGGTTGTTCGCGAGGACGCCGTTCGGCGCGCCGACGGTGCAGATCCCTTGGTCCACTTTGCCATCACGATAATCGGTGTTCATGCCGCCGTTGCCGTAGACGCTCACGCCCAGGGAGGTCGTCGGGCTGAGCATCTTGTTGTAGCCGAACTCCGGGATGACGAAGTTATTGGTTTCATTTCCATCCACTGAGGCATCGAAGAATCCGAATCCGCCTGCGCTCCCCTCGCGCTTCGCCGAGCGCATCGGCCTGAACCAGTCGGCCCCGACATCGATCCGATCCCCGGCGAAAACCATGGTCGCGGGATTGTTCGCACCACCGAAGGTGCTCTCGGTCATCGCGGCCGCGACCCCGCCCATCCCCTTCGCCTTCATGCCGTAGCCGTGCGAAAAATACCCGTCGGTGGCAAACGCCACGCCTGGCAGGATCACCCCGGCAGTCAGTGCCGCGACCAGCGGTTTCAGTTTCATGTTCGCTTGCTCCCCTCTCCTTGGTTGAGACCTCTAGATGAACAGACTCACGTCGGCGTCCTTCGCCATCGGCAGGAAGGAAGCTGCGCCCACGTACTCCGTCACTTCCGGAATGAAATCCTCCCGGCTGAACCCGAACAGCTCCACCGTCATCTGGCAGGCGATGAACTTCACGCCGGCCTCCGCACACAGGCCGCGCAGCTCGGCGATGTCCGCGACGCCGCAGTTCCTGATGGTCTGCTTCATGAGCGTGGTGGCGAGCGATTCGAAGCCCGGGATGCCGGCCTGGACGATGTTCGGGATGTTCCAGTTGATGCTCTTGAACCAGTCCGGGCCGAACGGCATCTTCATCGGCATCCCGGGGTTGCCCAGCGGGCTCACCTTGAGGCCGGAGATGTCCTTCTTGAGCAGTTCCAGGCCGTAGAAGGTGCAGAACACCGAGACATCCCAGCCCAGCGCGGCCGCCGTGGAGGCGAGGATGAAGGGCGGATAGGCCCAGTCCAGCGTCCCCTTGGTCGCGATGATGGTCATCGAGGGGGTTCTCGCCTCCTTCATCTCGGCGAGCTTCTTCTCCAGCGCCTGCGGCAGGATCTCGTCGAGTCGCTGCCGGATGAGGTCGTCCATTACCGAGGTATCGACGTTGCCCATGACTAGCCTCCTTTGTCGGAACACGCGACCCGGGCAGGAATCGCACGGATCGGCCGAATCAGCGTGTGATCATCTGCTTATCCAGCCCAGTGCGCATGGTGCGTGAGCCACCGCATCCCTGCCATTCGAATTTTCTTATGGAACGATTCCCGGCGCTAATCGCTTCTCGCGACCGCCCACCTCGCGCTCGCCAGGGTCGCGGAGCGCCGTGAGTCGCGGCCCTGCGCGGCAGTGCGGGTAGCCTACTTGCGCTTGAGGAAGAACTCGAACTCTTTGGCGCTGGTCTCGCCCTGCGAGAGCAGCTCGTTTCCGGTCTGCTTGGCGAAGGCCTGGAAGTCCTTCACCGAACCCGGATCGGTCGCCACGATGCGCAGCACCTGGCCACTCGTGAGATCGTTCAGCGCCTTCTTGGCGCGCAGGATGGGCAGCGGACAGTTCAGGCCGCGCGCATCGAGTTCCTTGTCGAAATTCATCTCTTCGTCCTCTCTACGTTGTAAGAAATCGCCGGCCGCATGCGCGGCATCGAGCCGTGCGTGGCGCGGGCAAATGTACCGGGGTTCGCGCCGAATGGCAAATCGTCCGACACTCGGGAGACCGCAGCGCGGTGCGGGTCCTGAGGATGGTTCGCCCGGCCGAAGGAGGAGCGGCGCTCCGGCACCGGTCCCGCGCGCGATTCCCCGAATCGCGCCGCCAGCCGACAAGCCGAATCTACTTATTTCGACATTCGGAGCCGTGATTGTTCGTGCGCTCCGGCTCGTGTACATTGGCGGCCCCGATTCCGCGCAGCCCGCGATCATGTCCGAATCCGCTTTCGATGCCGGCGAACGGCGTGCCGTCGAGGCCGCCATGATCTACCGCTACGGCCAACTGGTGCCGCTCACCGAAGCGGACGTCGAGCTGCGGCTCGTGCCCGGCACCGAGGAGCGCACGAGCTGCCCCGCGCTGTACTGGAACGAACGCGGCGTTCAGTTCGTCGTGTGCAGGACCGGGCCGAAGCGCTACCGCTCCTACTTCTTCTACACCGACGACGAGCAGTTCCGCATCGGCGAGCACGACTACGACGGCATCGAGGATTGCGTGCGCAACCTCCTGCAGCTCCAGACCGACCACGAGCGCATCCGCAAGGGCATCTTCTCCGGCGCGACCGCGAAGGACCTGGGCGGGGACGACGAATACTTTCCGCCGCCCATCCTGCTGTGACGATCGACAGGGCACGAGAGCTTCTCGCGGTGCAGGCCGGTTTCGGCGGCTTCTACAACTGCAACGCGGCCAAGCTGATCCTCGCCGAAGTCAGCCGCGAGCACGGTCAGGCGGCGGTCGATCGGCTCATCGTCGAGCTGGATCTGGAACGGATCTTCGGATTCAGGCTGGGCACCGCGTTCAAGGGCTCGCTGGCGATGAAGGATCGATTCACCCGGTCCGGATGAAGATCTGCGTGGTGTCCGACAGCCACGACCGCGCGCCCATGCTCGCGGCCGCGGTCGAGGCGGCGATATCCCGCGGCGCGCAGGCCGTCCTGCACTGCGGCGACGTGATCGGCCCCAACACGCTCAAGCCGCTGCTCGCACTCGGCGTGCCCGTCCATGTCGTCCATGGAAACAACCTGGGCGACTTCACCGGAATCTGGCAGCTCGCCGTGCGCTCGAACGGCCTGCTGCATTACCACGGCGGCGACGCCAGCCTGGAGCTCGGCGGCCGCCGCATCTTTCTCGTGCACTACCCCCACTATGCCCGCGGAATGGCCTGCACCGGCGACTTCGATCTGGTGTGCTGCGGCCACAGCCACAAGGCCGGGGTCGAGGCGATCGCCAACGTGCGCGGCACCACCACCTGGCTCGTCAATCCGGGCACCGTCGCAGGATTGTCGGCGCCCGCAACCTGGGCGATGGGCGACCTCGCCGATCTCGACTTTTCGATCGAATCGCTCGCGTAGGCATCCGCAGTCGGCCATTCGCCGATTCGATCAGAGCATCGAAACATTTATCGGGCGGCGGCCGCGCCGGGTGCGAAGTGCGCGACCTTTTGAGGCTAGAATTTTCACCCGCTCCAAACAGCGTCCATTTATCTTAAGAACGGGAGGCCCGATGACCGCGCGAGTGGCAACGAACGAGTCCATCCTCGTCGTCGGCGGCGGCATATCCGGAATGACGGCCGCGCTCGAGGCGGCCGAGTGCGGCAGGCAGGTCATCCTCGCCGAGAAGACTCCCACCCTCGGCGGCCGCACCGCCCTGCTCTATCGTTACTTCCCCAAGATGTGCCACCCGGTGTGCGGGCTGGAAATCAACCTGCGCCGGCTCAAGGCGAACCGCAACCTGCGGATCCTGACGATGGCCGAGGTGGTGAGAATCGAGGGCGCGCGCGGCGACTACACCGCCACGCTGAGGATCGCACCGCGCTACGTCAATGAGAACTGCACCGCCTGCGGCGCCTGCGCGGAAGCGGTCGCGAGCACGATCCCGAATCCGTACAACTATGGGCTCGACCGGATGAAGGCCGCCTACCTGCCGCACGCGATGGCCTACCCGCAGCGCTACGTGCTCGATCCCTCGATCGCCGGCACCGAGGAGGGGCAGCAGGCCCGTGCCGCATGCAGATACGGGGCGATCGATCTCGACATGAAGGAAGAGACGATCGCGCTCAAGGTCGGCGCGGTGGTGTGGGCGACCGGCTGGAAACCCTACGACGCCGCGAAGATCCAGCCCTACGGCTACGGCCGTTACGCGAACGTCATCACTTCGGTCGAGTTCGAACGCCTCGCCGATCCGCGCGGGCCCACCGGGGGCGCGATCCTGCGCCCCTCGGACGGCAAGCCGGCGAAGAACGTCGCCTTCATCCAGTGCGCCGGTTCGCGCGACGAGAACCACCTGCGCCACTGCTCGCGCATCTGTTGCATGGCCTCGCTCAAGCAGACGCAGTACCTGCGCGAAGCCTACGGCGAGGACGCCAGGTCCACGATCTATTACATCGACATCCGGGCGATCGACCGCTTCGAGGACTTCTACCAGAAGGTGCAGCACGACGCCACGGTGAGGTTCGTCAAGAGCAAGGTCGCGCGCATCGCCGAGGACGAGAAGACGCGCAACCCGATCCTGCACGGCGTCGACACCGAGGGCTATCACCACTACGCGACCAGCCACGACCTGGTGGTGCTCGCCATCGGCATGGAGCCGGAGGTGACCGGTGCGCAGGTTCCGGCCGAAGTGATCGAGGATTCGAGCGGCTTCATCGAAGGCGCGGCGGACGGGGGCATCGTCGCGGCCGGCGTCGCGGCGGCGCCGCTCGATGTGAACCGCGCCGTGCAGAGCGCCACCGCGGCCTCGCTGCGGGCGATCGCGGTCGTGCATCGCGCGGCGGCAACGGAGAATGCGTGATGGCTGACATGAAGACTGCCGCCTATGTGTGCAGCGGCTGCGGGATCGGGGATCGCATCGACGCGAAGCAGCTCGAGAGAATCGCCCAGAAGGAAGGCAAGATGCAGCTCGTCCGGGGGCATGAGTTCCTGTGCTCTGCCGAGGGCGTCGCGCTCATCCGCGAGGACATCGCGAAGGAGGGCGTGACGCATGTGGCCATCGCCGCCTGCTCGCGGCGCGCGAAGACCGACGCCTTCGCCTTCGAGGGCGTCGCGATCACGCGCGCCAACCTGCGCGAGGGGGTGATCTGGAGCCAGCCCGACACCGAGGACGCGCGCGAACTCACCCAGGACATGGCCGACGACTATGTGCGCATGGCCTGCGCCGAGCTGAAGAGGATGAAGGTCCCGGCTGGAAATCCCGACCGCGGCACCAGCAAGCGCATCCTGGTGGTGGGCGGGGGGCTGTCGGGCATGACCGCCGCGCTCGCTGCGGCCGGGGCGGGCTACGACGTGGTGATCGTCGAGAAGCAGGCGGCGCTCGGCGGCCGGGCCGCGCAGTGGCACCGTCGCATCCCCTACCGCAACCCCTACGACGCTCCGGTCGAGACCGGCATCGCGGAACTGGTCGCGGCAGCGGGCGCGCATCCGCGGATCAAGGTCCATGTGAACGCGACGCTCGCGCAGACGAAGGGCGCGCCGGGGCGCTTCTCGGTGAGCGTTTGCGTGGAAGGTGGCGACATGGTCACCGAGGAAGTGGGCGCCATCGTGCAGGCGACCGGCTTCACCCCCTATGACATCGCCAGACTTCCCGAACTGGGCGGCGGCACGAATCCCAACGTCGTGGATCAGGCCGGGCTGGAGCGGCTCGCGCTCGAGGCGGCGGCGAAGGGTGAGCCCATCCGCCGTCCCTCCGACGGCGGCGAGGTGAAGCGCGTGGTGTTCCTCCAGTGCGCGGGACAGCGCGACGACTCGGGCGCGCACCTGCCCTACTGCTCGGGGCATTGCTGCCTCACCAGCATCAAACAGGCGATGTATTTCAAGGACGCGAGCCCGTCGATCGACACGGTGGTGATGTACACCGACCTGCGCACCCCCGGCCTGGGCGAGGACTTCTATCGCGCCGGCCAGGCGAGGGGCATCCTGTTCACCAAGGGCCGGGCTTCGTCGGTCACGGCCGATGGCGCGCTCTGCAAGGTCGCGTTCCGGGATCTCATCCTCGACGAGGACGCCGCGATCGACGCGGATCTCGTGGTGCTCGCCACCGGGATGGTGGCGAACTCGGGAGTGAACATCGACATCCCGGAAGAAGAACGGCAGAAGATGGAGGTAAAACCGGTCTCCGTGCTGAACCTCGCCTATCGCCAGGGCCCCGACATGCCGCAGTTGAAGTACGGCTTCACCGACTCGCACTTCATCTGCTTCCCCTACGAGACGCGCCGCACCGGCATCTACGCGGCCGGCCCGGTGCGCCGTCCGATGGACATGGCGCAGGCCGCAGAGGATGCCACCGGGGCGGCGCTCAAGGCGATCCAGGCGGTCGAGAACGCGGGCCTCGGCCGCGCCGCCCATCCGCGCGTGGGCGACCTGTCCTTCCCCACCGCGCGGCTGGAGGGCTGCACGCAGTGCAAACGCTGCACGGTGGAGTGCCCGTTCGGCGCCATCGACGAGGACGAGAAGCGCTATCCGCTGTTCAACGAGAGCCGCTGCCGGCGCTGCGGCACCTGCATGGGCGCCTGCCCGGTGCGCGTCATCTCGTTCGAGAACTACTCGGTGGATACGGTGGGCAACCAGATCAAGGCGATCGACATGCCCGACGAGTTCTCGGAGAAGCCCCGCATCCTGGTGCTCGCCTGCGAGAACGACGCCTATCCGGCGCTCGACATGGCGGCGATGAGCGGCGCGATGTATTC
>Ga0210044_10010488_pt1 | contig 11022 bp, 8 predicted proteins | sample CryGey13umfilter_2_FD_183959 | JGI IMG/M metagenome (GOLD analysis project Ga0210044, IMG submission 183959) | Groundwater microbial communities from aquifer in Utah, USA - Crystal Geyser 4/9/14 3 um filter (SPAdes) (version 2) | ecosystem: Environmental > Aquatic > Deep subsurface > Groundwater...
GCTCCCCCTGGTGGACAAGCCGCTGATCCAGCACGGGGTCGAGGAGGCGAAGGCCGCAGGAATCCGGGACATGATCATCGTGACCGGCCGGGGGAAGAACGCCATCGAGGACCACTTCGACGTCTCCTTCGAGCTGGAGGCGATGCTGAGGAAGAAGGGGGACGGCGCCCTCCTCTCCTCCGTCCGCCGCGTCACCGACGGGGCCGATTTCTTCTACGTCCGCCAGAACCTTCCGCTGGGGCTGGGCCACGCGGTGCTCCGGTCGATGGACCTGGTCGGGCAGGAGCCGTTCGCCGTCGTCCTCTCGGACGACGTGATCGACGCCGGGGTCCCCGTGCTGAAGCAGATGATCGGTGCGTACGAGAAGTACAGCGCCGGCGTGGTCCTCGCGATCCAGCGCGTCCCGAAGGAGGCGGTCTCCCGGTACGGGATCATCCGGGGGAAGCGGATCGCGGACGGGGTGTACGATGTGGAGGACATGGTCGAGAAGCCGAAACCCGCCGAAGCGCCGTCGGACCTGGCGATCATCGGCCGATACATCCTCCCCCCGACGATCTTTCCTGCGCTCCTGGCGACGAAGCCCGGGGCGGGGGGCGAGATCCAGCTGACCGACGCCATCCGGTCCCTCATCGGGACGGAGCGGGTCATCGGGTTCGAATTCGAGGGGGTTCGGTACGACGCGGGGACGAAGCTCGGCTTCCAGATGGCGAACGTCGCCTTCGCGCTGAAGGATCCGGAACTCGGCCCGGGGTTGCGGGCGTTTCTGAAGAAGAAGAAGAAGGAGAAATCGACGTGAGCCGAAAGATCGGGGGTTCCCGCGTGCGAAAAAAGTCCCGCGCGGAGGTTTGGGAGGAGGGTGCTGCGGCCCGCCGGACCGGGCATGTCCTGCTGCTCGACCTCCCGGTGGAATCCGCCTGCCAGCCGCCCTCCGACGTCGTGGAGGTCGACGACGCCGTCCGGGTCCTGCTGGAGATCCCGGGGGTCCCGGCCGCGTCCGTGCAGGTCCGGGTGCTTGGGAACCGGATCGAGGTCACCGGGGAGAAGACGCCGGATTTTCCCGCGGGGGAGACCTCCTTCCTCTGCCTGGAGCGGGTCTTCGGGAAGTTCCAGCGGGCTTTCGAAGTGAGGGGCTCGGTGAACCTCGGGGAGGTATCGGCGCGGATGGCGAACGGGATCTTAGTGGTCACGATCCCGAAGATCGCGGAACGGCGCGGGCGGGAACGCCGGATCCCGGTGACGATCGGATGAAGGGAAGGACGGAAGGGGGAGCGACGACATGACCGACGAGACGAAGAAGACGAATCCCCCGGACGGGGCGGACGCCCCGGCGGAACGGACCGAACCGGGGAGCCGACCGGCCGCTTCGGTCGGGGTGCCGGTCGTGGAAACCCCGAAGGGGGAGATCCCTTCCCCGGAGGAGGAGAAGGAGAGCGGGCCGGAGATCCCCGAGGTGCTCCCGCTGCTGCCGGTGCGCGACATCGTCATCTTCCCGTACATGACCTTGCCGCTCTTCGTGGGGAGGGAAGGTTCGGTCGCCGCGGTGGACGAGGCGCTGGCGCGGGACCGGTACATCTTCCTCGCCACGCAGAGGGACCCGTCCGTGGAAGACCCGAAGGAGGGGGATCTCTACCGCACGGGCACGGTGGCGATGATCATGCGGATGCTGAAGCTCCCCGACGGCCGGCTGAAGATCCTCATCCAGGGTGTGGTGAAGGGGAAGATCGTCGAGTTCATCGACGCGAAGCCCGCGGTGCGCGTCCGGATCGACCGGATCGTCGAGTCCCCGATGAAGGAAGGGGCGCTCGAGGTGGAGGCGCTGATGCGCGCATCCAGGGAGAAGATCGAGAAGATCCTGTCGCTCAAGAACATGCCGGTCGAGATCCTGATGGTCACCGAGAACATCAACAATCCCGGCGTGCTCGCCGACCTCGTCGCGTCGAACCTGCGCCTGAAGATCGAAGAGGCGCAATCGGTGCTCGAGGAGGAAGAGCCCGTCGCGCGGCTTATCCTGGTCAGCAACCTCCTCTCCCGCGAGCTGCAGCTGGCGGAGATGCAGGCGAAGATCCAGAACCAGGCGAAGGAGGAGATGTCCAAGAGCCAGCGGGAGTATTTCCTGCGGGAGCAGATGAAGGCGATCAAGCAGGAGCTGGGCGACATCGACGGGAAGTCCGAGGAGGCCGAAGACCTGAAGGGAAAGATCGAAGCCGCCGGGATGCCCGGGGAGGTGAAAAAGGAGGCGGAGAAGCAGCTCCGCCGCCTGGAGGGGATGCACCCCGACTCGGCCGAGTCGTCCGTGGTGCGCACCTACCTCGACTGGATGGTGGAGCTCCCCTGGAAGAAGGAGACGAAGGACAACATCCGCATCGGAAAGGCGAAGGAGATCCTCGACGAGGACCACCACGACCTCGAGAAGGTCAAGGAACGGATCCTCGAATACCTTTCCGTGCGCAAGCTGAAGGACAAGATGAAGGGGCCGATCCTCTGCTTCGTCGGTCCCCCGGGCGTGGGGAAGACATCCCTCGGGAAGTCGATCGCCCGGGCGATGGGGCGGAAGTTCATCCGGATGTCCCTCGGCGGCATCCGGGACGAGGCGGAGATCCGGGGTCATCGCCGGACGTACGTGGGGGCCCTTCCCGGCCGCGTCATCCAGGGGATGAAGCAGGCCGGGACGCGCAACCCGGTCTTCATGCTGGACGAGATCGACAAGGTGGGGGCCGACTTCCGGGGCGATCCGTCCGCGGCGCTGCTCGAGGTGCTGGATCCCGAGCAGAACTTCGCGTTCAGCGACAACTACCTGAACGTCCCGTTCGACCTGTCGAAGGTCCTGTTCATCGCCACGGCCAACGTGATCGACCCCGTTCCGCCGGCCCTCAAGGACCGGATGGAGATCATCCCCCTGTCGGGATACACCGACGTCGACAAGCTGGCGATCGCGAAGAAATACCTTTTGCCGCGCCAGCTCGAGGAGAACGGGATCCGGCGGGGAAGGGTCACGATGCGGGACAAGGCGATCCTCGCCATCATCCACGAATACACGCGGGAAGCGGGGCTGCGAAACCTCGAGCGGGAGATCGGGCAGGTGTGCCGGAAGCTGGCCCGGAAGATCGCCGAGGGGGAGAAGGGGCCCTTCGCCGTCACGCCGAAGAGCCTCGCGAAGTTCCTCGGGGCCCCGCGGAACTTTTCGGAGACGGAGGGGGAGGCCGACGAGGTCGGCGTCGCGACGGGCCTCGCCTGGACGCCGACGGGGGGGGACATCCTCTTCATCGAGGTGTCGCTCGTCGACGGCAAGGGGAACGTGACGATCACCGGGTACCTCGGCGACGTGATGAAGGAGAGCGCCCAGGCGGCGATCACCTACGTCCGTTCGCGTGCGGCGAAGCTCGGACTGCCGCGGAATTTCCACGCGAAGCGCGACATCCACATTCATGTCCCTTCGGGGGGGATCCCGAAAGACGGTCCTTCCGCCGGGATCACGATCGCGACGGCCCTCGTCTCCTCGCTCACCGGGATCCCCGTTCGCAGGGACGTGGCGATGACCGGCGAGATCACCCTTCGCGGCCGTGTCCTTCCGATCGGCGGCCTGAAGGAGAAGGCGCTGGCGGCGCTTCGCGCCGGGATCAACAACGTGATCGTCCCGGCCCGGAACGGGAAAGACCTCGAGGAGATCCCGAAGCACGAAGCGCGTCAGGTGCACTTCTCGCTGGTGAAGACCATGGACGAGGTGCTCGCCCTGGCCCTGACGCGGGACCCGTTCCGTGCGGAAAAGGGGAAGGCGAAGCCGCTCCGGGGAAAGAGCGTGCCGGCGAAGGGGCCGAGGAAGCAGAAACGGGCACTCCGGGCGAAAGGGCCGCGATGAAGCGGGGCGACACGGGCAAACCTCACGGAACCGGGCCCGCGCCCCGCAGCGTTCTTCTGCGGGACGTGGGCGAATCCGGCCTGATCGAGCTTCTCCGGCGGAAGCACGCCGGCGGCGCGCGTCGGGGCGAGCTCCCCATCGGCGACGACGCCGCGGTGGTGCGCGTTCCCGGTGGGCGCGCGGTCCTCTCGACCGACCTGCTGATCGAGGGGACGCACTTCTCCCTCGCCTACTTCCGCCCGGAAGAGGTGGGGGGACGGGCCCTCTCCGCCAACCTCTCCGACCTGGCGGCGATGGGAGCCGAGCCCGTCTGCTACCTGGTCGCGCTGGCCGCCCCTCCGGGGATTTCCGTGGCGACGGTCGACGCGATCTTCCGCGGCATGGCGGACGCCGCCGGGCCTTCCGGGATCCGCCTGATGGGCGGGGACACCTGCCGGGGCGAACGGCTCATCCTCTGCCTGACGGTCGTCGGGGCCGTGCGGGGCGGAAGGCCCGTCTCCCGTGCCGGCGCCCGGCCGGGGGATCTCCTTTACGTCACGGGTTCGCCGGGATGGTCGCGGCTTGGGCTCGCGCTTCTGCGCGGCGGGCGTCCATCGAGGCCGTCCGGGTGGCGCCGGGAGGCGATGCGGGCGCACCTTGCCCCCACGGCCCGCTGGCGCGAGGGGCGGGCGGCGGCGCGCTCCGGCGCGGTCGCGGCGATGATCGACGTGAGCGACGGGATCCTCGCGGACCTCTCGCACCTCCTCGAGCGCGACGGGCTCGGCGCCGTCCTCGCCGAAGAGTCGTTTCCCGTCTCCCGGTCGTTCCGCGCGGCGTCGGCCGCCCTCGGGGTCGATCCGCTGGACGCGTTCCTCGGAGGCGGGGAGGATTACGAACTGCTGATGGCCGTTCATCCCGCGCGCCGCGCGATCTTTCTGCGCGCCGCCCGCGCGTTCCCTTCGGGCGCGACCCGGATCGGGGCGGTGACGAAGACCCCGGGGGTCCGTGTTCTGCGCGCGGACGGCTCGTGGATCGAAGGCGCCGCGCTTCCTTCCGGATTCGATCACTTCCCTCCAACGAAGCGGCGGACCCGCTGACGCCATCGTGAAAGCGATCCTCCTCCCCTTCCTTTTTCTCGCCTCCGCCTTCTTCTCGGCGACGGAGACGGCGCTGTTCGCCCTGCGCCGGGTGGATCTTCTGAGGTGGAAGGAGGAGGGGAACCGCCGGGCCGAGCGGATCGCCCAGATGCTCTCGAAGCCCAACCGGCTGATCGCGACGATCTTCCTCGGGAACGAGATCGTCAACGTGGCGATCTCCTCCGTCATCGCGGCCCTGCTCCTGCCGCGTCTTCCCGCCGGAAGCGGCGAGTTCCTGGCGTTGCTGGCGGGGACGCTCGGGATTCTGCTGATCGGGGACGTGACGCCGAAGTGCCTCGTGTGGCCGCGGGCCCGCGGCTTCTCGCTGGTCGCGGCCGCTCCGCTCCACGCGTTCTCACGCATCGTCGCCCCCGTGCGGTTCGTGCTCGAGAAGATCGCCGGGGGGATCCTCTTTCTGATGGGGGAGCGGGGCGGGCCGCAGACCCGCGGGATGATCTCCGAGGCGGAGTTCCGTGCGCTGGTCGATGCCGGGGAGGAGACCGGCACCCTCGACTCCGAGGAGAAGGAGCTCATCCACAACATCTTCGAAATGACCGATCGGCGGGCCGGGGAGATCATGACCCCCCTGCCCGACGTCTTCATGGTTCCGAGGGATCTCCCGTACGAGGAACTGGTCGCCCGGTACCGCCGCTACCGTCGGTCCCGGATCCCGGTCTACGAGAGAGAACGGCACAACGTCGTAGGCATCCTCCATTTCAAACAACTGCTCCGCCCGATGGCCGAGGGGGGGAAGCCGCCGGTGTGGCAGGATTTCGTACGCCCCCCCTACGTCGTCCCCGAGGTGCAGAAACTCGCGCCGCTGCTGCGCGAGTTCCAGCGGCGGAAGGTGCACATCGCGATCGTCGTGGACGAGTACGGGGAGACGTGCGGGATCGTGACGCTGGAGGACGTCCTCGAGGAACTGTTCGGCGAGATCAGCGAGGAGCGGGACCGGGAAGAGAGGGAGATCGTGGCGCGTTCCGACGGTTCCTCCCTCGTCCTCGGAAAGACGCAGATCCGCCATTTCAACGAGGCCTTCGGGACCGAAATCCCGGACCTCGAATTCGACACGGTCGCCGGTTTCCTCCTCCACGAGTTCGGCAGGATGCCGGCCCCCGGGGAAAAGACCTCGCTGAAGGGCATCTCCTTCACCGTGGAGCGGATGAAGGGTTTGCGGATCGTCGAGGTCGGCGTGCGCCCCGCGCTGACCGGGGCGGGGGAATAGGATGGCCATCGTCCTCCTCGTCGCCTTCTGCCTCCTGATGGAGGGGATCTTCACCGGTGCGGAGATGGTGCTGGTCTCTGCGGACCGGAACAAGCTCACCGAGCGGGCCCGACGGGGAGAGCGGGGCGCCGGCCTCGCGCTCGACCTCCTGTCGAAGCCGGAGCGCGCGCTCGCCGTCACCCTCACGGCGACGAACGTCTTCGTGGTCCTCTCCTCGGTGGTCGTCACTTCGCGGCTCCTGCCGCGATTCGGGGAATACGCGTCGCTCGGCGCCGTTCTTCTGGTCACCCCGCTCGTCATCGTCCTCGGGGAGGTCGTCCCGAAGAGCTTCGCGCGGCCCCGGGCGGACCGGCTCGTCTCCGCGGCCGGGAGAATCGTGCGCATCGGGGAAATTTCCCTGTATCCGCTGGTCGCGGCGGTCTCCTGGGTGGCGCGGACGCTTTCGGCCCCGTTCGGCGGGATCCCTCCGATGCGGGCGCTCGTGACCCGGGAGGAGCTTTCGCTGCTGTTGCAGGCGAGCCGGGGAGGCGGGTCGGACGTCGAGGCCCACGAGCGGGTGATGGTGCGGAGGGCGTTCCACTTCGGCGAGAAGAGGGTGGCGGATATCTTCCGACCCCTGGCGCAGGTGGTGGCGCTCCCCGAGGACGCGACGTGCCGGGACGCGGCGCTGCTCTCCGACCGGAGCGGGTATTCGCGCTGTCCCGTGTATCGCGAGCGGGTCGACCACGTGGTCGGGTACCTCCATGTCCTCGACGTCGCGGGGAACGATCCCGATTCCCCCGTGGCGCCGTTGCTGCGAAAGCCGCTCTTCATCCCCGAGTTGATGCCGCTGGACGAGCTGCTGCACGCGTTCCGGGACGCCCGGACCTCCTTCGCCGTGGTGGTGGACGAGTTCGGCGGCGTCACCGGGATCGTCACCGCGGAGGACGTGGTCGAGGAGGTGGTGGGGGAGATCGAGGATGAATATGACCGCCGCATGGAATACTATACGAAGGTTTCGGAGGCGGAGTTCCTCGTCCCGGGGAGGATGGAGGTCGGGCGGTTCGCGGAGGAGATCGGCGTTCGCCTGCCGGAAGGGGATTACGCGACCGTCGGCGGGTTCCTGACCGATCTCGCGGGACGGATTCCGTCGGTGGGGGAGACGTTCGAGGTCCCGGGGGCGGTCCTGGCCGTCACGTCCGCGTCGGAACGGGCGGTTCTCGAGGTTCGGGTGCTTCGCGTGACGGCGGGGGAACATTGACGAAGGATCGCCTGAAAAAGATGCTCGCCGACGTGGCCGCCGGCTCCGTCTCCGTGGAGGAGGCGTTCGAGCGCCTGCGCGCGTTGCCGTACGAAGCGGTGGCGGGGGCGCACGTCGACCACCATCGCGGGATCCGGCAAGGAGTCCCCGAGGTGATCTTCGGCGAGGGGAAGAGTGCGGAGCAGATCGTGACGATCGCCCGGTCGATGCGAAAGGCCGGGACGGGGGTTCTCGTCACGCGTCTGTCCGACGAAAAGATGCGGGCCCTCCGGAGGCGTCTTCGGGGGTCGGAGGCCCACCCGAAGGCCCGCTGCCTGGTGGTTCAGGACGGCGCGCCGAAGATCGTCGGGAAGGGGACGGTCCTCGTGGTGACGGCGGGCACCTCGGACATCCCGGTGGCGGAAGAGGCGGCCGTGACCGCCGAATTCCTCGGCAGCCGCGTCGATCGCCTCTTCGACGTCGGGGTCGCGGGGATCCACCGGCTTCTGCTGCAGCAGGAGCGGGTGCGCGGCGCGCGGGTGATCGTCGTGGCCGCAGGGATGGAAGGGGCGCTCGCCTCGGTGGTGGGGGGGTTGACCGACAAGCCGGTCATCGCGGTGCCCACCAGCGTCGGCTACGGGGCCGCCTTCGGCGGCGTGGCGGCGCTCCTCGGGATGCTCAACTCCTGCTCCCCCACGGTGGCCGTGGTCAACATCGACAACGGGTTCGGCGCAGGAGTCATCGCGTCGGTGATCAACCGGCTGTGAGCGGCCTCCTGTACTTCGATTGCATCTCGGGAATCGCCGGGGACATGACGGCGGCGGCGCTGCTCTCCCTTTCCGGGGCGGAGAAGGCGCTGCGCAAGGCGCTGAAAGGAGTGCCGCTCTCCGGCTACCGTCTCGCCGTGGAGCGGGGCACGTCCGGAGGAGTGGCGGGGACGCGGGTGGACGTGAACGTCTCCAGTGGGAAAGGCGCCGCGCGGCATCTTCCCGACATCGTCGCCTTGCTGCGCGCCTCCTCCCTGCCCGGCGACGTCCGCGCCCGGGCGATCTCCTGCTTCGAGCGGCTGGGAGAAGCGGAGGCGAAGGTTCATGGCGCCACCGTCGACAAGGTCCACTTCCACGAGGTCGGCGCGGTCGACGCGATCGTCGACATCGTGTCCGGCTGCTTCCTGTTCGAGCGCCTCGGCGCCCCGAAGGCGTTTTGCTCCTCCCTCCCCGGAGGGTCCGGCGAAGCCTGGTCGGAGCACGGGAAGATCCCAGTTCCCGGCCCGGCGACGCTCGAACTGCTGCGGGACGCGCCGTGGCGGTTCGGGGAAGGGGAAGGGGAGCTGGTGACGCCGACGGGGGCGGCGCTGCTGCGCGCGTTCGACGTCTCCTTCGGAAGGCCGCCTGAGATGACGGTGCGCGGCGTCGGGATCGGGCTGGGGCATCGGGAGATCCCGGGCCGGCCCAACCTGCTGCGGGTCGTCGCCGGGGACCCGGTGCCGGGGGCCCTCGGGCGGGACCGCGTCCTCGAGGTCGAGGCGAACATCGACGACATGAGCCCGCAGCGGTTCGAGCTCCTGATCGAGCGGGCGCTGGCCGCCGGCGCCCTCGACGTGGCGATCCTCCCGGCGACGATGAAGAAGAACCGGCCGGGCTGGGTGCTGCGCCTCCTCTGCCCCGAGGAGCGGCTGGAGATCGTCTCCTCGTCGGTGTTTTCCGTTTCCACCGCGATCGGCCTGCGGTTCCACGCGTGCGACCGGATGAAGCTCGACCGCGCGACGCGGACGCTCGAGACGCGGTACGGGCGCGTCCGGGTGAAGGAAGCGACGCTGCCGGACGGGTCGGTCCGCCCGGTGCCGGAGTACGACGACGTGAAGCGGATCGTGCGGTCCGGGGCGGCCACGTTCGACGAGGTGGCGCTCGAGGTGGCGAGGACGTGGCAAAAGTAAAGGTCGAGTTCGCCTGCACGGCGTGCGGGACCTCCTCTCCCAAGTGGGTGGGGAAGTGCCCGGGGTGCGGGGAGTGGAACACGCTGGTCGAGGAGGTCGCCTCCTCCTCCCCGCCGCGGCAACGCACCGGCGGCATGCCCGACTTCCCCGCATCGCGCCCGGTGCGCCTCACCGAGGTCGCGGAGACCGCCTCGTCGCGGACGTCGTGCGGGATCGGCGAGTTCGACCGGGTGATGGGGGGCGGCGTGGTCCCCGCCTCGGCGACGCTCCTGGGCGGAGACCCGGGGATCGGGAAGTCCACCATCCTCCTCCAGGCGGCGCGGGGCCTGTCTCGGCACGGGAAGCCGGTCCTGTACGTCTCGGGCGAGGAGTCGGAGGCGCAGGTGAAATTGCGCGCCTCGCGGCTGGGCGTGACCGACGCCGGCATCTACCTGATGTCGGAAACGTCCCTCGAGCGGATCCTCTCCGCCACCGGGGAGCTTTCCCCCGGGACGCTGATCGTCGACTCGATCCAGACCGTCTTTTCCTCCGATCTTCCCGGGGCGCCGGGTTCCGTCGGCCAGGTGCGGGAGTGCGCCGCGCGGCTCACCTACTTCGGGAAGAAGGCGGGGGTGTCGGTCTTCCTCGTGGGGCACGTGACGAAGGAGGGGGCGATCGCGGGGCCGCGGGTGCTCGAGCACATCGTGGACACGGTCCTCTACTTCGAGGGGGAGAAGGGGCACCCGTACCGGATCCTGAAGGCGGTGAAGAACCGGTTCGGCTCGACGAACGAGATCGGCGTCTTCGAGATGCGCGCCGAGGGGCTGACCGAGGTCGCCGACCCGTCGGGGATGTTCCTCTCCGAACGGTCGGACGAAACGTCGGGAACGCTCGTCTTCCCGGCGATCGAGGGGACCCGACCGCTGCTGGTCGAGGTGCAGGCGCTCGTTTCGCAGTCGTTCCTCTCGATGCCGCGCCGCACGACGCTGGGGGTCGACTACAACCGCGTGATCCTGATGTGCGCCATCCTCGAGAAGAAGGCGGGCGTCTCCCTCTACAACCAGGACGTCTTCGTCAACGTGGCGGGAGGGATCCGGGTCGACGAGCCGGCGGCGGACCTCGCCCTGTGCTGCGCCGTGGCCGGATCCTTCAAGGACCGGGTGGTCCCGCCGGGGACGGCGGTGTTCGGCGAGGTGGGCCTGGGGGGCGAAGTGCGCGCGGTGCCGATGGCCGAGATGCGCCTGAACGAAGCCGCCAAGATGGGGTTCTCCCGCGTCGTCCTTCCCGCGTCCAACGCGGAGCGCCTCGGCGCGAAGTTCCCCCTGGAGCTGCTCCCGGTGCGCCACGTGAAAGAGGCGCTTTCGCGCGTCGCGGGGAAGTAACCTGCTTCATAGGGGGAGGGGGCAAGGGGCACGGAGCTGCGCTGACCGTCTTGCAGCCTAATACTAGTTAGCAGGACCGAAGGAAGGGAAATCTCTATTGGCGTGACCGGAAACGCAGAAATTTGCTTTCGAGGAAAATCGATGCGACGTTCTAGCCCCATTCTGTCCCGAGACAACGGCCAGATCCTATTTTTCAAATCATTGCTGATGTTTTCTATTGGTTATAAACAATGCAGATGCTGGAAAGGCCAAGGCCTATTGTAGGATCGAAATCAAATCGTATTAAAGGCAAGAATAATGAGGCCTGCTA
>Ga0210044_10010494_pt1 | contig 11020 bp, 11 predicted proteins | sample CryGey13umfilter_2_FD_183959 | JGI IMG/M metagenome (GOLD analysis project Ga0210044, IMG submission 183959) | Groundwater microbial communities from aquifer in Utah, USA - Crystal Geyser 4/9/14 3 um filter (SPAdes) (version 2) | ecosystem: Environmental > Aquatic > Deep subsurface >...
TGCGCCTGCCGGGAGAGGGGGCGCTCAGTAACTTTGCCGTATTTATCGCCGCCTACATCCCGGTCAGTGTGCTGGCCGGCTATCTGCTGGGACAGGTTGTAAGTTATCCGTCGAAAGTTAAAAGTAAATCCAATTTCCTGACGATTACTTTATTGGTTTTGGTGTTGGCCATTGGCGCATGGGGTACGCGTCAGCGATTGCGCGATTTCAATGTCATGGCGGGCGCTCTGGCTACGCGTCCCGATATCCGCGCGGCAGAGTGGATTCAGGAGAATACACCTCAGGATGCGCGGTTTTTGGTAAACTCTTTCTTTGCTTATGGAGATACAGTCATCGTTGGATCAGATGGCGGCTGGTGGCTGCCGCTTCTGTCGCAACGACAGACGACACTGCCCCCGCTCACTTACGGTTCCGAAGGAGGCCCGCACCCGGACTATATTCAGTGGATAAACGCGCTGACCACCGAGATTCAAAACAAGGGGATCGCGCATCCCGACGTACTGGCTCTTCTACGCGCGCGCGGCATCACGTACGTGTATATAGGTCAGAGGCAGGGACGGGTGAACTATGGCGGACCGTATGTGCTTGACCCGAAACAACTGCTCGCCAGCCCAAACTTTCGCCTGGTTTATCATCAGGATCGGGTGTGGGTGTTTGAGGTACAGAGATAATCCGAAATGGCTTTGAAGGGATGCGATGAGGAGACAGATGAAGTTTGTACTGGTCGGACCCGTGTATCCCTATCGTGGGGGCATCGCCCACTACACCACGATGTTGGCGCGAACACTTGCAAAGCGATGCTCGCAACTTCACGTAGTGTCTTTCCGTCGTCAGTATCCGCGCTGGCTGTATCCGGGCAAATCAGATCGTGATCCCAGCCAGAAGCCGTTGCGGGTCAACGCAGAATATTTGCTTGACCCGCTTTATCCCTGGACATGGTGGCAAACCGCTTGCAGAATTGCCAAATGGAAACCGGATGTGGTCATCATCCAATGGTGGACAACTTTTTGGGCGCCTGCTTTTGCTGCTCTGGCGTTCCTGCTACGCCGACGAGGAGTGAAAGTATTATTCGTGATCCACAACGTCATGCCGCACGAGCAGCGTCCGTGGGACCGCTGGCTGGCACATCTCGCGCTGCGACAAGGCCACCATTTCCTGGTGCAGACCGCACGCGAGAAAGAGCGCCTGCTGTCGCTTTTGCCGCAAGCCCAGACGATAACGTCGCCTCATCCGGTCTACGATATGTTTGCCGATCAGCGGATCCCTACCGCTGATGCCAAACAACAACTGGGGTTGCCCGTGGATGAGCCGGTAGCCCTGTTCTTTGGGATCGTGCGTCCCTACAAGGGACTGCAGTTCGCCATAGAAGCATTGGCAGAACTGCGTGCCCGGGGCAGCAAAGTGCGACTGCTGGTGGTGGGGGAATTTTGGGAGGATGTGATTGCTTATACACAGTTGATTGAGAAACTAGGCCTGTCGTCGCAGGTCAAGATTGACAATCGTTACATCCCCGACGAGGAGGTCGGCCTGTACTTCTCAGCCACAGATGTTTTCATCGCCCCCTACGTTAGTGGTACCCAGAGCGGAGCAGTGAAGGTTGCGTTGGGCTTCGACTTACCGGTGGTCATCAGCCGGGCCATTGTCAGTGAAGAGCTGGAAAACGATGTTGCGCACCGGCTGTATTGGGTTGATCCGAAAGATGTACGCGCGCTCGCCGATGCCATCGAGCGCAGCTTGCGAGAAAAAACGCCAGCTCTTGGGCCTGTCACACTCTCATCGGGCAGTGATGAGTGGGAGGAATTGGTCACGGCCATCGAAACCGCGGCCATAGTATAATCACCACCACTCGGACCCAACGTTGGTTTCGGACGCTTTGTAAACGCAGTTCAACCCGCGCTCAATTCATGGGAAACGCGTCTCGACAGGATTTAAATGAGCGGACTATTTTCAAACTATTTACGCCAACAGCGATTTAAAGCAATTGCACCCTACATCAAAGGAGATATTCTGGATCTGGGCTGTGGTCTTGCCAATATATTGTCATACCTGCCATCTGATCAGGTTTATGTTGGCATAGAAAAACATCCTGATATGTTCGGGTGGCTATTGGAAAATCGCAAGGGAAAGGGATATGAATTCCATCAAAAGAACCTGGATCAAGACGTTCTTACCCTCAACAGGCGCTTCGACACCATCCTGATGTTGGCGGTCGTCGAGCACATGAAGTATCCTCAAAACATTCTCTGCCAGATCCCAGGACTGCTAAAACCAGGCGGAAGAATACTGATTACCACGCCATCTCAATTCGGTGACGGCATTCACAGCATTGGAGCAAAAGCAGGGCTGTTCTCTAAACACGCGGCCGAAGAACACGAAACGATTTTTTCTCTAGAGACTTTGCAAAGCCTGCTAAACGAAAACGGGCTAACAGTGGATACCTATCGAAAGTTTCTATGGGGCGGCAACCAGTTATTTGTATGTTCGGCGCAAATCCGTTGACAGCGGATAGGATTATTCGAGCTTGAACAATTGTTATAAAAATCAGCATGATCCACTTTTCAGTCGTCATTCCAACTCTGAATTCTTCCACACTGGCGCGCACACTACTGGCGCTCGAACACCAGACGGTAGACTCTGCTAAGGTGGAAGTGATCGTCATAGGGATGGATGAGCAGTTAAAATTCAACGAATGGGTCAAGTTTTATCCCACCGGGCACCGGCTGTTTCCAGGAGCGGCCCGCAACCAAGGTGTGGCTCATGCCAGCGGTGATGTGGTCGCTTTTACCGATTCGGATTGCCTGCCGGAGCCAAACTGGCTGGCGGTGCTGGCCGAACGGTTCGGCGACCCAGCGGTCACCGTCGTCGGCGGAGGCGTGGCTTTCAAAGCCGAAAACTACTGGACATTGGCCGATAATATCGGTATGTTCCACGAGTACCTGACCAGTCTGCCGCCGGGACAACGCGAGCAGCTTCCAAGCCTGAACCTGGCGATCCGCCGTCGGGTGTTTCTCGACATCGGGGGATTTGACGAAAAACGCCGCACTGGCGAGGATTCAGATCTGACCATCCGACTGCGACGGCAGGGTCACGTGCTGCACTTCGAGCCGCGCGCAGTTGTAGTACATGCACCACCACGCGACCGGGCCGCCGACCTGTTCCGCCATAATTTCTTGCACGGCCAGCATTCGGTGAAATTCGACCCGCGCTACGGCAACGAACAGGCTCTGCACCAACAACTGCTGCACACGCGATGGGGCGTGGCGCTGGCCTCTCCCTTGCTGGCAGCAGGGGTGACAGTGCGCATGTTTCTCTCCGATCGGAGCCTTTGGCGTTATTGGTACACTGCACCGGCGATTTTCCTTGCCAAACTAGTCTGGTGCTTCGGCGCGGCAGCCCGCCCTAACGAAAGAATAAAGAATACGAGGTAAAACCCAAAAATGTTCGATCAACCCCTAGTGTACGCTGTCATTCTGGCCTGGAATCAGGTAGATGTCACACTCGAATGCTTGGAGTCGCTGTTGAAAAGCCGGTATCCCAATTTGCGGATTGTGGTGATGGACAACGGCTCGACCGACAGAACGCACGAGATTGTAGTTCGCGAATACTCCACCATCGAGGTTGTTCGCGCGGTAGACAACATAGGACTGGCGCGTGGCTATAACCTCGGTATCGAATACGCCCTCAAGAACAACGCCGACTACGTGATCGCCATGAATAACGATACGATCGTGGACCCGGAGATGGTCACGGAACTTGTCAAGGCGATCCAGACCCACCCCAAGGCCGGAATGGTCTCGCCGAAGATTTATCACTTCTATGGCGACAAAACCCGTCTGTGGTGTGCGGGGGCGAAATGGCAAAACTTCCCTCCGCGCGTCAAGCTGATCGGCTCGGATGCGCCCGACAGTGCACAGTTCCAGTACGAGTTTACGCTGCCCTACGTGACAAGCTGTTGCATCTTGATGTCGCGCGAGGCGCTGGAGAAGGTGGGGCTATTCGACCCGGGCTATTATTTTTATTACGATGATTGGGATTTATCGGAACGATATTGGGCTTCTGACTACGAAATCTGGTTCGTGCCCAATGCCCACATCTGGCACAAGGTATCGGTCAGCACCCAAAAGACTGAGAAGCCCGAAAAGTGGTGGTTCGTCATGGGACGGAGCAGTGTACAGTTCTACTTACAGCACAAATCGCAATTGATCTTTGTGCTGTATACGCTCTGGTTCACCATGCGCGAGACCGCCAAGCTGAAACTCTTCAAGCGCGTATTGCCATACCTGTGGGGGGTGGGTGAAGGATTGGCCGAGCGGCGTAAATGGAGGCCATGATGTTCCAAAGTATTCGATTCGCATTCTTCTTCAAGCGGATCTTTCCCCTAGCTCAGAGTTTGGGATTCCATGTCACCCGGAATCACCACTACGAGCCTGTTCCCGATACACGGTCGTTGAAAGATGAGCTCTGGCAACAGTATTCCGAGTTGGCTGGCATTCAAATGAATGAGACCAAACAACTGGATTGGCTCTCTGTTTGTTTGTCCAAGTACAAAGCAGAGTATGACCAAATCCCTGTGAGTCGCCAACAAGCGCAAAAACCCTTTACATATACGTTTGACAACCCTTTTTTCGGACCGGTGGATGGAGAAGTACTATATTGCATGATCCGCAATTTCAAACCGGCTAGAATCCTCGAGATCGGCTCTGGATATTCAACTTACCTGGCAGCCCAGGCGGTGCGAAAGAACGCAGAGGAGTATCCGATCCATGCATGCGAACTGACCACCGTGGACCCGTTTCCCAACAAAGTCGTCAAGGCCGGTTTTCCGGGGCTGGCGAGGGTACTCCCCTCCGATGTGCAGAATCTCCCATTGTCGGTGTTTGGTGAGCTAAAGGAAAACGATATTCTTTTTATCGATTCCAGCCACGTCCTGAAGATTGGCAGCGACGTGCAATTCGAATACCTGGACATTCTGCCCAGGCTCAATCCAGGCGTGATTGTCCACGTACACGATATATTCCTGCCAGCCGAGTACCCTAAGGATTGGATTCTCAAAGAGTACCGCTTCTGGAATGAGCAATACCTGCTCCAGGCTTTTTTGACCTTCAACGAGCATTTCGAAGTGCTCTGGGCGAGCAGTTATCTCCACTTGAAACACTCTGACCAGTTAACAGAAGCATTCAAGTCATATAACAAAAACAAAAACCACCCTGCAAGCTTTTGGATGAGGAAGACAAAATGAGGAAGAGCAAACGATTAGTTGACGAACACCTGATTGGTATCATCCCAGCAGCCGGGAAAGGGACACGTGTGGCCCCGCTGCCCGGGTCCAAGGAGTTGTTTCCGGTTGGATTTAGCGAAATCGAGCTGGGAGGAGAAAAGCGTTATTATCCCAAGGTCGTCAGCCAGTACCTGGTTGACCAAATGACTACCGCCGGTGTCCAGCAGATTTATATGGTGATTTCCGAGGATAAAGGGGATATCCTGCGCTATTACGGCAGCGGCAAGCGCTTTGGGGCGCACATCATCTACCTGATGGTGGATGAGATGATCGGGATGCCATACACTATCAACACCGCATTCCCCCTGGTAAAAGATGCCACCATTCTTTTTGGCATGCCGGATACGATATTCCGGCCCGAGAATGCCTTTAGCTTGCTACTAGCTCAACATACGCGATACAGCGCTGATCTGACCCTGGGGCTGTTTGCCACCGACCAACCCTGGCGTTTTGGTATGGTCGGGTACGACGATGAATATCGCCTGACCACTTGTATTGATAAGCCTGCCCAAACCAATCTCAAATTCATGTGGGGAAATGCCTGCTGGGGCCCAGGATTTTCGGAACTTTTAAATAATGGAATCCAGACTGCGTTGTCTGGAGAGTCGAACAAACGCGAGATCGTTCTGGGCGATTACTTTTGGAACGCAGTGGAGACCGGACTGAATGTGCGTGTGTACCCCTTTGACCAGGGAGAATACGTGGACATTGGTTCACCGAAAGACCTGATGTGGGCGGTGAGACAGTTTGGAAGCTTAGAATTGGAGCGCAATAATGAGATTATCTTCTAGCGGATTGAAAAACAAACTGCGAAGAATGATCAATATCCTTGGGGTGGATATCTACCGAACAAAGGCAGAGACCCTGGTAGGTCTCACTTACGAGCCGGTGAAGCCGCTAGCTACCTTTGCGCCGTGGAATATGGATCAGCCCTTCCAGGAAATTTATATGGCGGTCAAAGATCACACCTTCGTGGATAAATACCGCTGCTACGAGCTTTGGACACTGGTGGAACAGAGCCGAAAACTAAGCAGCGGTGCGCTGATCGAAGTTGGCGTGTGGCGAGGCGGTAGTGGGGCGATCATTGCCACAAAGGCCAAAAGCATTGGCATTCCAGACCCCGTGTACTTATGTGACACGTTCAGCGGGGTCGTCAAAGCCAGCATCAACGATGTGACGTTTTATAAAGGAGGCGAGCATGCCGACACATCGCGAGAACTTGTCGAGCAACTGATCCACAGCCGGTTAGGGTTGGATAACGTCATTGTCCTGAAAGGGATCTTTCCCGATGAGACCGCTCACCTGATACCCAGTACACAATTCCGGTTCTGCCATATTGATGTGGATACCTACCAGTCGGCCAAAGATATTGTCGAGTGGATTTGGGGAAAAATGTCGGTCTGGGGAATGATCGTATTTGATGACTATGGATTCAAATATTGTGAAGGTGTGACCAAATATGTCGAAGAATTGAGAGGGTTGCCTGATAGGCTGCTGATCCACAGTTTGACAGGCCACGCTATTTTGATTAAAACCCATGAGTAACGAAGACTCGCTTTCCTGGGTGGACAGCCCATGTGATGGATGCGGGACCAAAGAAGGTCAGTTCCTCTTCGAGGGGCGTGATCTTCTGATGGGTTTGCCGGGTCGCTTTCGGTTGGTGCAGTGCTCCCAATGCGGCCTGATCCGCCAAAACCCTCATCTGGGATGGGAGTCTCTCAAAGACTATTACCCCGAAGATTACAGTCCTTATACGAAGATCATCGCTACAGAGACCTCAGCAGTGCGTCGCACGGACCGACGTTACGGTATGTGGAAGCGTCTACGCACCTTGGAGCGATTCCAGTCCGGAGGTCGGCTGCTTGATGTAGGATGCGGTACGGGGGTTTTCCTCGGTGAAGCGCAGCGGTCCGGTCATTGGGAGTTGATGGGAATGGAGCCAAGTTACCAGGCAGCAATGTATGCTCAAGAGGTCTTGGGAATCCCTGTCTTGGCACAGCGCTTCGATGAGGCTGACCTGCCCGCAGAACACTTTGACGTTATCACAATGTGGAATGTCTTGGAACATTTGGATTCCCCCATTGGCGATTTGAACCGTGCTTATCATTTGATTCGTCCGGGCGGGTGGTTGGTTCTTGCCATTCCAAATGTAGACGGCCTCGGGGCAAAGCTGTTTGGCCAATATTGGATGGGATGGGACTTGCCGCGTCACCTGTACCTGTTCCCTCAAAAACAGTTGCGGCGCATCCTCGGCGAGATTGGCTTCGACTGGGTGGATGCCCGTTGCATCGCTGGTGGACACTCATCGCTGGATCTCAGCATCGAGTTTCTCTTGAGGGCGAAGAAGATTGACAACATAGCAACGCGTTTCCTGCTCCGTCTGTACCGGTCACTGCCAGCGCGGATTGCCTGCAGTCCACTTTTCTGGCTGACAGATCATCTCCGGCAATGTTCGTTAATTACTATCTTTGTGCAAAAGAAACCAGCTGTGGATATCCATGATTGATCGGCTGGCTGATTATTGGTCATCGAAGAAACGCAAGGACTCAAAACTCTGGCGGTGGCTTAGTTTCCTGCTCACCATTGCCATGGTTGCCTATCTGGCCTATGCCTTCACGCAGGGAGGACTGCGGCTTGATCAGATTGACTGGAAAGCATACGGGGGGGTGGTTCTGGCGGTTTTGGGCATCTACCTGCTGTCGTTGATCGTCCAGTTCTATGTGTGGACCAGGATAATCTCGTTTCACCGCAAGGTAAGCTGGCAAGATGTGGATATCTACGCCCGCATGATCCTGATGCGCAGCCTGCCCGGCGGGGCCTGGCATTGGGTCGGACGTATCAGCATGTATTCGGGCGGGACTGAGGTGCCCACCCGGGTTGTGGTGTTAGGGAATTTTTTGGAATGGGCTCTGCTCACTTTGAGCGGGGCGGGAATCTTTTTCGCCACCTTGCCCATCCCCGGTCTGGGAGTTATTCTGGCGGCCTTAATCTTCTGTGCTTTCCTGGCGTTGGCGATAAGCTGGCAACCAGCCACCCAAAAATGGACTATCCGGTTGGCAGAAGGAAGTCTCTGGATGGCTTTATACAGCATGGCGTGGTTTCTAGGGGCTACGATCCTGTACCTGATTGCGCAAGCCGTTGCGGGGCCAAGTCAATTGAATGGGTGGGAAACTTTAAAGGCATGGACACTTACTGGAAGCCTGGGAATGTTGATCACAATGTTACCATCCAGCCTGGGAGTGCGCGAAATCACGCTGGTATGGATGCTGCAAGCCAGGCTCACACCATCGGTTGCGCTGTTGATCGCGCTTATGCTGCGAATTATTTACACCTTAGCTGATGCAATTTGGGGGATGATAGGGTGGTTGATAAGTACCCTAATCCTGCGAAATCGCCAGCCAACTCTTTAAATAAATTCAGGATTTTGAGGCGCTACACGTCTGCAAAATCCTGAATTCAGAAACCCAATCCAACTAACAAAAATATAACTACATCGGTTCCACTCAAATCTTATCAGCAGGTTTTTACTACTGTGGGGGTGGAACCTGTAGCGTTCCAATATTGACAATCTGCCCGCCCACGACTTTCACAATAAAATCCTTCTCGGAGCTGTTGGGGTCGGGGACATAGCGTGACTCGTGCGGCGTCCATAATATCAGAACATATTCGCCAGGGGTGACGTTTTCTACCATGAAAGAACCATCGTCGCGTATATAGGCCATGGGCGAATTCACCGGGTCCATTGTAACCAGATGGTCTGGGCCTGGTGTGAGTGGGAGAAGCGTTCCAAAATAAAGCGCTAATCCAGCAAGTGACTTCCCAGGAATAGAACTGACGAGTGTGCCAATGACAGTACCTTTTGAAGCAATTGGGGTAGGAATAATATTCGGAAAAGGAGAACTTTGATTTGGGACTCCTTGATCGTTTGGATACCCTCCTTGATCCAAAGATGAACTCTTCGGGCTGCAACCAATCAAACCAATCGCGAATATTAAACAGGTTATAAGTGTTTTCATCTTGACCACAACTCACCAAAAAAAGAAAAATAGGGAGGGCTGTGGGCAGTTTGCCGCAACCCTCCCTTACGCTATCGGAATATCAAACTGGACTCTCTATGGGGCAGCAAAGCCCTCATAGGAAAACAACTGATCAAACACAGTCGTTGCCAAAGTCCCTTCGTTTTGATCCTCATTAGCGACACAAACAATGGGTTGTCCTGTTGAGGCAATCGTCGCGGAACCATTAAACCCATCGGCCAGACCTACTTCATTCGGCTGATAGAATAAAGCAGTGCCGTTTGCCGCAATACCAGTCTGGGTCGAGGTGACAGCGTTGCTGTATGTGATCGTCATATCGGTGGCGGCGGCTCCAATATTCTGGCAAGTAACACTAGTACTATAGTTGAAATAGCGTCTCAGCACAATTGGTACACTTACTGTGGTTGAACCGGCAGCAAAGGAAGTATAACTGGCTGCGCGGTGATAGCTGTTCTGTTCATTCACCAGTGCCACAATGTTCTGATCACTGGTAATCTTGGCAGAAGTTAGAGTACCGCTTGGCAACCCTGAAGATGGAGTATAAAACACAAATGACGAGGCTGAGGGTATTAACTGATTCTGGGTTAAGCCAGTCCCATAAGTTACCGTTACATTTGCGGCTACCGCCCCCAGGTTCTGCACTGTCAGCGCTGTGAGATAACCATAGTAATTGTTCATAATGACAGGCGCATACGCAGTGAGCGAGCCACCGGGGAATGGACTGTAGGAATACAGTTCATTATCCGTAGTCCCCGAACCATAGATATTCGACTCAACGGCAAGGGCGCCTGTTCCCGTAATTTTAGCCGAATAGGCCACATCAGCGCTTAAACCAGCAAGTCCGGCCTGTTCAAAATTGACATAAGCGAAGGCGGGAACGGCGGTTGCCGTTTGAGTGGCGACTACAGCGCCGCTTGCATTGATGACCTCAAGTGTCACATCTACTGGGGAGGACGTAGCATTTTGAACCACAAAGTTGGAGTAGTAATTATAATAGTTATTGAATGCATTTGGCGCATACCAGGTGGTGCCGGTGCTGGAGACAGCACCGTAAGATCCACCACTGTTAGTGCTGCCGCTGTTGACAACAGCCGATACTTGCTGATCGCATGAAACCACACCAGAATATTGACCACTGGCTAGCGCGGCGATGTTTGGAACATAGGTAAAATTGCTCCCATTCGCGGGGATCGTGAATGACGCGCTGGTGTAAGCGGCCACACCTAAAGTGTCGAAGAATTGATAGGAACAAGTAGCAATGACCGCGCTCATATTCTGAATTGTGAACGCGCTGCCGAATGTTCCAGTTGGGCCAGGGACACTACTTGATGGGGACATGGGGCTCGCGGCGATCAGAGCCAAACTCAGTACCGTAACAAACACGAACAGTTTCTTGGACATATTTACCTCCGGGTTGAATTTTTTTACTTCCTGTTTCTTACTTCCTGTAATATATGACTTTAACCTTGTATAGTCTATAATCCTTTTGGGTAATTATGCCAAAATCAAGGGATCACAGGTATCAAAATCGTATAAATCGCCTGATAGGACAGGTTCTGCGCGACAGGCATGCCATTCCACCGTCCTCCCACCCCGTAGAGCTGGGTTTGGAATGGTACCAGCCCGAGATGCGACCAGCGCTGAGAAAGTGACCCCTCGAATTCCTGCCACTGGTCCTGCTGGTGAACATACTGCAAAGGAGGCA
>Ga0210044_10010495_pt1 | contig 11019 bp, 9 predicted proteins | sample CryGey13umfilter_2_FD_183959 | JGI IMG/M metagenome (GOLD analysis project Ga0210044, IMG submission 183959) | Groundwater microbial communities from aquifer in Utah, USA - Crystal Geyser 4/9/14 3 um filter (SPAdes) (version 2) | ecosystem: Environmental > Aquatic > Deep subsurface > Groundwater...
CCCGCGGGTCTTTTTTTGCGAATTCCAGAATCACTTCCGCCTGGCGGTCGGGACTGACGTCGTCCACTACATAGATCCTGTCTATAAGCGCCGGAACCCCCTCCAGCGTGCTGCGGATCAGCTTTTCTTCGTTATAGGCCGGTATTACCAGTGAAATCTTTTTATCGCGGTACATTATATTATTCTCCGGGAAAGTATATATAATACCCTCTTTTGACCTGTTCCGCAACTAAACATACTAATATAGATAATGGTACAATAGAGTTCTCAACACTAATCATGACTGGAACCATACCTGATATCAAATTCGCCCTGGTCGGCTGCGGGCGTATAGCCAAAAGGCACTCCGAACTGCTGGGAAACCGGCAGATCGCCGGGGCTTGCCTGGCCGCGGTCTGCGACACCGTGCCTGAAAAAGCCCGCGCAATGGGAGAAAGGTTCGGGGTTCCGTATTATACGGATATGCGCGAGATGATGGGAAAAACCCAGGTCGACGCCGTTTCCGTCCTGACCGAAAGCGGTCATCATGCGCGGAACGTGATCGAACTGGCCCCGTACGGCAAACACATAGTTGTGGAAAAGCCGATGGCGCTGACCCTGGACGACGCGGATGGCATGATAAAGGCCTGTGGCGAAGCCGGGATAAAACTTTTTGTAGTAAAGCAGAACCGCTTTAACGTCCCGGTCGCCAAGCTCAGGCAGGCGCTGGAAGCCGGGCGTTTCGGGAAATTGGTCCTGGGCACGGTTCGCGTCCGGTGGTGCAGGGAACAGGCGTATTATGACCAGGACAAATGGCGCGGAACCTGGGCGCTGGACGGCGGGGTACTGGCCAACCAGGCCAGCCATCACGTAGACCTGCTTGAATGGATGATGGGAGAGGTTGAGGGGGTTTACGCTATGTCCGCCACCGCCCTCGTGAAGATTGAGACCGAAGACACTGCCGTGGTGACCGTGCGCTTCCGCAGCGGCGCGCTCGGGGTTATAGAGGCCACTACCGCGGCGAGGCCGAAAGACCTCGAAGGCTCCATTTCTATCCTGGGTGAGACGGGTTCCGTGGAGATCGCCGGCTTTGCGGTCAACCAGATGAAGACCTGGAATTTCAGGAAGCCGGAGCCGGAAGACGCCGAGGTGATGGCCAGATATTCTGTCAACCCTCCCGACGTTTACGGATTCGGGCACAAAGCCTATTATGAACACGTGGTGGACTGTATAAATAATGACGCCCGGCAGCTGGTAGACGGCCTGGAAGGCCGCAAGAGCCTTGAGCTGATAGCCGGTATCTATGAATCTATTGAAACCAAGCGCGAGGTGAGCCTGCGGTCGCGCCCTAAGAAAACCCGTCTGGGTGGGGAGTTGCTATGAGCAAGCCGGAAATAAAGATAGCCGGGATCGCGGACGTAAAATTCGGCGAAGGGGTAAAGGTTGTAGGCCCCTCCAATCTCTACGGCTGCGAAATAGGGGACGGGACTTTTATAGGGCCCTTTGTAGAGATACAGAAGTCCGCGGTAATCGGCAAGCGCTGCAAGGTGCAGTCCCATGCATTTATCTGCGAAATGGTGACGATCGGAGACGACTGTTTTATCGGGCACGGCGTCATGTTTATAAACGACACTTTCGCTTCCGGCGGGCCGGCAGGCGGCCGCAAAGAGTTCTGGAAGGCCACAAAGATAGGTAATAAGGTCTCTATCGGCTCCAACGCCACTCTGCTCCCCGTTGCCGTGACGGACGGCGCGGTCATAGGTGCAGGCTCCGTGGTAACAAAAGATATTACGAAGCCAGGAATATATGCCGGTAACCCGGCCAGGTTTCTAAAGGAACTGCCGAAATGAGCCAGCAGGTAAAAGTCCCGTTCGCAGACCTCCACGCCCAGTACCTCACTATAAAAGAAGACCTGGACGCCGCTATAGCGGAAGTGATAAAGACTTCGGCTTTTATCCGCGGTCCTTTCGTGAACGCTTTCGAAAAAGAGTTCGCAACTGCGATCGGGGCTTCTCACTGCGTTTCTTGCGCCAACGGTACAGACGCCCTTTACATCGCAATGAGAGCCCTCGGGGTTAAGCCGGGAGACGAAGTTATAACTTCAGCCCATTCCTGGATAGCCACCAGTGAAACCGTCACTCAGGCCGGAGGCAGCGTGGTGTTCTGCGACACAGACACCGATACTTTTACGATAGACCCCGCTCTCATAGAGCATAAAATAACCCCGCGCACCGTGGGCATAATCCCGGTACATCTTTACGGCCAGTCAGCCGATATGGGCGCTATAATGAAGATAGCCGCCAGGCGCGGTTTATGGGTTCTGGAGGATTGCGCGCAGGCGCACCTGGCGCGCTGCGGTGATAAAACGGCCGGAACTTACGGCAGCGCCGCCGCTTTTTCTTTTTACCCGGGTAAGAACCTGGGCGCTATGGGAGACGCGGGCGCTATAATTACAAGTGACGAAGTCCTGGCCGAGAGAATGACCATGTTCGCCAGGCACGGAGGGCTTAAGAAGGGCGACCATCGCATCGAAGGAATAAACAGCCGTCTAGACGGGCTGCAGGCCGCGGTGCTTTCTGTTAAACTCAAGCGCCTGGAGAGCTGGACAGCCGAGCGCAAGCGCCTGGCCGGGGTCTATGACCGGGAACTGTCCGGGCTGGAGGATCTCGAGATCCCGGTGGCGGCACCGGGGCGCGGGCACGTCTATCACCTTTATGTTATAAGGCATCCGCGCCGCGAAGAACTTAAAAGATTTCTGGCTGAACGCGGGATAGAGACGGTTATAAACTACCCGGTAGCGCTGCCTTTCCTGCCGGCTTATGCCCGCATGGGCGCCAGGACGGAGGATTTTCCCAACGCCTACAGACACCAGTCCATGGTGCTTTCCCTGCCCATCTTCCCTGAAATGACGGAGGTGCAGCAGGGCCTGGTAATAGCCGCCGTAAAAACTTTCTGTAAGGGCTAGGGTTAAAGGTACCCGGTCTGCCAGAGAAAGAGAGAGACCAGGCAGGTGAGTTTGCGGGTATTGTCGCGGCGGCCTTCCAAATGTTCCGTCAGCAGAGCCTCCGCGAAAGCGTAATTGCAGAAGTCAGGGTTCTTGTCCCGCGCCGCGCTTATAGCGTCCAGCGCAAATTCCCTTAAATCCCCTTTCAGCCATTCAGCCGTCGGCATACTGAAGCCTTTCTTCGGCATTTTCAGTATTTCCTCCGGCAGGTACTGCCGGAGCGCTTTGCGCAGTATGTGTTTGGTCTTAAAACCTTTTAGCTTAAGCCCCAGGGGGATTTCCTCTGAAAGTTCTATCATTTCATTGTCCAGGAAAGGTACACGCACTTCCTGGGAGTTGAACATTGAGACAAGGTCAGTGGAATGCAGCGAGCAGTAGGGAAGGAAGACGTTAAGGTCAAGGTAGAGCAGGCGGTCGAGCAGGCGCTCATCCGCTACGGCCGGCAGGTGCTGGGAGAAAACTTCGAAAGGGTCAGAGTGCTTTATTCCGGGCATAAAGGCCCGGATGTCTTCGGCGGTCAGTATTTCCTTGTACTTCATATGCGCCATTTCAGGTTTGAAGGCGGCGCCGCGGGTAAAGGACTTAATCTTAAAATCCAGGCTGAGGCGCTTTGTGGAAACAGGCAGGCGTTCGGAGGCCGCCCGGATGGCCGCTTTTACAGGCCCGGGCAGGTACTGGTAAATGCGTCCGACCTTGGCTGCGGTAAGCGTCGGGTAGCCAGCGAATAACTCGTCTCCGCCGGCCCCGGTCAGGGCTACTGTTATGTCTTTTCTTGACTGGGTCGAGACGTGTCCCATGGCTAGGGCGCTCCAGTCTCCGTGAGGCTCGGCAAAGCGTAGTGCAGCTTCAGGCAGGTTTTTTATAAGGTCCCGGGGCCCGAACAGGCAGTCATGGTGTTCGGTATGATATTTGTCCGCTACCAGGCGCGCGCCTTTAAGCTCATTGTAGGTCCCGCCGTTCTCGTAGCCTACGGTATAAGTTTTTGGCCTGACTCCGAGCTTGTGCATCATGGCGACAATGGCTGTTGAATCCAGTCCGCTTGAAAGGAAGACTCCCAGCGGGACATCGCTGACCAGCTGCCGCCTGACAGAATTGAGAAGGGACTCCTCTATGCGCGCTGCGGCCTCCCGCTCTGTCATTTTTTGCGGGCGGAAGCGGTAATTCCAGTACTGTCGGATCTCTGCCTTGCCGCCGCTCACTTTTATGCAGTGTCCCTGAGGCAAGCGCCGGATGTGCCGGAAAACAGAGCGGGGGGAGGAGATGTAATAGAAGGAAAGATAGTTGGCCAGGGCCTGCTGATCCAGGTCGCGCGGTATCCCGTTAAAAGCCAGGAGGGACCTGATCTCGGAAGCAAAATAGAGCGAGCCGCCTGTGTCTGAGTAGAAGAGCGGCTTGACGCCGGCGCGGTCGCGGGCGATGAACAGTACTTCTTTGCGGGCATCCCACACTGCCAGCGCGAACATGCCGTTTAGTTTTCTGACGCAATCCTCTCCCAGTTCCTCGTAGAGGTGTACTATCACCTCGGTGTCGGAGTTGGTTTTGAAACGATGGCGGGCTTCCAGCTCTTTCCTGAGCTCGCGGTAATTATAGATCTCGCCATTAAGAATTACCGAAACGGAGCCGTCTTCGCTGGAGACAGGCTGGCGGCCGCCCTCCAGATCTATTATCTTAAGCCGGCGCATTCCTATGCCGCAGTACCGGTCGGTGAGAAGTCCCTCGTCCTCGGGCCCGCGGTGGTACATCTCAAAAAGAGGTTTCTTAAGCTCGGTTTCCCGGACCGGCGCTTTTGACAGGTAATTTATTTTTCCGGTTATTCCGCACATGGTTTTAGGAGAACAAGTTTGTTTCCGCCATAATTGAAGATCTTATCGCGGCGGAATTTCCCTGAAGCTATAAGCCTGTCAGCAGTCGTGATGAAATTATGGGCGATTCCGTCGAAAGGGCTATAGGGAAGCAGCATGAAGTCACAGCGCTGGGCGGCGCAGGCATTGGCGGTTTTCTCTGCGGAAAAACCGGGGGTATAAGTGCGGTCCCAGTCTATCTTTCCGGCCAGGCCGGCTTTGGCCAGATAAAAATGGCTGGGTTCCACCTCCATCGGAGCATAGACCTTTAGCCGGCTCGTATAGGTTTTTAGATAGTCAGACACTTCCCAGTAGGGGAAGCAATAGAGCTTAAAATTGAAAAGGGTTCTGCGCTGGTAGGGATTTTCTGCTAGAACGGATTGGAAAATAAGGATAGTCAGAAGAACTGTATAGAGCGGGGCCTTAATGGCAGGGCGGGAACGGGCCAGTTCGGCGGCCCATAGCGCGAGTAAAATGACGAGGGTTATGTAAAAAGGCTGCGCGTGGCGGATATAGCCGACGGCGGCGGTAGCGCTGATCATAATGTAATAAGTAACAGCGAAGTATCCCAGCAGGGCAAGTTCGCGGCCCTTATGCCTGTAAATTCCCGCCGCGACCGATATAACCAGAAGGCCTGTTATGGCTGCCCCGGCGGTCTGATAAATATTTTTTATATCCAGGAGCATCAGCCCGGGGTCTATTAGATTCGAATAAACCAGGGCCGCATCGCGTATCTTTAGTATTGCGCTAAGCAGGATGAACGGCATGCCCACGGCCGCCGGGATGGCCAGTGTCTTTAGTCCGTAGGCCCAGTCGCTCCGGCGCTGCGGATAGATATACCAGAACGCCGCCAGTACAGGGATAAAGGAGAGCATGAGCCCCAGCAATAACTGTTTATAAAATAAACCCGCAGCGGTCCAGAAAGCGCATTTAAGGAACTGTTTTCTGTCTCCCGTCGCAGCGGCTTTCATAAAATGGTAGATGGCGGCGCAGAAAAAGAATACTGTCCCCGCTTCAAGTTCTGCGGTGGTGGTGAGATTAAAAAATGTAGGGAAAAAAACTATCAGCAGGAAGGTCAGGCGGACTGGCGGCTCAATCTTGAATAATTTCAGCACCCGTAGAATATATACGGCCGCCAGTAGCAGGAAGCCGAACTGTACAGCTCTCGGGACGGCTTCGTGGACCCCGAACAGCAGGTAGGCTGGCAGGTAAAGGAATTTAGAAAGCGGAGGATAGCGCAGTACGGTTTCGAACCGGCCGATCGCTTCGGCCAGCCCGAAGCGCAGCGAAGCGAAAAAGAAAGCGTTGCCTGCGACTGCGAGCGAAAATATCGAGATTTTTTTGCCTGGCAGGTTTATTCCCTTCTTGAATAGTTTAAACGCCGCGGCGGCCGCCAGCGCGGCAGCCGGCAAAAAGAATAATGGCAGGAGGCGCATATCCAGTCCGAGCGCGGAGGCTCCCTTTCCCAGTAGCCATGCCGCAGGACCGGCATGGGACTGTTCGTCGCTGCCGGTGGGAATGGGCATTAGCCAGAAGGGCAGGCAGAGGGCTGCTGCAATAAATATTACGGGCCAAAGCCCCTTGAGTTCTGAAAGCGAAGCGTCAACTGAAACCTCTTCAAGCGGGCTGTATAAAGCAAATGCCGAGAGCAGGATAAAAAGGTTCAGCAGGGCCCATTGGGCTGGCCGGGGCAGAGGTAAATGCCAGACAGGATAGAAGATATAGGAGGAGGCGGTCAGGAGAAAAAGGGCCCAGTTCAGCTTGATTTTCATTTTGTCGCGGTTATCAGCAGGGAACCGGCAATTTCCCGCACCAGCGGGATGCGCTCCAGCAGTCCTCCCAGACTGCTGACAGCCGGAACCAGCGGGCCGGGCACCCAGGGGTGAAGAAAATCAAAAGGCCTGGCTTTTATGCCTGAAAATCCGGACTGCTCCAGTTTTCTTTTAATTCCCCAGCGGAAAAAAGCGGTTTCATCCGGAGAGTCCCCAAGCAGCGTTCTCAGAGGCTTTATGTTTTTCTGCAGCATTATCTGGGGGTTCAGCATATTGGGCTCGGTAAAAACAAAAGTCCCTCCCGGCTTCAGCACACGCAGCATTTCGGGAAGGGCCTTCTGCAGGTCCAGATGGTGCAGCACGGAACTGCCATAGACGCAGTTAAAGAAATTGTCAGGGAACTCCAGTTTCTCGACGTTCATTACCAGGTAGGTGACGTTTGCCGCCGGGTTTTGAGCGCGCGCTCTTTCGGCCAGGTCCGGGGAGAGGTCCACCGCTGTGATCCCGGCGCCGCTGCGGGCCAGGATAGACGTAAAAATGCCTATGCCGCAGCCTATCTCAAGGGCAGTCTTCCCGGGGCCGAGGCCGGCTTCATCTCTGTACATTCCGGCCCTGCGCTCCGAGCGCAGTCGCCCGGCCGGGCCGGACCATCCCCAATAGAATTCCGCGTTCCCGGAAATCTTTCTGCCGTGGGCCAGTTCGTTTTCTATTCTTTCCATTGCTAATCTGCCCGATAAAATAAAATCAATCTATGTCCGGCCGCGGTGGGATTCCGCCCTACCTGAGTTTAAGCTTTATAAAGGCTATAAAAGCCATTTTAAAAAGCAGCAGCCCGTGGCGGAACCTGCTTATTTTTGTCTCGCCGTATTTGCGTTCTTTGTAGCTTACCGGCAACTCGGCTATTCTGAGATTGAGCTTGCTGGCGCCGAAAAGAAGGTCAAAGTCTCCGAAGGGGTCGAAGTCTCCGAAGTATTTGCGGCCGGCCTTTATCTTTTCGTAATTGGAGCGCAGCAGGACCTTGGTTCCGCAGAGCGTGTCTTTTATCCGCTGCCCGAGCGTCCAGGTAAAGATAATGGAGAAGGTTTTATTTCCCAGCATGTTTAAAAAACGCATCGCGCCTTTTTCCATCGGGTAGACGAGCCGCGAGCCGTTTATAAACTCGCCTTTTCCCTCGGCAATCGCTGTGTAAAACTTTTTAAGGTCTTCCGGTACCACGGTCAGGTCCGCGTCCAGGATCATAAGTATATCGCCGGTGCAGGCGTCAAAGCCCTTTCTGACGGCGTCGGCCTTGCCGAAAGCCCCGCCTTGAAGCAGTACTTTTACCGGCAGGTCCGGCCGGTTAGCCGCCAGTTCCCTGATCTTTTCAACCGTTCCGTCGGAAGAATTACCGTCGACAAAAACCAGCTCGGTGCTTTTGCCCAAGGCGGGCAGTTCTTTGAAAAGGCGCTCCATATTCCCCGCTTCGTCCCTGCAGGGGACCATGACGGAAACGGAATGACTTTTTATTTCAGGCTTGGCCGGCGTCTCGCGCGCTATGACGAACTGTATAAGTCCCAACTCTTTGAAAACTGGCATTTTTGCCAGGAATCCGTTGAAAAAAGAGGAAAACAGAGGTATGTAGAAAGGCATCAGGAAACGGCAGCCTTTTTTAACTACTTCATAGTTGTTGAGGTACAGAAAATTCTCTATATCCGGAATAGCCAGCCAGTTCTGGCTCGGATTTTTGCTTTTGAGCCCTGTGGCTTCGGCCAGTATTACCAGCGGTTCCCAGAGGGGGTTATAGGTCGTTATTATTACCCGGGACTCCGGGGTGGTAACTTTTGCAAGGTTCCTGAAGGCCAGCCAGATGTCATCAAGGCTTCCGAGGAGGTCCTGCATTACCACATAATCGAATTTGTCGGTTGTCGCCAGCGCCTCCAGGTCGTCAGTTATGAAGTCCATGGCGGGGTGTGCGGCTTTTGCGGCGGCTGTCATGGCCGGGCTGATATCAATGCCCAGCGATTTTTCCGCGTCCAGGCAGGACAATAGGCTGCCGGTACCTGAACCAATTTCCAGCACAGAGGACTTTCTGGGAATCACAAAGCGGAAAAAATCAAGAAGTTCTCTGTGGTAGAGCCGGCTCCTGGCCCGCCTGGCGTCCCGCGAAGCCGCCGCGTTGTCAAAAAAACCGATCTTTTCTTCTTTGGTCATTTTTTCCTGGGCAATAGGTATTGGTTGCCGGCGGGAAGGGAGCCCGCTGCTTTACCGGGGGGCCGCCGATAATCCCCTGTTTTCCTTGTACCACTTTATAGTTTCTTTAAGGCCCTCTTCGAAATTCGTTTTTGCTTTGAAGCCGAACTCTGCTCCGGCGCGGCTGGTGTCAAGCATCCGGCGTGGCTGTCCGTCCGGCTTGGAGGAGTCCCAGGTTATTTTGCCGCCGAAACCGGTCAGCCTCGCGATAACTCCAGCGAGGTCTTTTATCGAGATCTCGAAACCGGCGCCCAAGTTAACAGGTTCCGGCTTTTCATAGCGGGCTGACGCCAGGCACACGCCCTGGGCACAGTCGTCAACGTAAAGGAATTCTCTGGTGGCCCGGCCGGTCCCCCAGACCGTTACTTCCTTCTGTCCGGCCGCGGCTGCGGCCGTGAATCTTTTTATCAGCGCCGGTATGACATGTGATGATTCCGGGTTGAAGTTGTCTCCCGGCCCGTATAGGTTAACGGGCAGCAGGTAAATAGCGTTAAAACCATATTGCGCCCGGTAGGCCTGGGCCTGTACCAGCAGCATTTTTTTTGCCAGGCCGTAAGGCGCGTTCGTTTCCTCCGGGTAGCCGTTCCAGAGATCGTCTTCTTTGAAAGGCACCGGGGCGAACTTCGGGTAGGCGCAGATAGTTCCTATTGCTGTGAACTTCTCTACCCCGGCTTTGCGCCCTTCTTCCATCAGCTGGGCGCCCATCATGAGGTTATCGTAAAAGAATTTCCCGGGGTTGGCCCGGTTTGCGCCTATCCCGCCTACTACGGCCGCCAGGTGTATTACCACCTGGGGCCTGGCGTCGGCATATAGGCGCTTTACAGCCGCCATGTCGGTAAGGTCGTAGTCGGAGCTGCGCGGGACAAAAACTTCCCTGGCGCCGGCCGCTCGCAGTTTTTCAACTACTACGGAGCCGAGGAAGCCGGTTCCTCCTGTTACGGTTATTCTTTTTTCCGTCAGTCCCTTCATCGGTTACTTGCCGACGCTTACCGTAAGGGAGGCTTTAACGGCGTCTGTTACGGTTTTTATCTGCTCGTCCGTCAGCTCGGGGAACATAGGGAGCGAGAAGACGGTGTCCTGCACCGCTTCGCAGACGGGCAGGTCGCCCCTCTTCCCGCCCAGGTGCGCGTAGGCCTCCTGCAGGTGCAGCGCTATCGGATAATAGATCTGGTTGGCTATGCCCTGCCCGGTCAGGTATTTCTGCGCGTTGTCGCGCTTGGATTTTGTATCGAAGCGTATCGTGTAGTAGTTGAAGGAATGCCTGCAATTGGCAGGAACAACCGGGGTCACGCAGACCCCGTCCAGGGCGGCGGCGTACTTTGCGGCCACGGCATTGCGCATCTCGGTCCATTTCTCCACCTGTCTGAGGCGTACGGAGAGGACGGCAGCCTGCACGGTGTCCAGGCGGCTGTTGAAGCCCTCCATTTCGTGGTGGTAGCGGACCTTGCTGCCGTGGTTGCGGAGCTGTTTGAGGGTCTCTAATATCTTGTCGTCGCTGGTAGTTACGGCCCCGCCGTCTCCGAATGCTCCGAGGTTCTTGGCCGGGAAGAAACTGTAGGTCCCGCAATTCCCTATCGAACCCAGGTATTTCCAATCCGTGCCGCCCAGCTTGTACTTGCCGGTAAAAGCCTGGGCCGTGTCTTCTATCACCTTCAGCCCGTGCTTTTTCGCAATCGCCATAATGGCGTCCATATCGCAGGGCATGCCGTAAAGGTGCACCGGGATGATAGCCTTGGTCTTTCCGGTGATCTTGCTCTCGGCGGATTTGGGGTCCAGGTTGTAGCTTGCCGGGTCAATGTCGGCGAATACCGGGATAGCCCCGCACTGGCTTATGGTTTCCGTGGTGGCTATGAAGGTGAAGGGGGAGGTTATTACTTCGTCTCCGGGTTTTATGCCGGCCGCGAGTATCGCCATCCTCAGCGCGTCGGTGCCGTTTGCTACGCCTACAGCGTATTTAGTCCCGTTGTGGGCGGCGAATTCGCCTTCAAACTTGGTTACTTCTTCGCCGAGTATAAAATGAGCTTTATTAAAAACGTTCTTTACCGCTGTTTCTATCTCGTCTTTTATGGGGGGGTATCCTGCCAGCATGTCTACCATAGGTACTTTCATGATCTTCCTCCGTTCAACTGTCTTGTATTTATTATATTAAAGATGAGAGGCCAAAACCACAGGAGAGGGAGGGAAAGGAAATACT
>Ga0210044_10010498_pt1 | contig 11016 bp, 7 predicted proteins | sample CryGey13umfilter_2_FD_183959 | JGI IMG/M metagenome (GOLD analysis project Ga0210044, IMG submission 183959) | Groundwater microbial communities from aquifer in Utah, USA - Crystal Geyser 4/9/14 3 um filter (SPAdes) (version 2) | ecosystem: Environmental > Aquatic > Deep subsurface > Groundwater...
TAAAAGTAATATCATAAGTAGATTCGTTCCGACCCACAGATGTCAGCTCCACTTTGGTAAACAAAACTTCGCTATCTGCCGGTTGAGTAAGACCTAATTGCTCCCATTCTCCTGAAAGAGCCTTTAAAAATCCAAAGAGTTCGTCATAGCTCGGACAATTTCCGGTTAAACTTACTAAATCGTCATCATCGACCGTCAGGGAGTTATAAATGATTTTGCGCGGTGTGATCTTTTCCAAATTGCTCAATAAATTTAAATATTCTTTACGGCTATCCAGAATCGACTGAACCTTACCCACCCTTTGTTTTACCTCGCTTAATTGAATTTCAACTGATTCATATTGTTTTAAGAGGGCTTTTTGAGTGGCTGATTCCTTCTGGATATTTTCATATCCCTTTTCAACAATACTCTTATAAAAAAAGGCTCCGATCAAAATCAAAAGAGTAAGAACCAAAAGTCCGATGGCGCTAAAATTCAGAATCACTAAAAGTTTCTTGCGTTTTTCCTTTTCTTTACCAAGCTGAGGTAAAAGATTGATATCGATGGCCATATTCGAAAACTCCTTTCTTCTTAATTGGTTTATTGTATAGGCAAAACTTTTCCTTACTTTCTCACACGCCTGTTTTCATTTTATCTTAGATCTCGGATCACCGCAATATACCTATAATCGTTCGATTCACCCCTGCCTCGCCGGCAGGCAGGCACGGTTAAAGTAGGTGGTCTTCTAGAATGATTATAATCCGCGCATGGCTAACCCAACTGCAACCCCAAAGGAAGGTGCATCCGGCTCAAGTTTTTCTTCGATTGCCTTGCTCGGTTTCTTTATGTTTTCCCAAGGGTCTCCTATTTGAACTTCAAAGTCTAAAACATTAGTGAGATAAACCGCAACTCCGGGTAGCTTAGCTGTCCCTCCGCACAAAACTGCCCTTTTGATAGGATCTGTTGGAAAACGTGAGCGATAGGATAACACCGCCCTCTCGATTTCGGAAATAATAACATCGAAAATAGGTTTAATTATTTCTTGAATTTTGCCTTCTAACTGATCTCCCAAAAGACCGTAAGCTTTTTTATATTCTTCAGCCTGGTCCATCTCAAAACCGAGTTCTTGCGCAATAGCTTTGGCAAGTGCCCGTCCACCACTGGCAATACTGCGCGTAAAAGCGATAATCCCTTTACTCATAATACATAAATCAGTTGTTTGTGAACCAATGCTGATAATGAGAGTAGTTGGCGAAAGACCGGAGAGGGAAACAAAAGGACGGGTAAGAGCAATAATTTCTGTTTCGAAAGCTTCGGCTTCTAATCCAGCCGCATTCGTAATTTCTAGATATCTATCAATGGCGGTCGTTGGAACGGCCACCAGCAACACCATCATTTTGTCTTCACCTTCACGCGGGCGACGCAAAACTTCATAGTCTAATTTAACTTCCTTGAGAGGAACCGGAATATATTGTTCAGCTTCCCAATGGATTGCGGTAGCCAGCTCTTTATCCGACATAGTTGGAATTTCAACCATTCTGGTAAAAACTGATGATTCTGGAAAAGCAGTTACGACTTTTTTGGTATCAATTTTGGCTGACTTCTGTAAGTCCTTAATAGCTTGACCCAAATCAGCGATGACTTCCTTTGAACCCGAAATAGCTGCTCCTGGAATGCTCGGAGCTATTCCAAAAGCTTTTAGTAATAGAGAGTTGCCTTCTTTTTTCAGTTCAACTGCTTTTAGAGTAGCGGAACCGATATCAAGGCCAAAAAAAGCTTCATTCATAAGAAAATTTTGGTCTTTAGACTATTGGTATTTTAAGCGTAACACAAAAAATAAAAAAATCAAAGTCGTTTGAGATCCTTCGACTCCCCTTCGATCCGCCAATTACTCACCCCAGATGTAATTATGGATACCCAGAAGATCGTCCGATGACAATTCAAAAAAGTACTTGGGAACAGCCACCACTTGTTCCGAGGGTCGCAAAAGGTTGTGAGCCACTGATTCACGCTTGAATTGAATTTTCCCTGCTGAACCTAAGGCGCCGAAAATCCAGAGCTTGTTTCTTAAAGCTTCTGAATATTCGGGTTCCTCCTCGTTGGCTAGGACATTCCAACCGTCATGAAATCCGAGGTCACTAAAGAAAAATCCATAGATATTTGTGACTTCGGGGTCAACCTTAATTTCTCCTTTGACGATAAACATAAGGGACGGCGTAAAAAGATTGAGATATTTAGTGCCATTGACATCGCAATTTTCTCCCTCTTCGTCACATTCGGCTGGAAAACTTTCCTGCGGCACAAAATTTTGATCGATAGTCAAGTCGCCGTTGACAAAAATTACTGCTTGACGCGACCTGTCTTTTATGTCTTGCATAATATTTCCCAAAACAAGATTATTGTTATATAAAAATCGACAATTGGTTTTGTTCTGGCAAGATGAGTTTGCTAAAGCATTCAGCAGTTCGGCTGGAGATGAATGCGATAATTCTTTTATATTTTCGCTGTAATTCTCCATAAACCAACCGTATGAGTAACTGTCGCTATTGAGGGGATGAATTACCCCATAATTTCTAGCCATCCAACCTTCGCTACTCCCTCTTTCCGAAGCCGCCCTTCCGGATCCGTAACTGATTCCACCTGCCGAAGATACGAATCCGCCGCGTTTGTCAGTTCCTTCATAAGAATAATTTGTGTCTGAAGAATCTGAAACCATCACGTTTTGGGGAGAAACCGGGGAAGATAGGATTGTTGAGTTGGAATGGATATGGCCATCAGTTACCTGAAACCAAGGAGTACCAAAATTGAGCTGGTCGCCGCACCAGGGAGAATATTTACCCGTTCCTTCACACACACTATTTTCATCAATTTTCCCGCAAAATTGATCACTTGATGTTAATGTTCCGCCCAAATTAGGACGGCTCCAATTGCCGGCTTTATCTAAAATTCTCATTCTAACATAATAGGATTTTGTCTCATCCAACTCACTGACAGCAAAGGTAGTTTGGGGGAAAGATTCAATGATTGAATTGGGAGAAGACGAGAGAGGAGCGCATTTTTCATAAACTACTCTCCAGAAGTCGCTGTCTTCATTCTCGCTGGTATCACATTCTCCTGGTTGACAATCGTCACTTTCGCAACAATTGGTGTCAGAAGTTGTGGCCGTGTCCACACACAAACGGCAAGATGGATTTATATCTTCGGCGGACGAACCACACACATCTTCATCCTGGTAATAGCCGGGGTCTTCTAGCCCCCGTCGCTTGACACATTTTTCTACCTCGTACCAGCGCACTCCCGAATCACTATCACCGGAATCAGCATTTTTCCCCCAATCAATGACAAATTGCATTTTGTCAATTGCGTGCGGATAAAGTTTAATATCACAAGTGGGTGGTGTTTCATCTTTGTAGACATGTCCTGTTTGAACCTGACTATTGCCTCCCGAGCTTGTTCCCGTGACAAATTGCCCTATCGACGAATTCGAAAGTTTATAAGAATTTAGATAACAGACTCCTCCGCCGCCGGAATCAAAAAGAGTATCTTCCCTGTAAATTGAAGAAGAAAAACAATCACCGGCAGGACAATCTGCAGACGCGTGGGCTAGACTACACGCATCGGCAAGATTTGGCCGACTATCCATAAACAGGCTACAGACTGCAGGCCCTGTACATTCATAATGTTGACATTGCGAATTATTGGTACACTGATCTAACCCTGCGCCAATCTCATCTTTACAAATGCCAGCCACACATTCTTTATGTGTCACTGGAGGACAGCTTCTTTTCATAAACACTTCTGGCCCCCAGTCGCCTAGCGACCAATCCTTTTCTACTTTATCCTTAAGATAATCTGACGGCCAAGCACAACAACCACCGTTGGGTGCCACCATACAACCCCAATAATTATTATTGCAACATCCGCCGTCAGGATTGGTTGGATAAGCAGGATCGGTGCAGAAAATTTCACAGGATGAGGAACCGAAGGCTTGGGTGGCATAGCGAGTTTCAATATTACAAGAACTTGGATAGTGAAGATGATAGGAAAAAGTCGCTGACAAAGTAACCCCGGGATTTTTGGTGCAAAAATCGCTCTTCTCTAAATAATCCTTGAGATCAAAGGTTAAGGAAGTATTGCTACTTTGATTACCGCGAATCTCCGCCAGGGCTTTGGAAAAATCATTGACATTCCAAACATAAATCACATGGCTATCGGCTCCTTTTTCATCATCACGATCAAGATACTGGCTCTCATACGGAATAGGAATCTGATAAGTACATTTCGTATCGCCTTGCTCATCTTTAGAATCACAAGTCATGGTTCCTGCCCGCGGAAGAGGATTTTTAGGGCAGGTTGGACAATTTGATGAGAGTTTATCCATACCAGCATCAATCTTATTATTCTGGGGAAACAACCAAAAAATCATAAATAAGATTAGCAAAACTAAAAAGCGGGTTTTTTTAACTGTCCTCATTGTCTTCATGGTTTTCATCTTACTTAAAATATTTCCTTAAATAAATTATTTATTTTATCCATCAAATATCTTTTGGCTATTGATAAGTTAAGTTTAAGATTGACTGGGGAACTACTGTCACGGCTCGCACTTTCTCCCAAGACAATACCACCCTCTGCTAAAATACTGTTTTGATTGTTCATATCAGCCGCGATATAATGACCACCTGTTCTAATCCAACAAACACAGGAAATACAACTTCCGCAGCCACTTGGGCTATTACAGCTTTGGCTGGTAACCGGAGTTCCCGCACATGTTCCTCCGCAGCTGGCTCCGACACAAGTGGCGGTTCTGGTTTGGGTGCCTTCGCCGCAAGTAACAGAACAAGCGCCCCAGCTGCCATAGGTCCAACTGCCGTTAACGGGGTTGTTTGTGTTACTGCAGACGGAGCTGGCTGTTCCCGGATTATTACAGGTGTCGGTGGTACAGGAGTCACTATCGTCACAATCATCATCAGTGGAACAAGAAGGACAGACACAAGCTGGTGTTTGAGTAAGATAGCAAGCGCTGTTGGCACATTTGTTGTCATAGCACTTGCCTGTTGAGCTTGAACACTGGCTGTCGCCGGTACAAGTTTCTCCGCATTCACATTTCGGCGTACTACAAGCCTTTGAAGAGTCGCCGCTACAGTTAGCTCCGCCATCGGATGGAGGAGGATTAGTGCAAGTTCGTGTTTGAGTTCCAGTAGTGCCACAGGCAGTTGCGGAACAGGCGCTCCAATCAGTCCAACCGCCGTCTTCCGGACAGTAAAGGGTTGTATTTCTTACTCCGGTAAATCTTACATCGCTGCAATAATATGGTGACCAATTACAGTATGAAGGCTTCCACATGCTATTTTTAGAACAGTTAGAGAATCCCGCAGGTGGATCACATGTAGGATTAGAACATGGACAGTCATATCCAGTCACCCATTGACCGTCCGAATAACAAGGACACCCCGGGTAGGGCGGATATCCGCAGGGCTGATAGGACGCGTTCGCAGGATCTCCCTCGTCATCGATACATTGACACCCGTATTTATAGGCTGGGACAGCTTTTGCCTCTGCTACAACAGGATAAAAAACGAAAAACGAAACAAGAAACAAACAAGATAAAAATATAAATTTTCGATTTAACATAATGTTAATTAACTTTTTTATAATAAGCGTTTTATGGCGCTAAAAACAAATTAGCCAATTCGCCCGGGACAAATTCCAGATTAACAGTATCACCGATCTTTAAATCCTGAATGCCAATCTTAGGCGATGCCTCCGTTGCTCCTTTGTATACCGTTACCATGTTCGGGTTATTAGATAAGGTAAGGTCCCCATTTTCACCATTAAGCACAATTACAGCCAAAGTGATAGATTTAACCGTATAGGGAAAATCGACTTTGACAGGAGTTACAGCTGGACCTGATTGTGTTGACACAGTGGTGTTACGCTGATTAGAGCCTGAATTGTTAGCGATAAAATAAATCGTCAACGCTGCCAGACCTATAACCAAAAAAACCGCCAACCCTACTACTACAGGTAAAAATGATCTTCGTTTTTTATTTGTTTGTTCAGTTGTTATTTCGTTATTTTTATTAGCTTCGAGCATGATTTTTTCCTTTATTAATTCATTTACTTTATAATATTCTGGGTTGATTTAATATCAACATTGTAAATTGTAGATCCGCCAACCTACCCGAGATAATTTCCAAGTTGACTTGATCATTTTTAATCGAGCTTGGGTATTCAGAATAAAATTATACTCAAGCTCTTGGTTGTTTCTATTTAATATTTGTGACTTCCTTGAATCAAAGTAGTTCAACATTTTTGAACAACCTATTTAACCAAAACTAATATCTCTCCCGCTTCTTTATTAAAACTCTCCAAAGCTTTTCCGACAATCATAACAGGATACGTTGTCGATGGACTTCCTTTCATAGCATAACCGGGTATTGGGGAAGAAACCAATTCATCACCCGGACTAATTGGACCGTTGGCGTTGGTCGCTTTTACTTTTACTCTTCCTTGTAAGGCCAACTTCAGGCCGTCTTTCTCTGCGCCGTTTAAAAGCAATCCCGGATTTTCAGAAACTACGCCGGCTACTGCCGCTGAATACTCCTGTTCGCAGGGCGTAAACTCTCCGTTCGTACCGGAAGAGATACAAACTACAGTCCCGCTTGCAAATTTTTGGGGAGAGACAATTTCAGCCAAATCGCTTCCGCCGCATTTGTAGCCATCGCGGGCGTTTACTTTCTGGTTGAATCTTGAGTTGCCTTTGAAAGAAAACAGATTGCCATTGAAATTTAATTTTTCTTCAAATACAGAGCCGTTGGTGGTATACCAGCTAAATTTTTGCGGTGAGGTAAAATAAACCGTCGAGGTCCCTACTCCGACTAAGTATTGATTATTGGAGGCCGCGTTGTAGAGGTTGAGACGCCGCCCTGAAGTGCTGCTGGGCAAACCCAAAGTGTTGCCTAAAAAATGGACCTTATTGTCCGAGAAAAGGGGCAAATCACCCAAAAGATTGGCGTTGGTTCCGTCAAACCCGGACAACGTCAGAGTGTTGATGGTAAAAGGGGAGGGAAGAATCAGCTCTCTGGGAGAGAGAGTTGGGCCGTCAACGGCGATTTCCAGCCAATAACTGCTGCCGCTGAACTGACTGCAGGCAGTGCCGACGGCAAGTTCCGTTTCGAAAGCTCCGCGGCTGGTTGTCTCCGAAAGCGACCCGCTATCCCAACAAGCTGATCCTCCGCTAGCTTGGGTATAAATACGAAATTGAAAATTATGCGGGCCATCCTGCGGCACCACATTGCCGATTTTAACTCTGCCTTGATAACGAATAGGTCTGGCTACAACATTACCTGTACAATCTGCGTCTACAGAACAAGTATTAGCCCCTGGTGAATTAATGGTGACACAAGAACTACCCTGACATACTTTATGTTGACATTGAGAGTTATCCGAACACTGGTCTGTTCCTGCCCCATCAATTATTACACATGACCCACCCTGACATATTTTATGGGTTGACCCAAAGTCAAGTGTCATTTTGACTAAGAAAGTAACACGCGGATTCGTTTGATAAGCGTTATTGGTGACCGGAAAATCCGTTGATCTCGTATTCCCTGTAAGATAAACTTCGCCATCTGATTTCAACAATAAAGCACTGACAGCATCATCGCCAGATCCACCTAAATAAGTGGCATATTCGAGTGCGGTGCCGGTTTTATTTAAAACCACTAAAAAGGCGTCCAGTCCGCCATTATAAGTTCGATCATATGCATTGGCAGTGGTGACAAAATCCGGAGCTTCAGTATAACCCGCCAGATACATCCTACCCTGTGAATCAACTGCCAGACTATCCACAACAGTAGTCGAACCATGCTGAGGAGGACTGGTCCAACCGCCAAACAAAAGTGAAGAAAAAAGCGGTTGCGGGTTGGTGGGTGGCGAGCTGTTGGGGAAAGAGAATAACTCGCCGGTATATTTCTGAGCGAATACTGAAACATATGAATTTCCTGCAGGGCTTACATATGCCCCAGAAGTGGAGGGAATACCACCATGCGTGGTGCCGGCAAAATAAAAATTACCGCCACTATCAACGGCAATTTCACCAAGGGAAGCAGAAGGCAGGGGAGAAACGAGATAAGGCAAAGTACAGAAATAATTCTCGGCTTGCCCGCCGTCACTTGCAACCGTATATTTGACATTATTCCCATTTTTATCAGTTTTACCAAACAAAGCATCCCAATGCGACCAATCACCGGAACAGTTAGGAGGTAAATTGAAGTTAATACTTCCAGTAAAATACACGTTGTTACCCGGAGTATCAATCACCATATCTGAAATAAAGGCATTTGCACCGTTTTTAAATTGCATCACCGGTTTGTTAGTTAACATTGTTTTTCCATCAGCGCTGACAACCACAAGATATGGTCCCTGAATGGCGCTTGATCCAGGTGGCTCAAGCTGTGGAAAGTATTCAATAGAAGTTGTCATTCCCATGATATATGCTTCGCCATTTGAATTAACTTTTAATGTGGCAGCCCCATCATATCCACTGCCGCCGAAACATGAAGAATAAATAAGCGTGGTACCATCAGGAGTAATTTTTGAGATAAACCCATCATCCATTCCCCTTCCGCAAATCCCGAAGGCTCCTGCAGTAACAGGAAAATCTGCAGAACTTGTGCTTCCCGCAACGTATATTTTTCCCTGCGCATCAACCTCAATATCGGTGATGGTGTCTCCGGGAATATACGCATTACCACTCCCTCCAAGATAAGTGGCAAAAAGAATCTGTGATCCTTGGGGATTTAATTTGACAATAAAACCACTAATACCTCTTGGATGGGTAGGAAGCGTCCTGTCAACTACTCCCGGAGTAAGGGGAAACTGACTATTCACAGCTGTCTTTCCTACCAAGTAAATATTCCCACTTGTATCAAGGGCTATATCGTTAACCCCACCATTATCATCGTCAATGCCAGCGGAAAAGACATTAACTAAATAAGAGGAATAATCTAAGACCGGATCAATTACTAGGGCATAATTCGGATTATAGTCGGAAACATTGAAGCCTACCTGAACCTTGTTTTTCTCCTTTTTGAGAATGACGAATTCGCCCTTTACTATAACTTTATCATCTTTAATCATCTGGTAGATATTGGGAGCGCGTAGAATAATCTGTTTTTCCTGAACAGAAAGGATAAGATCGCCTTCGTCGGTAATACTAATATCATTTACGCCTTCGATACCTAACTTGATCGTTTCCGGTTGAGCTTGCGGTTTCAGAATAAAATCATATTCAAGATCTTGATTACTTCCATAATAGATAAGGTCTATCCCTGGATAGAGTTCTTTATAATTCACTTTTGACCAGGTGCTTCCGTTTTGTATCCAATTCTTTTCTTCATTTCCTATCAGGTAATTCACTTTAGTTACTTGTTTTTCTGATGGTTCAAACGTAACCTGGGTGTTGATTTCTTCCGGATACATTCTTATTTGTGTTATTTCTTCTTCTGTTCGATTTTCTGTGCTGTTGTTCTTTAGTGTGAAAAAGCTAAGCGAAGCTTCACCTTGTTTACTTAATAACACATTAAAATTGATATTTCTGGCCAGAAAAACAATCTCGTTATTTTGCACCTGTCCCTTGTTTTCTTCAAATAATAAACTTTGATTGCTTAATAGATTTATGACCTGGGAGTTGTTTGAGGTAGTATTATTATTAACTTCGCTATTGAGGATAACTGAATTTGTGGAGTTTGATTGTTTGAAGATATAGAGTAAGCAAGTAAGACTTATTATGATAAACAATCTTCCTAAGATTCCTAAGTGCTTCATCTGCTTTAACCAATGTTTTATTGAATTAAAATAGTTCATGTTTCTCATTCAGTTTTCGGTTAATCAATTAAGATTAGAATTTCACCTTCTTGACCGTTAAATTCTTCTAAGGCTTTACCAATGAGCATTGATCTTAAGACTTTAGCCGTTTCTCCCTTCATGGCAAAACCGGCTTTGGAGGAGGAAACCAGGGCATCGCCTTTCTGTATCGGTCCGTTTTCGTTGGTAACTTTAACGTAAACGCGCCCGCTTAAGGCTAACTTTAAACCATCTCCTGTTTCTCCGTTGAGTAATAAACCGGGGTTTTCGGAAACGACGCCTGCTACATTGGCAGCATAGGCTTGGCTACAAAGTTCATATTCATCCTGACCATTTTTCGAAATACAAACCACACTGCCAACTTCATATGTCTTTGCGGAAACGATTTCAGCTACATCAGAAGCGCCGCAGGTAAATCCGTCTTTGGCCCACACTCCGCCATAAAAATTAGCATTACCGGAAACAGTTAGATTACCACCATCGATCTTTAAAACTTCGGTATAATTAGTGCCGTTGGTGGTATACCAGCTGAAGATCTGCGGAGAGGTAAAATATAAAGTCGAGCTGTCCACTCCGATTAGATATTGCGCAGTGTTTTTCGCATCGAATAAATTGATCTTTCTACCGGAAGAATTTCCCGGCGCACCCGATCCTGTTCCCAAAAAAAGCACCTTTCCGCCACTTGACAGCGCCAAATCTCCTAAAACATTAGGATTGGTGCCATCATAACCGGTTAAAAAGCTTGACGTAATGCTCGTAGCCGTGGCTAATATTTTTTCGCGAGGAGAAAGGACGCTTCCGTCGGCAGAAACCTCAAGTTCATAATTTCCGCCATCGTTAAAATTACTACATGAGCTGGCTACATTGGCAAGATCATACTCAAAAACTCCCTGGTTTACCATTAAACTCACACTCCCGCTATTCCAACAAACTGCACCGGCATGATTATAGATTTTGAAGATAAAACTGTGATTGCCTGTATTCGGAAGATCGTCATTGATTTTCAACCTCCCTTGATAGTGAATCGATTTCGGTGGAGCGGCAGAAATGGCTGAGTTTGATATTAAAAAAACGAATAAACAGAGCGGAAGAATCAATAAAAAAATCTTTTTCATGATAGACATTCTCCTTATCGAAAATTATCGGTTTTTTAATTTTTAATCACTTTAT
>Ga0210044_10010508_pt1 | contig 11006 bp, 18 predicted proteins | sample CryGey13umfilter_2_FD_183959 | JGI IMG/M metagenome (GOLD analysis project Ga0210044, IMG submission 183959) | Groundwater microbial communities from aquifer in Utah, USA - Crystal Geyser 4/9/14 3 um filter (SPAdes) (version 2) | ecosystem: Environmental > Aquatic > Deep subsurface >...
CTGCTTTCCATACGACCGTAATGATCGCATCGCCGCCCTCAAGGCCGCGATCGGGGCCGAAACGGCGCGCTGAGATGCGCCCGGCGGCCAGAGTCCGTGCCGTGCATCCCCAACAGGCCCTGAGAGCGAATTTGAATACCGTTTGAATACCCATCTCGGGTTCCCGGGCATCCTCGGGGCCTGCGGGAGAGATGGCTCTCAGCGGCGCTCTCAGCGCCTCTCGCCTGCGGGCTGGACGAATGGCCGCGGGCGCTGTAGCCTGATCCGGACGCGGGCATCGCTGGCTTTGCCGCCCCGCTGAAATCCTTCATCTGATCATTGTGGCGATGTCCGGCTAGAGTCTGGTCATGACCAAGCCAATTCACATCTTCCGCGCCGGGCGGCATATCGCGATGTCTGGGCGCGCCATCGAGTTCGCCGAGGCCGACGTCGCCGCGATCGCGGCCGCCTATGATCCGGCCGTGCATGAAGCCCCGATCGTCGTGGGCCATCCGGCGACGGACGATCCGGCCTACGGCTGGGTTGGCGCGCTGCGCGCCGAGGGCGGCGACCTGGTGGCCGATCCGCGCCAGGTGGAACCGCAGTTCGCCGAAATGGTGCGGGCCGGCCGGTTTCGCAAAATCTCGGCCAGCTTCTATCCGCCCGAAGCGGTCAGCAACCCGGTCCCGGGCAAGTGGTATCTCAAGCATGTCGGGTTCCTTGGGGCGCAGGCCCCGAGCGTAAAGGGTTTGCGCGCGGCGGAATTCGCCGACGACCAGGATGCCGTGACGGTGGAGCTGGCATTTTCCGAGGCAGAAATTGCGGGCCTTGCATCTGCGGGGTTTGGCGGGTTGCGGCGGGTGATCTCGGGCCTGCGCGACTGGCTGTTGTCGTCACAGGGCCAGGAGGTCGCCGACCGGGTCGTGCCCGCAAGCGAGATGGAAGCCTTGCGGACAGCCGAGGAATTCATGCGCAACGTGATCGAACGCACGCAGGGCGATCCGGCGCAGGGCTTTGCCGAAACCGGCCTGTCGCGCGCGCTGAATGCCAGGCTTGACGCGCGTGCCGACGGCGACGATGCGGCGCGCGCCGCGCTGATCGACAAAATGGCGACGGCGGCCGGGATCGAGCGCGGCACGGTTCTACAGATCCTGCGCGGCGAGATTGCCACCCCACCGGAACCGCGCCTGCGCGGATTTGCAGGCGTGCTCGGGCTCGCGGTGAGCGATCTGACAGATCTGGTCAACATGGCCGAACACACAACCAGGACAGAGGAGGCAGATATGCCCAATCCGAACCCCAACGACACGGCAGCGGCAGATGCCGCGCAGCGCGCCGCCGATCTTCAGGCGCGCGAAGCGGCGATTACTGCCCGCGAGGCAGCCTTTGCCGAACGCGCGGCGGCGGCGCGGACCGCTGAGAATACCGCATTTGTGGCGGGGCTGGTCAGGGACGGGCGTCTGGCGCCCGGCATCAGCCAGGACATGGTGGCATTCATGGGTGCCATCGACGGCGTCGAGGAAGTGGCCTTTGCCGAGGGCAAGGCCGCCAGCCCCGGCGCGTGGTTTCGCGCGCTGCTGACCCGCGCCAAACCCCTGATCGAATTCGGCGAACGTGCCGCCCCTGATGGCGGCCCCTTGCGGCTGACCGGTGCCGACGATGTGGCAGCCGCCGCAAAGCGGCTGATCAAGGCCGCAAGCGACGATGGACGCACGCTGAGCTTTGCCGAGGCCGTGCGCGAAGTGGAAACCCAGATGGAGAACCCGGCCAATGGCTAATCCCGGACAACTGATCAAGAGCTATGCCGCCGTTGCCGATCTGGCCGGGCGGCGCATCGTCAAATTTTCGGGCGCGGGCATCGGCATTGCCGTTGCCGCGACCGATCTTGCGATCGGGGTTTCCGATACGCTGGACGCGAAATCCGGACAGATGGTCGATGTGATCATGGACGGATCGGCCGAGGTCGTGCTGGGCGGCGCGGTCACCGCCGGGCAGCCGGTCACTGCAAACGCTGCGGGCGCTGCCATCGCCGCCACCGTGGCAGGCAACATCGCCATCGGCTTTGCGCTGGCAACCGGTGTGGCCGGAGACATCATCGACGTGGCGCTTGCCCGTCACAAGGTCTGAGGAGACAGTCATGCCCACACCCCTTCCCTTCGTCGCCGATCCGGCGCTGACCGCGATCGCCGTCAATTTTCAGAACCCCGACTCGGCCTTTATCGCCGACCAGGTGATGCCGCGCGTTGCGGTGATGGCCCCCGAGTTCAAGTGGACCTATTTTCCGCCCGAAGAGATGTTCACGGTTCCCGAGCACGAGGTCGGCCGCAAGGGCGCTGTGCCCGAGGTCGAGTTCACCGGCGAGGAACGCACATCTTCGGTCAAGGATTACGGCATCGACGATGTGATCCCGCAGCGCGATATCGATGCCGCGCGCGCCTTGCGCGCCCAGGGCCAGACCGGGTTCGACCCCGAGGCCCGCGCGGCAGAGGGGCTGACGCATCTGCTGCAACTCGGCCGCGAGGCACGGGCGGCGGCGATGGTGCAGGATCCCGCCAATTACGATGCCAACAAGGTTGTGGCCCTGGCGGGCACCAGCATGTGGACCGACCTGGTGAATTCCGATCCGATCGGCGTGATCACCACGGCACTTGATGCGACGTTCATCGCGCGGCCCAATGTCATGGCCATGGGCCGCGTAGCCTGGCGCGCGCTGTCGATGCACCCGCAGATCGTCAAGGCGGTGAACCGCAATTCCGGCGACGCAGGCATCGCCACCCGGCAGGCGGTTGCCGACCTCTTTGAGGTTGCGGAAATTCTTGTCGGCGAAAGCTATCTCAACACCGCCAAAAAGGGGCAGGCAGCGGCGATGTCGCGGGTCTGGGGCAATTCGGTGGCGCTTTTGCACCGCAACGCGCAGGCCGGGCCCGACTCGGGGCAACCTGCCTGGGGCTGGACCGCGACGTTCCAGGGCCGCATGTCGGGGCGGATGCCCGAGCCGAAAATGGGGCTGCGCGGATCGGTCCGCATCCGTGTGGGCGAGCAGATGCGCGAGATCGTGTCGGCACCGGCCACCGGATATCTGATCCAGAACGTGGCCTGAGGAGGGTAGGAGATGTCGTTCCGAACCCTGCGTCAAGTTCGCGCCGGCCGTTTGTTTGCCATCGGCGAGGAAATCCCTGTCGATGCACTGTCCAAAGACGACGCCGAACGCCTGGTTACGATCGGGGCTATCGCACCGGACGGAACCAAGGCCGCACCCATCGCAGAGGGCGATGACCTGACCCTGATCAAGGGCGTGGGCAAGAGCACCGCGGCGGCGCTTGTAGCCGCGGGCGCGGGCACGTTCGCCGATCTTGCTGCCGCCGATCCGGCGGCCCTCATGAAAAATGCCGCGTTTCGGGGTCTGCGGGCCTCGGCTGGTGATGTCGCGGCCTGGGTCGATGCCGCGCGTCTGCGCGTCATTGCGGCCGACCAGCCGCTGACGGTCGAGACGCGCGCGCAAGAGTAGGCGGCGCATCCCCCCGCGCCGCTGATGGCCCTTCGGGGCCCCCGTGCCGGGCGGCGACCGCCCGGCACATTCAGACAGGAGGATAGGATCACATGGCCACTACTTTACAATCCATCGCACAGAACGCCGCCGCCGATGCGGTGGTTGGCCTGCTCAATGGCGGCACGGTGCAATTCCGGGCGGCCGCCGAGGCAGTGGTCGGCACCGTTGGCCTTGGCACGCCCGCCTTTGGTGCTGCCGTCGCGGGCAGCGCGACCATGAATGCCACGACACCTGACGCCGCAGCTACCGGCGGCCCGGTGACGCACGCGGTGTTTCGCACGGCTGCGGCGGCCGAGGTGTTTCGCGTCACGGTCACCGATACCGGTGGCGGCGGCGACATCATCCTGACCGAGCTTAACTTTACCGGATCGGAGCTGCGGCTTGACAGCTTCAGCTACACGCAACCGGCGGGCTGACGCGCCAAGATGATGGGCGCGCACCGGATGGTGCCAACCATCAATCAGGGATCGAGATATGAGCAAGCGCAACTTCCTCCAGCAGGCCGGACACGCGCTGCGGTCTTTTGCCTGGGATCTGGGATCGGCCGCGTCGCGGCTGCTCAATGCGTCAATCGGCGGATCGACACGGCAGACCACGAGCGCCCGCACCTATCTTGAGGCGCACCCGCCTGGGCTGTCTGACCTGATTGCCGGGGAGTCTGGGAAGGTGCGGCGCTGGCGACGGTTTGAATGGTTCGTCAATGCGCTTTTCTGGCCGTTTGGCGGCTGGGGCCACACGCAGCGATCCTTCTACGCTGAGGTGCGTTGGCACAAAATGGCGCTTTATCGCTATGGCGAGGCTCCGGACCCAAGGGAGTTGGAGAATGAGTGAGGTTCGGTTTGCAAGCAACAACGCCAGGATCGGCGATGGCATTCGCATCACGCGGGTATCGGGTGAGGGCTCGACGCTGGAGGTTATGGTCGATGCAAAAACCGGCCGTTACTCGGAAGTGATCCTGTCGGATGGATCGCCCGTTCCGGTGTCGGGAACCGCGCAGATTGAAGCGCTTGGAACCCCAATGTCTGCGGGGCTGCGATATACGCCTGATGATCTGCAAACGCTGCGCCTGCATGCGGATTTCGTGGCCGGGGCCGGTATGACCGACGCGGAACTGGTGGCTTACCTTTGGGACTCCCTGAAAATGGCAATGAGCGCGCCTGATGCCTGACGATCTGGATCAACTGCGGCGGCGGCTTGACGGCATGACCGATGCCGAAAAGGTGGACGCGCTCTTGGCCCATGTGGGCGTGCTGACGTGTGACGTGATCGCCGAGATATCCGGCGTGATGGAGGCGACAGGTCTGGCATTTGCCCCGGCGCAGACGCTGTTTGATTTGTATCAAATGAAGGGCCGGATCGCGACACATGGGTTTTTGGCCGCGCGGGCAGAGGCCACGCCAAGGGGGTTTTACCCGGGACCAAGGGCGCTGGCGTCACGTATGAAGCTGATCCGCCCTCGGCTGCGTGAACTCGGCTGGCCGGTGTTCATCGAACCGGCCTACGGCATCGGTTATCGGCTGACGGTGACTGACGCGAAGTGGGTCGCGCCCTGGGAAAAGAACAAGGAAACATGACATGACCCCGTTGGCAAAGGAATAACAGATGGCCCTTTCACGCTTTCCCGCAATGATGGACGCAAATGTCTCCGCCGTCCTTAGAACTGCAACCGCCTTGCGGTTTATCCGCGACTCAACGGGTGATCTGGCGTTTCGTCACCTCGACGCGGTGCAGTCCGGACTTGAGCAATCGAAGGTGACGTTCGGGATGGCCTTTGCAGAGGCACAGAAAGCGCCCGAGGCGGCAACTGCGTTCATGGCGTCCATCGGTGGCCCAGCATCATTGCAGGACTATGGTGCGGGAGCCATCGCCCTTGAGGCGGCGGCGGGCGATTGGAATAGCCGGTTGTCTGCGGCGCTTGCCAGCATCCCGGCGGCTGATCTGATCACGACGGTTCTGCGGGCAGAAACGCAGACCCGTCACATCGAACATGCGGCATTTATCAGCGCCGTGATCGCTGACCCTTTGCGACAGTCACCAGAATTGGCGGCGCTGATCGCTGCATTTGAATCCTTGGGCGGTTAATAAATATGGCCGTTACGTTCATTGGATCATCGCTATCCGCAGGGACCGTTGCCGCGATCCCGGCTGGTATCCTGGCCGGGGACGTGATCATCCAGTTTGCATATACAAAAGCTGGTGGGAGTGTCCCAACAGAACCAAGTGGCTATACACGCATTGCTCAAGGCTTCCAATCTACATCTAGTCGCGCGACCGCCGCCTGGAAAATTTCAGACGGCACCGAAATAGACGGCGGCACCTGGGTAAACTCACAAACAATCGTCACGCACGTCTATCGTGGTGCTGATCAGATTGCGCCAATCGGCGCATCCAACGTATTGAACTACACGCTCAATTTGATCAATTCAGCGCCTCTGGCTGCGACTACTGTCACCGGTGGTTCGTCCTGGATCGTGGGGTTTGAGGGCCATCGCACGGCGACGGCTGGGATTGCTTATGCTGCGGCCACACAAAGAGAAATAGGTGGGAGTGCATGGACCCAGAGCTTTGATCTAGCTGGTGCAACGACCTACGCCCAAGAGTCTGGCGGTGCTGCAAACAGCAGCAACACGGCTGTCAGTATATCCATGGAGGTCGTGGCTGCTGCGTCTGGTGGCGCAACCGCCACCGGCTCTTCTACATCCCCGGCCGCGCAGGCCTCTGGACTGGCCGCGCGTCGTGCATCTGCATCTGGTGCTGCTGCGGCGGCGGCGGTGCAGGCGTCAGGCGCCGGTCGCCGCGCGGCGACGGCTGCGGGCGCAGGCCTGGCTGCCGCCTCAACGGCGCAGGGGATCGGGGCGCGCATCGCCAGTGCAGCGGGTGCGGCCATTCCGGCACCGGCAGTAACACAGGGCACAGGAGCGCGCATCGCGCGGGCCAGCGGTGCCGCCGCGGCTCCGGCGGCCACGGCCACGGGCGGAACGGCCGCCTTGCAGGGCGGCGAGGCGACGGCCCCTGCCGCCACGGCCAGCGGCGCGGCTACGCGCCACGCGGCGGCCCTTGGCGCGGCGAGCGGGCCAGCGGCCATTGCAACCGGCGCGGCCGGACGGGCGGCCAGCGCCAACGGCGGCGCCACCGCGCAACGGGCTGCTGTCACCGGCACCTCGGCGCGCGGCGCGCGGGCCAGCGGCGCGGTGGTCATCCCCTTCCCGGCGGCTCAGGGTGGGGCCAGACGCATCGCCGCCGCCTTCGGCGCGGCCAGCGCTCCCGCCCCCACCGCCTTGGGCGGCGAGGTCTCGCCCGCGACGATCGAGGTCGATCTGCCGCTGGTCTGGCGCGCGGATCCCGAACTGCCCCTTGCCTGGCAGGCACCCGAACTGCCCCTGAAATGGAGGTTCATCGCATGATCGACTTTGCCAGTCTGGATGCCTGGACGCTGCGGGTGCCGGTGACGGACGCCACCACAGGTGCTGCGATGGACCTGACCGGCGGATCGGCGGTAGCGGTGGCCAAGATCGGCGGATCAGCGGCGGTCGCGTTGCCGGTGACGATGGCCCCCGGCATGGTGCTGGTCGAGATCGCGGCCGGGACACTCACGCCCGGCAACGGTGCTATCGAGGTGCGCCTGAGCCTGCCGGGAAATGGCACGCAAACCGCGCGCAGCTTTCTGACAATCGCCCGCTCGATGCAGGCCGCCTGAGGAGGATGATGATGCCACTGATATCGGAAACCGACATGATCGATCGATTTGGCGCGGCCAGGCTGGCCGAGGTGACCACGCGCGAAGGCCCGGTGGGCGGTGTCGAGTCCGCCGTTTTGGTGGTGGCGATGGAGGATGCGATCGCCGAGGTCGAAAGCTATGTCGGGGGCCGCTATGACCTGGCCAACCCACCGCGGGTGCTGACGCTGCACGCCGCCGCCATCGCCTGGTACCGGCTGCTTGGCGACCGCGCCCCGGCGATCGAGGGTGCCAAGGCCAATTTTGACGCGGCAATCGAGTTTCTGCGCCGGGCGCGCGCGGGCGATGTGGCGCTTGGCGACGAGACGCCGGGCAGCACCAGTCAGCCCACCGGCGGCGCGCCTGCGCACTCAGCCCCTGCGGGCACCTTCACCACCGACACGCTGAAAGGGTTCTGATGGCCGTCGCGATCCGCCTCAGTTTCGACGATATCGGGATCGGCCAGCGGCTGACCGATGCCGGGCGCGCGCTTGGCGATCTGACGCCGCTGATGCAGCGCATCGCGGCGGCGGTGGAATTGTCGGTTCGGGATCGATTTGCCGAGGGCCACGGCCCCGGCGGCGTGCCGTGGACAAAATCGCGGCGCGCGGTCGAGCAGGGCGGTCAGACGTTGATCGACAGCACCCGCCTGCTCGACAGCATCGTGGGGCAGTCGGACGCGCGCAGCGCCGAGGTGGGCACCAACGTGATTTATGCGGCAATCCATCAGTTCGGCGGCACCATCGTGCCAAAGGACGCGGGCGCGCTGCACTTTCGCCTGCCCAACGGCAGTTTTGTGACTGTGTCAAAAGTGACGATCCCGGCGCGACCCTTTCTGGGGATCGATCAGGCTGACGAAGTCGAAATCGGTAAGCAGGTCGATGGCTGGCTGGCGGAGGTGTTGTCATGACGCCGCTGGTCCAGCCGGTAATCGACCGCCTGCGCGACAGGATGCCGGTGCTGGAGGGCCGCGTGGCGGGTGCGGCGCAACTGGCCACGCTAATGGCCGGTCGCGCGGGCCCACACCAGACCCCGGCGGCGCATGTTCTGCCCACCGGCGGCAGCTTTGGTGCTGCCGAGACCATCGCCGGGTTCTACCGCCAGGCGCATACGCGCACCATTGGTGTGCTGCTCTGGGTCGGCACCTATGAGGCAACAGGCGCGCGCGCCGTGCCGCAGATCGAGGACCTGATCGGGCAGGTGATTGCAGCCATCGCTGGTTGGAGCCCGCCGGGGGTGAGCGGCGATTTCCAGGTGCGGCGCAGCGGGCTGGTCGATCTGCGCGCGGCGCTGATCGCCTGGCAGATCGATTTCGACATCAATGACCAACTGAGGATCACGACATGACGGATGCAAAACATACCCTGCCGGGTTCCGGCGGCACCTACACCCGCGATGCGGACGGACGACTGATCCGGGCGGCGGCGGCGGCGGCAAAAGACGCTTCAACCGCCGTTTCACCGGCTGTTGAAACCCCCAAAAAGGAGACGAAAAAATGAAGAACTGGCTTTTGAAAGCCCTGCTCGCGAAGATCGAGGTGGGCTATGGCACCGATGCGGTCCCGACCGGGGCCGCCAACGCGGTGCTGTTTCGCAACCTCTCGATCACGCCGATGGACGGACAGGACGTCAGCCGCGAGTTGGAACGGCCGTTCTTTGGCGGGCAACCGACGATCGCGGCCGAGTTGCGCGCCAAGGTAACCTTCGATGTCGAGATGGCACCATCCGGTGTTGCCGGGACTGCGCCCGCCTGGGGGCCGCTGCTGCGCGCCTGCGGCTGTGCCGAGGTGATCACGGCGGCCACATCGGTGACCTACAATCCCGTGTCGTCGGGATTTGAGTCGGTCACGCTGTATTTCAACGTCGATGGCACGCGGCAAATCCTGACCGGCGCGCGCGGCACCGCCACGATCACGCTGCAGGCACAGGGTAATCCGCTGATCAGTTTCGAGTTCACCGGGCTGTTTTCGGTGCCGGGCGAGAACGTGCTGCCGACCGTGAACCTGTCGGCCTACATGGCCCCCGATCTGGTCACCAGGGCGAACACGCCGACATTCACCGTGGGCGCGGTCGGCATGGCGCTGCGCCAGGCGAAGCTGACATTCGGCAATGCGGTCGAGCCGCGGTTCCTGGCCGGTGCCGCCACCGAAGAGATCCTGATCACCGGGCGCGAGGACCGCTTTGAGGCCACCGTCGAGGCGGTGCCGATGACCACGCTCAACCCGTTCGATATGGCTCGCACCGGGGCCACGCCTGCCGTCACGCTGGTGCACGGCATCGTGGCGGGTCGGCGCGCCACGATCACCATCCCGCGCGCGCAGGTGCAGCGCCCGAGCGGACTGGAGCAGAACCAGAACGTGGTGGAGTGGCCGTTGTCGTTTGTGCCACTGCCAGCGGTCGGCAACGATCAGTGGACGCTGGCGCTGACCTGACACGCGCCGGCCTGACACGCGCCGCAGACCTTAGCAAACCTTAAAACCGAACCCAGAGAGGCCAGATGTTCAAGATCGTCGAGAACCCGGAATTCACCCACACCGTTGCCATTCATGTGCCGGTCGATGGCGGCCATACCCGAGAAACGATGGAGGTGCGGTTTCGCGCGCTGGCGACCTCGCGCACCGTGGAACTGCTGGCTGCCGATACCGCGCAGGCAGAGGTCGAGTTTCTGAATGAGGCGGTGGTCAGCGTCACCGATCTGGTGGACGGCGAAGGTAACACCGTGCCGTGGAATGCAGGCCTGCGCGACCGGGTGTTTGATCTGCCTTATGTCCGGTCGGCGCTGCTGCGGGCATATGGTGCGGCGATGGCCAAGGCCAGGGCGGGAAACTGAGATGGGCGGCAGAGGCGTGGGTGCGTGGCAGCCTGATGGCGGCGGACGGCCCATCAGAGCGCGATGCCCTGCTGGCCGATGCCGCCCTTCTTGGCCTGACGCCTGCGCAGGTCGATCAGATGCAGGCCGCGACAAGGCAGGATACATCCGCCGAGGGTGTCTGGCCCGAAAACGTGGATACCATCTGGGCGTGGCTTTCGGTCGCGTCGCAATGGCGGGTCAGCGGCGTGGTCTATCTGGGGCTGGATTACGCCGGGGTGCGCGCCGCCCTCGATGCGCTGGCGATCAGCGTTGGCCCGGATCTGTGGTCGGGCTTGCAGGTGATGGAATTTGCCGCCCGCGATGTGCTGAACGCGCAGTTGAACCGCTGAGCGTGTGATGAAAGGACAAATGCCGTGACACTCAACACCTCGCTGATCATCGACGGAGACGCCTCTGGCGCAAAGCGGGCTTCGACCGAGGCGGCGGGTGCATTGCGGCAGACAGAGACGGCGGTGCGCGCGACGGGGCAGTCGGCAAAGGTCACGACGCTGGAAACCGAACGGCTGCAACGCCAGTTGGTGGCCACGGGCACAGCCGGGCAGGCGGCGGGTGCCGGATTGGGACGGGTAATCTCGCTGTCAGGCGCTGGCCGGTTTGTTTTGCAAAATACTGCCGCGCAGCTCGGCGATGTGGCCGTCCAGCTGGAAAGCGGCACAGGTGCCGCGCGGGTGCTGGGCCAGCAGTTGCCCCAGCTTCTGGGAGGGTTCGGGGCGCTTGGTGGCGTGTTGGGCACGGTTGCCCCACTATTGGGCCTCCTGGCGGCGGTAGGGATCCCGATCGCATCGGTGCTTTTTGGCATCGGTCGCGGGGCCGATGATGCCAAGGACAAGGTCAAGACCTTTGCCGACGAGCTGAAAACGGCCCAGACCGCGATCGAACAGGCCGATCGGT
>Ga0210044_10010513_pt1 | contig 11002 bp, 11 predicted proteins | sample CryGey13umfilter_2_FD_183959 | JGI IMG/M metagenome (GOLD analysis project Ga0210044, IMG submission 183959) | Groundwater microbial communities from aquifer in Utah, USA - Crystal Geyser 4/9/14 3 um filter (SPAdes) (version 2) | ecosystem: Environmental > Aquatic > Deep subsurface >...
CCGTAAGTAATTATAAAATATTTACTTTGCATCTCTTTATTTTCAAAGTTAAAAGTGCTTTAGGCCTATTGAAGAAATTCAAGTTTTTACCTAAAGCACTTTTTTTAATCCCCCTACTGAGGTTTTTTGGTTTTTTGGTCTTTTAGCCCTTTTCTTTCTCATTTTTTATCTCCCTTAATTATTTTTTATTTTCCAGATAGTTTCCTGATTCTTATATTTGTCTTTTATGTTTCTGAGATAATCCCTGAAAATCTTTTCCCAACGCATCTCAATAATTTTTAGCATTTTGAGTTTTTCCTCTTGAGAGTGTCTATTATTATTCTCTTCGAACATGAGAAGTGGTATTCCAGGCCAAAAACTGCTGAGTATTTTTATATACCCTTCTCGGATTTCTTTCTTTAATTTAGAAGGAGAAGCCCGAGAGGCAAAAATCGTTGAGTCAAATCCTTCTTGTTTTGATATTTTCTTTATTTTGAACAGAAGTCTGTCATTTACATCCATCTGCTTTCACCTCCTTTTGTTCAGCAGACTTTTTTCCTCAGTAGGAGGTTTTAAAAGAACTCAAATTTGTTTTATTCTCTAAATTCTTCAATTTTCTTTTTGATAAATTCTCCTTTACATGTTCCTTGGTGAGCAATTTCTACTCCAGCCACTTTTGCCCAACAAGCGTTAGAATAAGTCTTGCCGTCTTCTCCGCAAACCGGATCCCAAAGAGCAATACAAACTACTTCTGGGGTCTCTATTGGAGTTTCTAATTCAGCCGGAATTATACATTCATAATTGATTATACATCCATTATTTTCGTCTCTTTGAAGGATAATTCTCCCTTTAGGGCAAAAGCCAGGTCCTGGCAGCCCTATTAAAGGACAGTTCATTTCTCTTTCTCTTTCTTGGGCTCTTTCTAATAATCTTTCCCTAACTTGGTTTAAGGTTTCCTGAACCTGAACATTTTCTCTTAGTTCTGATTTAATATCTTCAAGAATTTCCATTTTTCCTTCGCTTTCTTGAATTTTTTCAATATAATTTTTAAACTCCTCTTGAACTTCCGAGCTCATTTCTTCTATTCTATTTTTTAAATTTACAAAGATATTTTCCCTGGCTTTTCTAATCGCTTCTTTAGCTTGCTCAGGAGCTTTTTCTTCTATTTTCTTTAAAATTTCTAAATTCTTAAAATCTTTAAATTGACTTCCTTTAATTTCTTCAAAATTCTTTTCTAAACGTTCTTGAATTTTATCTTCTAATTTCCCCATTACGTCTCCGAATCTCTCAAGATGGCGTTCTCTGGCTTCTTTTATTTTCTGGAAAGCTTCTTCTGGAACTTGTTCCTCCAGCTTCTCCAGGATTTTTTGGTGCAGAATTTCATGTTTTGTGAATTTGTCCAGAAACTTTCCCACTTCAGGATTCTCATTCGCTTTTTCTTTTATTTTTTCAATCCTGTTTCTAATTTTTTCATTTTCTTTTTCATAGTTTTCTATTGCTTTTTTAAGAATCTCTGAATTATCTGTTTTTTGAGCTAATTTTCTTAGTTCAAGAAGTTTTTCAGCAGAAAATTTTAAGCTTAAATTCGCTTTTTTAACATTATTGAAAGTAAAGAAAATTCTTATGCCTCTCCCCCAATTTTTTAAGAAATAGAAAGGACTGTCCGGCAATAAAGTCGGTTCGGAAACTTCAAGGTCAGATGCCTCTACACTTTCATCGCTCTCTACATCTTCACTAACGTCAGGGGAATTATCTTGAGCTAAAACAGGTGAGATAAAAACTAACATTAGACCGACTATTATTAGAAGAGAAAAATTTAGTAATTTAGACATATCTTTTGAAGGTTATTTTTTGTTTTCTATTATGATTTTTACTTCTTTTAAGAATTTTGTCAATGGTGTTTGGCCTAGGTCTCCTTTTCCTCTTTCTCTGACCCGAACATTTTTCTTTTTCATTTCTTTGTCGCCGACAACCAGAATATAGGGAATTTTTTGAATTTCTCCCTCTCTTATTTTTTTAGAAACGGTTTCCGCTTCCACTTTTGCTTCAACTCTTAAACCTTCTGATTTTAGTTTTTCCGCAACTTCCTGGGCATATTTTCTATGGGAAGAACCTACTGGAATTACTAAAACCTGAACAGGGGAGAGCCAAACAGGTAAAGCGCCGGCGTAATGTTCTAATAACACTCCCAAGAATCTTTCTATTGAGCCTAAAAGAGCTCTGTGAATCATTACCGGTCTTTGCTTTTTCCCTTTTTTATCAACATAAGCCATTTCAAACTTTTCTGGGAAATTAAAATCAACTTGAATAGTTGTTAATTGCCATTTTCTACCTATGGCATCAGAAATCAAAAAATCAATTTTCGGTCCGTAAAATACCGCCTCTCCAGGATAGCGCTTATAAGGAAGTTTTTTTGTTTTTAAGGCATTTTCTAAAGTACTCTCGGCTAATCTCCAGATTTTATCTGAACCCAAGTATTTTTTCTTTTCCTTTGAGCTTCTGGTGGAAAGAGAAATTTCAAATTTTTTAAAGCCGAAGCTATTCAAAATATATTTAGTTAAATCAATCATTTTCAAAAGCTCTGAATTCAATTGCTCTGGGGTGCAGAAAATATGAGCATCGTCTTGGGTAAAACCTCTTACCCGGGTTAGGCCATGGAGAACTCCTGACTTTTCATATCGATAAACTGTTCCCATTTCAGTGAATCTAATTGGTAAATCCTTATAACTTCTTATTTTAGAATTATAGATTTTAACATGGCCTGGACAATTCATCGGCTTTAACATAAAATACTCCTTTTCAATCTTTATCGGAGAATACATATTTTCCCGATAGAAATTCCAATGGCCGGATTTTTTAAAAATATTAAGATTGGCAATATGAGGAGTAGCAACTAATTGATAACCTCTTTCAAGATATGTTTTAAGGGCAAAGTCCATAATCAGTTTTCTTAACATTGCTCCTTTAGGAAGCCAAAGAGGAAGACCGGAGCCAAATTCCTCGTCTATTAGAAAGAGTTCTAATTTTTTTCCTAAAATTCGATGGTCTCTTTTTTCTGCTTCTTCTATTTGTTTTAAGTGATTATTTAATTCTTTTTTTGTTGAAAATGCTACACCATAAATGCGAGTGAGCATTTTATTTTTTTCATCACCTTTCCAATAAGCTCCGGCAATTTTAGTAAGTTTAAAAGCATCAATTATTTCTTTGGCTTGCCCTGAATGAAATTGAAGGGTTGACTTAACATGTGGTCCCTTGCATAGATCTATAAATTTACCGGTTTGATAAATTGAAACAGTTTTACCCGGTAATTCTTTAATAAGTTCCAGTTTGTACGGCTGTTTTTTGAATAATTTTTTTGCTTCATTTTTTGGAATATTTTTCTTTCGAAAAGTAAGATTCTGTTTAATTAACTCTCTCATTTTTTTCTCAATCTTTTGGAGTTCAGTTTGAGAAAGAGGGGAAGGAAAATCAAAATCATAATAAAATCCATTTTCAATTTCCGGCCCAATGCCAAATTTGACTCCCCGCCGAAGGCGAGGCTCGCCCGAAGGGGCGGCGGGATATAATTCTTGAACCGCATAAGCCATGATATGAGCTAAGGAGTGACGTATCGTATTTATTTGCATAAGTGTTTAATTATTCATTTATTATTTCCTCAATGTCTTCGCAAATTATTTTTGGCGGACTATACCAATTTTCAAGCTTTCCAGTGACAAAAACAACTTTGTTTTCCTGGAAAGCAGTCGGATTTCTTTCAATGATTGAAGGAAAAACCACTATCTCAACCTTACCAGTTAAATCTTCTAATTTTACAAAGAGCATTGACTGACCTTTTTTGGTTAAGATTTTCTTAATAGATGAAATTATTCCGCCGACTCTTATTTTATAAGGAAAATTCCCGGTTTTCAAGTTCTTAAGAGGCAAAGTTTTTCTGCTTAAAATATTTTTAAACCTTTCTAAAGGATGGGAAGAAATATAAAGACCTAAAAGTTCTTTTTCCCATAGCAATTTTTGGGACATAGGAGCAGGCTTTTCGTCTTTTAATTTGAAAGAAAACTGGGAACTATTGGAACTATTTGCATTACAATCAAATAAACTTTTTTGACCATTTGTTTTTGCCCTTCTAGTTTCCCGGTTAAAACTGAGAATCTCTTCTATATTAGAAAGTAATTTATTTCTTTCTTCAAATTTATCAAAGGCTCCGGTTCTGGCTAAACTTTCCAAAGATTTTTTATTTAAATCTTTTGAATCAATTCTTGAAATAAAATCTATAAATGACTTAAATTTTCCTTTTTTCCGTTCTTTAATTATCGCCTCAACCACATTTGAGCCGACATTTTTAATGGCTAATAGACCGAATCTTATTTTTCTCTGGCTGGGAACAACAGAAAAGTTTCTAAAACTTTCATTAATATCAGGAGGCAAAACTTCAATTCCCATATCTTTGCACTCTTCTATCAAGAAAGCAATCCGCTCGACATCTGCTTTCTCTGAAGTCAAAAGGGCAGCCATAAATTCAACAGGGAAGTGAGCTTTTAGATAAGCGGTTTGGTAGGCGATCATTCCGTAAGCCACACTGTGACTTTTATTGAAGCCATAGCGGGCAAAAGGCAGAATCCAATCCCAGATTTTTTGAGCGATTTCCTTTTTAATGCCATTTTCTATCATTCCTTTAATAAATTTTTCTTTTTGGGCAATCAATAAACTTTTTATTTTTTTGCCGACTGCCTTTCTTAGAACATCTGCTTCGGCTAACGAGAAACCAGCCAAGTCCCTGGCAATCTGCATTAATTGTTCCTGAAAAATACAAATTCCCTGAGTGTTTTCTAAAATTGGTTTGAGCTTTGGATGTAAATATTCTATCCTTTTTCTTTTATGTTTCCTTTCAATATATTCCGGAATGAATTGGATAGGACCGGGTCGGTAAAGAGCAACTATGGCCACTATGTCCTCAAATTCAGTTGGTTTAAGTTCTTTGAGATATCTTTTCATTCCCGAACTTTCAAGTTGAAATACGCCCGTAGTTTGCGCTTCCTGCAATAATTTATAAGTTCTTTTATCGTCTAAAGAAACATCTTCTATATTAATCTTTTTATTTTGAACCTTATAAATTCTTACAAGCGTATCTTCAATAATGGTTAAGTTTTTCAAGCCCAAGAAATCCATTTTTAAAAGGCCCAGATCTTCAATTGAATGCATTTCATACTGGGTAACAATAGCTTTATCATTCTGGGTAGGATGTTGTAAAGGAACGATTTCATCTAAAGGGTCTTTTGAGATTACCACTCCGCAGGCATGGGTTGAAGCGTGTCTGGCGCACCCCTCGAGCTTTTGGGAAAAATCAATTAATTCTTTTGCTTCTTCATCGGTTTCATAAAACTGACGGAATTCAGAAACCTTTTCTAAGCACTCTTTTAAAGTCAGTCCAAAAGGAATCATTTTAGCCAGTCGATCGCAATAACTATAACTTAATTTCAGTGCTCTTCCGACGTCTCTGATGACTGCTCTGGCTGCCATTGTTCCAAAAGTAATAATTTGAGCAACTCTGTTTCGGCCATATTTTTCAGCCACATAGTTTATTACTTCATCCCTTCTTCGGTCGGTAAAGTCAAGATCAATATCAGGAAGGCCAGCCGCCCTACCAGGATTAAGAAAACGTTCAAACAAAAGATTATATTTTAGAGGATCAATAGTAGTGATGTTCAGAAGATAAGCAACAATCGAACTTCCGACGCTTCCTCGGCCCGGGCCGACGACAATTCGATTTTCCTTTGCCCAATTGACAAAATCTTGGACTATCAGAAAATAAGAAGCAAAGCCGGTCTGTTTAATAACTGAAAGTTCATATTCCAAACGGGAAAGAGCCTCCTTTCTAAAAAATTTCCCATATTTCTTATCCATACCTTGCTGGCATAATTCCTCTAAGTAATCGTCGGGGATTTTCCCAGACGGCGTTTCAAAATAGGGAAGCTTTATTTCTCCTAATTTGAAATCGAAATTGCAGAGGTCTTTAATTTTTTGGGTGTTCTCTATAGCTTCAGGAATCTCTTTAAACGATTCAAGCATTTGCTGAGGAGTTCGCATTGAGAAATCATCAGCTTTCATTGTTAATCTTTCCGGGTCATCGGGGTTAGAGCCCGTATTAATCAACATTAAAATATCTTGAGCTTGGGCATCTTCTGGTTTTAGATAATGAACATCGTTGGTGGCTACCAATGGAACATCAAGTTTTTTGGAGAGCTTAATCAAGCCATCATTTACCTTTTTCTGTTCTTTAAGATTTGAATGGTCTTGAATTTCTAAATAAAAATTATCTCTTCCGAAAAGCTTTTGGTATTTTAAGATATAGTTTTGAGCTTCCTCAATTTTATTGGCTAAAATCAATTGAGGAATTCTTCCTTGAAGACAGGCCGAAAGGGCGATAAGACCGGAACTGTGTTCGGCTAATAGTTCATCGTCAATTCTTGGCCTGTAATAAAAGCCCTCCAAGTGGGCTTTTGTTATCAGTTTTACTAAATTCTTGTATCCCTCTTTATTTTTCACCAAAAGAACTAAATGATATCTTTTATCATCGATATTGGGTCTTTTTTGTCCCATTCTTTCATAAGCTATATACATCTCGGCTCCAATTATCGGTTTGATTCCCGCCTTTCTTGCTTTTTTGTAAAACTCAACCGCTCCGTATAAAACTCCATGGTCAGTTAAAGCAACAGAATCCATTCCTAATTTTTTAACATAATCCAAAAGTTCATCAATCTTAGGCAGACCATCAAGTAAAGAGTAATGAGAGTGTACGTGTAAATGAGTAAAATTCATCTTATTATATGTTTGTATTGTGTTTCTTGAGTAATCAGTTCTCCCTGAATTTGTGCTTGTTTTAAAATTAAAGAATCTCCGATTATAGTGTCTTTCAAATTTACCTCCTTTCCAATAAAAGCGCTTAAAAAATCCAGAGAACCCTCAATTAACCCTTTTTCTATATTCAGATAGCCGTTTATTGATGCATTTCTCAGATAAACATCGCCTTTAATAACTAAACCGGCATTGTAAGAATCGTTAACTTTTATTTTTCTAAAATCCAGATTCCCATCCACTTTAGTTTTTGCTAAACTCAAGAATCCATTTATAGTTAACCCTTGGAAGTTTAAATCGCCCTTTATTTTGCTTCCCACTAAATTTACTACTCCTTTTACATTTGCTTCTTCAAAATTTAAGTTGCCTTCCAGATTATTAGAACCAAAATAAAAAACTCCTTTTATAATTGTTCTGTTCAAATTTAAATCTCCTTTTATAGAAGTATTTTCTAAAAAGATAGAACCTAAAATTATTGCTGCTTCAAGGTCTAATCCTGTTTTAAGAGTTCGTTCATGGAGGGAAAGATTAGGAAGAATTCTCCCTCTGAAATTAGCCGGTCTTCCCTGTGTTTGAGAGAGTTGAATTTCTTTTTCTATCTCGTTTTGAGATAAAATATTTTTGTCTTCCATATTATATCCTTAGGTTAGATATTATTGTATTATAGTATTATAACAAAATTTCTCAAAATTAAGCAATATGTCAACTTTATCAAAAGTTATTGTTGGCCTGGATGAAGTTGGAAGAGGAGCATTGGCCGGTTCGGTGGTTGCTTGTGCAATTGCGGTTCAAAAATTTTCAGTTTTTCCCGCCAAATGCGGGATCCCGCTGTGGCGGGACACTTTTCAATTTTCAAAAGGATTAAAGGACTCCAAGAAATTAACTGCTAAGAGGAGAGAAGAGATTTTTAAGTTCCTAAAAAATTCACTAGAGGTTAAATGGGGGATAGGCCGGGTTTCCGAAAAAGTTATTGATAAAATAAATATTCTTCAGGCAACAAAATTAGCGATGAAGAGAGCGGTCAATAATTTAAAGATTAAAGTTGATTTTTTACTGATAGACGGGAATTTTGGTATTAATTCAGATGTCCCTCAGAAATCTATAGTAAAAGGAGATGAGAAGATTTTTTTAATAAAACTTGCTTCAATCGTGGCTAAGGTAACCAGAGATAGGGCAATGATGAGGTATCATAAAAAATATCCTCAATACAGATTTGATAAACACAAGGGCTATGGAACAAAGTTGCACTTTAAGATGCTAAAAAAATATGGTCCCTGCAAAATACACCGAAAAAGTTTTAGCCCAATGAAAAAATCTAATCTCTTGCAAAAATAGGTTTTATTTGCTATCTTATATTTATTAGATACCGAGCTTTCGCTATACGAAAACTTGAGAAGCGAAGGAATATGGGAGTGCCAAAGAAGCATACAACTAAATCGTCAAGAAATCAGAGAAGGATGCATATTTTTTTAAGGACTCAAAAATTAGTTCCTTGTTCTCATTGCGGAAAACCAAAACTTCCCCATGCAATTTGTCCCAATTGCGGCTATTATAAGGGAGTAGAAGTTATTAATGTTTTGGCAAAACTGGAGAAAAAAGAAAGAAAGAAAAGAGAAAAAGAAATTAAAGAAAAAGAAAAAGGAAAAGAAGGAGAAAAGGGGAAGGAAAAACCCCTAACCTTAGAGGAACTTTCAAAGAAGAAATTTTAAGCATTTGCCCATGAAGGCGAGCCGTAGGTGAAGCCTGAGTGGTTAACAAATGCTTAACCCGCCCAAATTTTGCCTTCGGCAAAAATTGTGGCGGGTGTAAGAATCTGTAACGTTCCCCCCGACAATTTAAAAAAAATTATCGGGGCTCACTAACAATTTCTAACATGGCTTCACGACATCTTGCTCGTTCAATTGTTTTACAATCTCTTTATGAATGGGATTTTTATGGTGAAAAAAAAGAAGATTTAGATGAGATATTAGGGAGAAACATCGGGAAGTTTGGTTCTGATATTGAAGATTTGGATTTTGTCGAGAAATTAGCAAAAGGGATATTAAAAAATCTTTCTAAGATTGACAAGGTTATTCGGATTTCGGCGCCGGAACGGCCAATTGAACAGATAAGTATTATTGATAGAAATGTTTTAAGAATGGGCCTTTTCGAGCTTTTGTATGCGGAGAAAAAAGAAGTTCCTCCTAAAGTAGCTATAAACGAAGCAATTGAGTTGGCTAAGAATTTCGGGGGAGAAAATTCCGGCAAATTCGTCAATGGAGTCCTGGGAACAGTATTTAAGCAAATAGAAAAAGATAAAAAATAATGATGAAGAATTTTTCAAAGATTGAAAAAAAATTAGATATCAAATTTAAGGACAAGAATCTTTTAATGCAGGCTTTTTGTCACCGCTCTTACTTGAACGAGAATCCGAAATGCGATTTAGAAAATAATGAACGACTTGAGTTTTTAGGGGATGCAGTCTTAGAATTGGTAGTTACAGAATATCTTTATAAAAATTACAAAGAATCCGAGGGTCAATTGACTAACTGGCGAGCTGCTTTAGTTAATTCTCAAAGTTTAGCTGAAATAGCCGAAGAACTTGGCTTCAACGATTACATTTTACTTAGCCGAGGCGAAGCCAAAGACACAGGAAAAGCCCGGCAATCTATTTTAGCCAATGCTTTTGAGGCATTTTTGGGGGCCTTGTATCTTGACCAGGGGCTTAGAGCGGTACGGAATTTTATTAATAAGTATTTGATTAAGAAATTATCCTATATCGTTGAAAACGGACTTTTCAGAGACGCTAAATCATTTTTTCAGGAAATAGCTCAAAAAGAAATAAAAATTACTCCTGAATACAAGGTTTTAGAAGAAGCGGGTCCGGATCACGCAAAAGAGTTTACAATCGGTGTTTTTTTGGGAGATAAATTGATAGCCAAAGGAAAGGGTTCTTCAAAGCAAGAAGCCGAAGAAAAAGCTGCCCGGAATGCCCTTAAAGTAAAAAACTGGTAAGCGCTTCGCTAAATGAAAAATGAAAAATGAAAAGTGAAAAATGAAAAACCACAGAGAAAAATTAAAAAAGAAATTAAATTTTTAGATTTTAGATTATCGTTTTTAGTTTTTAGTTTTTAGTTTTTAATTTGACCGAGCCCCGAAGGGGCGAAGGAACATGTTAATTATTCGCTTTATAAGAATAGGCAAAAAGAATCAACCATTTTTCAGAATCGTGGTTACCGATAAAAAAAATCCTCCCCGGGGAGGGAGGTTTTTAGAGGTGCTTGGCTTTTTTAATCCTTTAACCAAAGAAAAAGGCCTGAGAAAAGAAAGAATTAAATATTGGCTCTCTGTCGGTGCTCAGACATCTGATAGAGTTCATAATTTATTGGTGGCTGAGAAGATTATTGAGGGTAAGAAAATAGCTGTTCACAAAAAAACCAAGAAAAAAGGGGAAAAGAAAGAAAAACCCAATGTTGAAGAAAAAGAAAGAGAAGAAAAAATGAAAAAATAACTTGAAAATATTGACATATTTAAAAAAAAGAGTAAAATAAAAGACAGCTTGGCAGAGCCAGGCAAAATAGCCGATTCTCTGGATTTCAGATAAAGAGGATCGCAGAATTAAAGGTCGGAAGAATTTTTAGTTTCACTTGTTAAGATTAACACTTATGGCAAAAGCAACTATTGATAAAGAGTTTCTTGAATACATTATTAAAGGCCTAGTTGATCATCCTGAAGATGTAAAAGTTGAAAGAAAAGTTGACGAAATGGGTGTTTTGCTCAGCTTAAAAGTTCACCCCGAAGATATGGGTCAGATTATCGGAAAGGAAGGTTCAACTGCTCGGGCAATAAGAAACCTTATTAGAATTGTAGGTCTCAAAAATCATGCTCGGGTTAACTTAAAGATTGAAGAACCAGAAGGCAGAGCAGCTGAAGTAAGAAAAGCTCCTGCCCGAAAAAAAGAAAGCGATTTGGATAGTTTAAATCTTTAAGTCTAAGGTTTACATCCAGAGAAAGCGGTGCTACTATGAAAAGGTGGTACCGTTTTTTCGTATCTCTATTATGACCTTTGATGTTATAACTTTGTTTCCCGAAGTCTTTGAAACTTATTTTCAGCAGTCCCTTATTAAAAAAGCCCGGGAAAAGAAAATTGTAAAGATTAATATTTTGGACCTTAGGGATTTTAGCTCGGATA